>Ga0307951_1000095_pt1 | contig 47271 bp, 44 predicted proteins | sample OrgLakmetagen374_FD_201842 | JGI IMG/M metagenome (GOLD analysis project Ga0307951, IMG submission 201842) | Saline water microbial communities from Organic Lake, Antarctica - #374 | ecosystem: Environmental > Aquatic > Non-marine Saline and Alkaline > Saline | place: Antarctica: Organic Lake... | reverse complement strand
CGGGTGTGAAAGGCGCCGCGCCGTGACTGTCCCAAGGCACCCAGCCGAGAGCCGACGTTCACCACACTGCGCTACGCAACCTGTGGCGCTGCGTGGCCGCAAAACTGTCAAAAATCGAGGTGCCCTCTCGAAGATGCCTGCCCTGGCCCACCTGCGGAACCGCCGGAACTGACTGTTCCAGTTGCCGAAAGCGGGCGGCAGATCGCGCCATGGTGAGCCGGTCCGAACGCGCCAGAAGACCGCTTCCAGAAACAGCCGATCATCCTTTGCCGTGGCCCCCGCGTCGCGGGCCCTTCCCGGCAAATGCGGCTCAAGCCGCTGCCATACATGATCCATCACCAAAAAGCGCTGTTCGTTCATTCAAACCTCCATTTTGGAAGCTTGAATCAGAAATCAGACCAGATGGGAATCCCGATTGTCCTCAGGTCCTAGTTGTTCAGTCCCGGCATCTGGTGGATCGGATCGAGGATGAATCGATCTGGGTCTGAGGTCCAGACCTTGCAGATGTATTCATATGGCGTGAGGCCGCCGAGGGTCTTGAGCCGCCGGGCGAAATTGTAGGCTGCCATGAAGTCTGTGAGGTGCGTGCGCAGCTGATCGTGGCTGTCGTAGTGGAAGCGCTTGACCGTCGCGTCCTTGATCGTCCGATTCATCCTCTCGACTTGGCCGTTGGTCCACGGATGGTTGGGTTTGGTAAGTGGGTGCTCGATCCCGTTCGCCTCGCAGATCATGTCGAAGCGCATCGGCCGTGAATAAGCTGTATTCCTGTTGCGCGGCTGCTCAGCGAATTGGATGCCGTTGTCGGTCAGGATCGTGTGGACCTGGTAGGGCACGGCCTCGAGCATGTGCTGCAAGAACTCCCATGCGGTGCGCCTGTCGGCCTTCTCGACGAGTTGGGTCACCGCGAACGTGCTTGTGCGGTCAATGCCGACGAAGAGATAGAGCTTGCCCTCGGCGGTCTGCACCTCGGCGATGTCGATATGGAAAAAGCCGATGCGGTATCGCTTGAACTTCTGCCGTTTCGGCTTGTCGCCATCCACGTCTGGCAGGCGTGATATGCCATGGCGCTGCAGACAGCAAGGATCACACCATCAAACCGTGGGATTGAACACCTAGTCCTTGAAACCCCTATCGCGTTAACACCATTCCAAGTGAACGGCAGAGCCGCTACCTCAGCGCGAGGATGAGATCGACGAGCGAGCCGATGGCATTCGCGGTCTCGTCGCGGTCGGCATCCTGAAGCCCCTGCATCCCGGTCGCCGCAGCGTAGAGGATGCGCGCCATTTCGGGATTGCCGATGCCGCAGGCGGCCAGCAGGTCGCGCAGCCGTGCAAGCCGCAGGGCGTCCACATCGAGCAAGGGTCCGGCGACCATCGCAGTGCCCTGCGCCCACGCCCGGATCATCGGTTCGCAGCGCAGGGCGAGGCTGTCGTGGTGAATGCTATCGGCAATTGCTTGGGCCGTGGCGCGAAGGCGCGCGGTGTCGGTGACGCCGGAGGCCGCCAAAAGCGCTGCCTCGGCCTCGGCCTGCCAGCGGGCGAGCAGGGCGGCGTGAAAGGCCGGCACGTCCTTGAAATGCCAGTAGAATGAGCCCTTGGTGGTGCCAAGACGGCGCGCCAGCGGTTCGGCGCCGAGGACGTCCGGCCCGGTGGTCTGAAGCGCCTCAAAGCCGGCGGAAATCCAGTCGTCACGGGTCAGGCGGGCACGGGGAGATCCGGTCATGAGGAATGATTTACGCCGCGTGGTGTTGTGCCGCAAGAGACCGGGGAGGATCGTGTACCCGGAATCTCGACGATCTGACACGAAAAAGGCGGCCACAAAGGCAAGTGGCCGCCCGTTCTGTGCTGAAATTGTTGCTTTCAACGGGCACGTTCAATGCGTCTCGCATAAACCGGCCTTGTGTCGATTCCGTGACGCTGAACGGGCTTTTTCCAGGATTTGTTGGACAACGCGTGCGCTCTTGCGGACGCGCAATCCTGTGACGGCTGACCCATCAAGCTGGACCTGACAGGGGCTGACGCCGGATGACGTGAAACCGGCCATGGGTATCCTCGCCCATCAATGATAGCGCATCGACGGCGAATGGGCGCGGCACCGCGTGCACCAGGTACCGCTCGATCCCCCGCCGGATCGCCGGCAGATCGGTCTTGGGGCGCTTGCCGGTCAGCGTGATGTGAAAGCGGAACGCCGACATCACGTAGGGATAGCCCCAGCGGGTGAGGTTGGCGTCCTGTTCGGGCGTGAGTGCAGGGGTGCGGCGGCGTGCGAGCTCAGCGTCGTCGAGCGGCGCGCGGAACGGGTGCAAGGCGCGCACAGCGCGTTCGGCTAGCGAATCGATCGGGTCCGTGGCGCCCTCGGGCACGAGCGCGAGGAACCGTCCCATCGCCGCGATCTCGAGTCCGTCGAGGATGGCCGGGGCGGCGTCGTCACAGAGTTCGATGAGAGCGTCGTGCAGCGCGGCCTCGGTCTGTCCGGTCGCCAGCCGGAATGGCGGCACGATGGTCGCGTGCAACCCGTAGCGGCGTGGTGTCGCCGTGATCTCGTGCGGCGGCGCGGGCAGGTCGGGTAGATCCGGCGCGCACAATGGCTGCCCGCGGGCGCTGTCCCATCCCAACCACGCCACGCCCAGATCGGCGAAGGCGCCCGGGGGCGGCGTGTAGTAGACGGCATAGCGCGTGAAACTCATGCAGGCTGTCCCTGGCCCGTCAGCCCGTGGCGCGCCCGGCCGCGCGATCGATCTTGTCGATATGCGCGCGCAGATGATGAACCTCGTCGCGTGCCGCGCGCAGCCCGTCCATGGTCGCGCGCAGCTCGGCCTCCGACTGGCCGAGCTGGTTTGTCAGCTCGGCCTCGCGCTGCTGCAGGTAGGTGATCGCCTGGTCGCGGGCCTCCTCGGCCTCGTGCAATTCCTGCGCCAGACGTTCGAGGTCGCCCAGCTCCGATGTGGGCACCCGGATGAATCGGTGCACGAGCCAGTTGGCGAACCACCCCACGCAGAAGGCGATGAAGAGCACGATGGCCGTCGCGATGATAAACTCAGTCCTGGTCATCGGCTGCCTCGTCCTGCGCGTTCGCCGTGTCTCCGGTGTCACCGTCGCCTGTCTGGTCGGGCGGTTCAAGTGCGGTGTCGTACTCGGCGACCGGTTCGGGGCGAATGACGCGGAATTCGATCCGCCGGTTCTGCTCGCGCCCCTCTTCGGTGGTGTTGTCGGCAATCGGGTTGCTTTCACCGTAGCCATTGGCCTCGATCGCAGATGTGAGCACCCGCCGCAGGCGCAACTCCTCTAGCACCGTGCGGGCGCGTTCGAGGCTCAACCGCTTGTTCATCTCTTCGCGGCCCTGGCTGTCGGTATGGCCGGCAATCTCCATTCGCAGCTCGCCGCATTCCTGGAGGATATCGGCGATCCGGTCCATCGTTCGGATGCTCTCCGAGTTGATCTGGGCCGAGCCGGGCTCGAACCCAATCTTGCTTTCGTCCTGCACGGCGGCGATGCGCGCCTCGCACTCGGCAGGGGTGGGAATCCCGGCGACCGGATCGAGCCTCTCGTCATAGGCGACGTCGATGGTGAACTGCGCGTCGCCGCCGAGCTTGTCTGATAGAAGCGCCGACAGGTCGCTGCCCGCGTCCTTGCGGCCGGTCTTGCCCGAGACGGCGACAGTTTCGGGGGTCACAGTCACGGCGCCTTGGGCGAGCTGCGACAGCGCTTCGAGCCCCAGAAGCACGCGCATCGACCAGTCGCCCGGCAGGTCCTCGGCGACGCGCGCCGACATCTGTACGGCATCCGAGGCAAAGCGCGCCTTGGCAAGGCTCTGCGCGATTTCGCGCAACTGCGGCGTGCCGACCTGTCCGCGCAGCAGCACCTGCCCCTCGGGCGACAGGGTGGCGATGAATTCGGCCGTCTCCGGGGCGGTGTCATCGGCCGGTTCGGGGAGCGTCGCTTTCAGCGCGAAGACCTCCGGAAGCGCCGTTTCCAGGCCGCCGACGATGTCATTGAAGCGGTTGGCCGAGACGTCTTCGGGCGCGCGCAGTGCAATGTCGGCATCGGTGAATGTCACCGTGCCGCCGCCCAGATCGTCGACCGCCGCGATCGCAAGCTCCACGGCCTTGGCCCAGTGCGGCGAGGGCACGCCCATGCCGATGGTGCATTCGGTCTTTTCGCGCAGGCCCGCACGCCCCGCCGCGCCGAGGATCCGGTCGCGCGCCTCGGCGGTATCGGCGGAACAGGCGTCGAATCGCGCGACGCGGTCGTCGAGGACGAATCGCAGCGTGAAGGGTGTGATCACCGGGCGTGGCGCGGAAATGTCGAGCGCGAGCCCCACATCCGAGGGCGAGCTGCGGGCAAGATCGCTTTCCAGGCGCCGCTGATCGGCCGCGCTGTCGACCATTGCTGTGATCGCCACACGGCTTGCGCTGACCGAGATCTTGCTGCGCGGCAGATCCCCGAGCGCCCGGATCGCGAACCCCATCGCGTCATTCCAGCCGGCAGATGCGGGGTAATCGGCGGTCTCCAGCAGGTCGGCCACGCGCGCGTCGCCCGTGGCCTTTGCGATGTCGTCGATCAGCCTTTCGCGATCAAGGGTCTCGGGCACCAGCCCGATCAGCGACACGCCGCTTTCGTTGCGCAGGATCTCAAGCGCGAACGGGGGCGGGGCGACGCCTTCGGCCTCGGCCACCAGCATCTGATCGATGACCCGCGTCGCATCCACGGCGGTCCCGGCTACCGACAGCGCGCGAAAGCGCGCGGCCTCTGTCGGGGCGGTGCCGGCAAGATGGACTTGCAGCCCGTCGGTCTCGACCTCGGTCCAGCCCATGCCCTCGCGGTCGAAAGCGTTTTGGACCTCCACTCGCGAGGCATTCTCGATCTTGCTGACCGCGAACCCGGCGGCCACGACGCTAAGCGCTGCGGCCGTGGCGAAGGTTGTTGTGATGGTAAAAATGACGGATAACCGCATGGAGGTTTTGGCCTTGTGTCTTCGCTGCGTGGTTTTAAGCGTGCGGTGGGGCGATATCAATCACAGTAAGAACGCGGCGGCGAAAAACGGCACAGGCAGCAGCCCCGCATCGCGGTTGGAGCGAAAGAGCGTCAGCAGCCGCGCCTCGTCGCCGATGTCCAGTCGCTGCAATTGCCGCCACATGTGCCAGCCCATGGCCAGCGGTCCGCAAAGCGCCATGATCAGTGCGGGGTTCGACACCGGCGCGGCAAGGCTCACCGCGACCGCCATCAGTACCACCGCCGCCAGCCCGAAGCAGCGCAGCCAGCGTGGCGATGTGTCGCCGAATAGCCGCGCGGTGGATTTCACCCCGATCAGTGCGTCATCCTCGGCATCCTGGTGGGCGTAGATCGTATCGTAGAACAGCGTCCACGCCATGCCCGCGAGATAAAGCGCGACCGCCGGCCACCCGAGGCCGCCGGTATGGGCTGTCCACGCCAGCAAGGCACCCCAGTTAAACGCCAGCCCGAGAAAGATCTGCGGCCACCATGTGAAGCGCTTGGCAAAGGGGTAGATCGCCACAGGCAAAAGCGCCGCGATGCCGAGGGCGATGGCGGCCCAGTCGAAGGTCAAAAGGATGCAGAACGCGGCCAGTGCCTGTGCGCAGAGCCACAGGAAGGCGCCGCGCGGCGTGACCTGCCCCGACGGGATCGGGCGCGAGGCGGTGCGCGCCACCGATCCGTCGATGTCGCGATCGGTGATGTCGTTCCACGTGCAGCCCGCGCCGCGCATCAGCACCGCGCCCACCGCGCAGCCCGCGGCGATCCACAGGTCGGCCCAGCCGGCTTGTCCGTCCGCAACCATGGCCAGCGTCAGCCCCCACCAGCAGGGCAGCAGCAATAGCCATGTACCGATCGGGCGATCCGCGCGGCTGAGCCGCAGGTAGGGGCGCATCACGGGCGGGGCGAGACGGTCCACCCAATTGCCGCGATAGGCGTCGGCCACCGCGCCCGCAGCCTCTGGCGTCTTGTTCTGTCCGGACATATGTAGACCTCATGGCAACGGCGAAGATCAGGCTTCATGTAGAGCAGCCGCTGGGGGAAGGGCAAACCGTTCCTCTGACCCGCGATCAGGCGCATTACCTCTTCGGGGTGATGCGGCAGGGTGTAGGCGACGCGGTGCTGGTCTTCAACGGATCGGACGGCGAGTGGCGCGCCGAAGTGGTCGAGACCGGCAAGCGTGCAGGCTCGCTGAAGGTCGAGGTGCAGACGGCGCCGCAGCGCGGTCCGCCGGATCTGTGGCTGATCTTCGCGCCGATCAAGAAGGCGCGCACTGATTTCATCGTGGAAAAGGCCACAGAGATGGGCGCCGCGCGCATCCTGCCGGTTCAGACCGATTTCACCAATGCCGAGCGGATCCGCCGCGACCGGTTGCAGGCCCATGCCGTTGAGGCCGCCGAGCAATGCGGCGGTACCTTCGTGCCGCAGGTCTGCGATCTGCAAAAGCTGGGCGCGCTGCTGGACGCGTGGCCCGAGGACCGGCGCTTGATGTTCTGCGACGAGGCGCTGGCCGGGACCGGTCCCACGTTGAGTGCTGCGGGCGGCGCCGCCTGGGCCATCCTGATCGGCCCCGAGGGCGGGTTCTCTAGTGCAGAGCGCGCGGGGCTGGCAACCATGTCCGCAGCCCATCCCGTGGCGCTCGGCCCACGCATCCTGCGCGCGGATACCGCGGCGGTTGCCGCGTTGACGGTGTGGCAACAGGCTCTGGGGGACTGGTCATGAGCTTCGTAAGGCCCGAGGCGCGCGCCGCATTGTGGCGCTGGCGCGAGGTCGCGACCGGCGCGGGGCTGGCCGCACTCGGACTTTGGTGGGTACTGGGTCTTGGCGGGATCCTGCACTGGCTGGGCTACGTGGTCCTGCTGCTGGCGGGGGCGATGCTCGCAATGGGCGTGCAGCGTGCGCGGTTTCGTCACGGCGGCGGCGGGCCGGGCGTGGTGCGCGTGGATGAAGGGCAGATCGCCTATTTCGGACCGCTGATCGGAGGGGTCGTGGCGATCCGCGATCTCGACAGCCTGATGCTCGATCCGTCGGGACACCCGGCACACTGGGTGCTCAGCCAGCGCGGCGCGCCCGATCTGCATATCCCCGTAAATGCCGAAGGGTCCGAGGCGCTGTTCGATGCGTTTGCGGCGCTGCCCGGGCTGCGCACCGAGCACATGCTGGCGCAGATGCAGCGCCTGCCGGCCTTTCCGACGGTGATCTGGCAGAAGGTCCAGCCTGTCACCTCATCCGTCCGGCTGCATTGACACTGCCAGATATTGCCGCCAACTGTTCGATCCGTAAAAACGCGTACAGGATCCAGGAGGCCCGACGATGTCCATCCCTCAAACCGGCGGCGGGCCGATAGAGCACGAATCGCAACTGGCTGAATACCTTGCGGCGGGCTGCAAGCCGCCGGAGGATTGGCGCATTGGTACCGAGCACGAGAAGTTCGGCTATTGCAAGGACAACCAGCTGCCGATCCCCTATGACGGGCCCCGCAGCGTGCGGGCCGTGCTGGAGGGCCTGCGCGACGCCCATGGCTGGTCCCCTGTCGAGGAGGGTGACAAGCTTATCGGGCTGGAAAAGGACGGCGCCAACGTGTCGCTGGAACCCGGCGGGCAGCTGGAGCTATCAGGCGCGCCGCTGGAAAACATCCACCAGACCTGCAACGAGGTGAACAACCATCTCGCCGAGGTCGAGGATGTGGCCGACAAGGTGGGCGTGGGCTTCATCGGGCTGGGGGCCGCCCCCATCTGGACGCATGAGCAGATGCCGATGATGCCAAAGGGCCGCTACAAGCTGATGGACAGCTACATGCAGCGCGTCGGCACCATGGGCCAGACGATGATGCGCCGCACCTGCACGGTGCAGGTCAATCTTGATTTCAGCAGCGAGCCCGACATGGTGCAAAAGCTGCGCGTGGCGCTGGCGTTGCAGCCCGTGGCCACCGCGCTTTTCGCCAATTCCCCGTTTCTCGACGGCAAACCCAACGGGCACAAAAGCTGGCGCGCGCGGGTCTGGCGCGATCTCGACCCCGACCGCACGGGCATGCTGCCATTTGTCTTTGACGAGGGGTTCGGGTTCGAGGCCTATGTCGATTACGCGCTCGATGTGCCGATGTATTTCGTCTACCGCGAGGGGCGGTATATTGACGCGTTGGGCCAGTCGTTCCGGGATTTTCTGCGCGGCGAGCTGCCCGCGCTGCCCGGCGAGAAGCCGACCCTGTCGGACTGGGCCGATCATCTGACCACGATATTCCCCGAGGCGCGGATCAAGAAATTCATGGAGATGCGCGGCGCAGATGGTGGGCCGTGGCGCCGGTTGTGCGCGCTGCCGGCCTTCTGGGTGGGGCTGATGTATGACCAGACCGCCCTCGATGCCGCGTGGGATGTCGCCAAGGCCTGGGATGCCAAAACCCGCGACGCCCTGCGCGTCGCGGCCAGTGTCGACGGTTTGCAGGCGCAGGTCGGCGATATCCGGATGGAGCGTCTGGCCCGCGAGGTGCTGGATATTTCAGAGGCCGGGTTGCGGACGCGAGGCCGCGCGGGCGGTGGCGGCATGATTCCCGACGAGACGCATTTCCTGGGGGCGTTGCGCGACAGTGTCGATACGGGAGTCACGCCCGCGGATGAGTTGCTGGAGGCCTATCATGGCCGATGGCAGGGCGATCTGAGCCGGATTTACGACGAATTCAGCTACTGAGCGGGAGGCGCGGCGCGGGCGATCCCCGCCGCGCCGTGGGGCTCAGGCCCCGATCAGCGCGAGCAGGATCAGGATCCCGATGATCGTGACCGCGCTCCATGTCAGGATCTTCACGAACCCTTCGAAGGTCTTTTCCTGTACCTCGGTGCTCATCTCGCCATGCTTGTGCTCGGCCATGTCGTCTTGTCCTTCGTGATCATTCTGCGTGTTGTCGGTCGCCATCTGCGATCCTTTCGTTAGGTCATTCGGCGCAAGGTGTCACGCCGGAACTTTACCTGATGGGTCGCGCGTCTGCCAGAGCCAGGCGTCATCGTCGCGCCGTCGCCGGGTGACCTCGCCGGCATGGTAGAGATGATTGAGATGGGCCATCGCCTCTACCAGCGCGAGCCCGTAGGTGCCGGCATCCACGCGGCGCTTGAAGAGCAGCGGGAAACAGTCCGCGGCGGTGCGCGGTGTGCCGAGGAAGTAGCGCAGCCGGTCGAGTGCGGCATGATGGTTGTCGGCCAGTTGCCTCATGCGCTGCGGCATCCCGGTGAAGGGCAGCTTGTGCCCCGGCAGCACGAGATGATCCTCGCGCGCGTGCCGCGCAAGCCGGTCACAGGCCGCCAGCCAGTCCGACAGCGGATCGGCCTCGGGTTCGGTCGGGTAGACACCGATATTGGGGCTGATGCCGGGCAGGATCTGGTCACCGGCAATTACTAGCGAGTCGTCGCGTGACCACAGCGTGACATGCTCGGCCGCGTGCCCGCCGCCCATGCGCACGTCCCAGTCGCGGCCACCGGCGCGGATCACCTCGCCCTCCTGCATCCGCCGGTAGCCAACGGGAAGCGGCGCGCAGATGTCGGCGAAGTTGAATGGCCGCGTCTGGCGGCGCTGGTCGAGGATTTCCGGATCCATGCCGCCCGAGCGCCAGAACGCGATGGCCTGCGGGGTGGGGCGCTCTTCGACATCGAGGATCAGCATGCGCGCCATCAGCCAGCTTGTCCGCGACGCCCAGAGTTCCGCGCCGAAGCGCTCCATGATCCAGCCGGCCATGCCGATATGGTCGGGATGGTGATGCGTGACAATGACACGGCCCACCGGTTTGTTCTGAAGCGGGCCGGTGAGGATCTTGTCCCACAGGGCCAGACCGCGCGTCGAATGGATGCCGGTATCTATCAGCGTCCAGCTTTCACCGTCACCGAGCGCGTAGATATTGACGTGGTCGAGCACCATCGGCAGCGGCAGCCGTAGCCAGAGCACACCCGGCGCGACCTCGGTCGCCGTACCGGCCTCTGGCGGGCCGGACCATGGATGGCGCATGAGATCGCCGCCGTCCATCACGCCGCGAGATCCTCGGCGGTGAGCGCATAGAGGTCATCCGATCCGACCGCGGCATGTGCCAGATGCCCGGCATGTTCGGGCAGAAGCCGCTTGATATAGAACTGCGCAAGGCGCGTGCGCGTCCCGGCGCCGCCTTCCGCGCGGGCGGATTTAAGGTGGTAATGCCCGCCGAGCACGCGCGCGAAACCGCGCAAGAACGGCATCGCCCCGGCGAAACGCTGGGTCATGTCGTCTTTTCCGAGCATCCAGTCGGTCGCCTCGCGCAGCGTTTCGGCAGCCTGCCAGACCGGATCGGCGAGCTTGGGCAGATCGTCTCGCGCGGCCTCGGCCGCGGACTGGATCTCGTCGATGAGTGTAAAGGCGGCCTCGCCCCCGTCCATCAGCTTGCGCCCCACGAGGTCCATCGCCTGGATGCCGTTGGTGCCCTCGTAGATCGCCGTGACGCGCACGTCGCGCAGGTACTGCGCCGCACCCGTTTCCTCGACATAGCCCATGCCGCCATGCAGCTGGATGCCGGTATTGGCCACTGAAATGCCCGTCTCGGTGCCGCAGACCTTGGCGATCGGCGTTAGCAGGGCGGCGCGCGCGGCCCAGTGTTTTGCGCCGGTGGCGGTTTCCATGTCGATCGCCTGCGCGCAGGCCAGCGCGGTGGCGCGGGCCGCGAGGATCTCGGATTTCATGCCCGCCAGCATGCGGCGCACATTCGCGTGGCCGATGATCGTGTCGGGATTTTCGGGGTCCGGCGTACGGCCCTGCTTGCGGTCCTGGGCAAAGGCGAGCGCCTGCTGATACGCGGCCTCGGCCACGCCGATGCCTTGGCCACCCACGCCAAGGCGGGCATTGTTCATCATGGTGAACATCGCGCGCATGCCCTGATGCGCCTCGCCCACCAGCCAGCCGGTCGCGCCTTCGTACTGCATCACGCAGGTCGGGCTGGCATGCAGGCCCATCTTGTGCTCGAGGCTGACCACCTTGAGATCGTTGCGCACGCCGGGATTGCCGCCTTCGTCGGGGATAAATTTCGGCACCAGAAAGAGGCTGATCCCCTTTGTGCCCGGTGAGCCTTCTGGCAGCCGCGCCAGCACGAGGTGGCAGACATTCTCGGCCATATCGTGATCGCCCCACGAGATGTAGATCTTCTGCCCGGTGATGGCGTAGGTGCCGTCACCCTGATCCTCGGCCCGCGTGCGCACTGCGCCCACGTCGGACCCGGCCTGCGATTCGGTCAGGTTCATGGTGCCGGTCCAGTCGCCGCTGACAAGCTTCGGCAGGTAGATATCCTTGATCGCGTCCGAGGCGTGATGCTCCAGCGCCTCGATTTGTCCTTGCGTCAGCAGCGGGGCCAGCTGCAGCGGCAGGCAGGCCTGCGACATCATCTCGTTCACGGCCGCGGTTAGCGTCATCGGCAGGCCCGCGCCGCCGTGATCGGGATGCGCGCTGATCGACACCCAGCCACCTGTCGCGATGGCGCGGTAGCCGTCGGCAAAGCCGGGGGCGGTGCGCACTACGCCGTTTTCCAGCCGCGCGGGGTTGAGATCGCCGGGGCGTTGCAACGGGTAGAGGACCTCTTCGCACATGCGCGCGGCCTCCGACAGGATTGCCGCGGTCATGTCGGGGGTCGCGTCCGAGAACCGGTCCGTCGCCGTCACATCGGCCAGCCCGATGACATGGTCGAACAGGAATTTGTACTCTTCGACAGGGGCGCGATAGGGCATGGGCCTCTCCTGATGCTGGGGGACTTGGCACAGGGAGCATCCCCCCGTAAAGCGTGTATGCATGAAACAGGATAATCAAACGCGGGAGGTCTTCAACCGGAACGCGGCGTCAGAAGGACCGGTTTGATGCAGACGCGGCTCCTGACGTCAGACGCGACCGGCTACGCCGCCGCCGCCGGGATCTGGCGCGCGGGCGGGCTCGTGGCCTTTCCGACCGAGACGGTCTACGGGCTTGGTGCGGATGCGCGCGACGACCGCGCCGTGGCCCGGATATTCGAGGCCAAGGCGCGGCCGCGGTTCAATCCGCTGATCGTGCATGTCGCAAGCATCGATGCCGCGCGCGACCTCGTGGTTTGGTCGGATGCGGCAGAGATCGTGGCGAGTGCCTTCTGGCCAGGGCCGCTGACGCTGGTGCTGCCGCTGCGCGAGGGGTCTGCGCTGTCAGCCCTGGTGACGGCCGATCTGCCAACGCTGGCGGTGCGGGTGCCGGGTCATCCGGTGGCGCGCGACTTGCTGGCCGCGCATGACGGGCCGATCGCCGCGCCCTCGGCCAACCCGTCGGGGCGGATCAGCCCCACCGAGGCGGCGCATGTGCTGGCCGGTCTTCAGGGGCGGATCGAGGCGGTGATCGATGGCTGCGCTTGCACGGTGGGCGTGGAATCGACGATTCTCGGACTTGCCGGCGATCCTGTGCTCTTGCGCCCCGGCGGAGTGCCGGTCGAGGCGCTGGAGGTGGCACTGGGCCGGCCGGTTGGTGCGCGCGACGACCGACAGAATTTGACGGCGCCGGGCCAGATGCGCTCGCATTACGCGCCTCGCGTTCCGGTGCGGCTGGAGGCCGAGGCCGCACGGCCAGGCGAGGCGATGCTCGGGTTCGGCGCGGTCCTTGCCGATCTCAACCTGTCGCTGTCGGGCGATCTGACGGAAGCTGCGGCCAACCTCTTTCACCATCTGCACGCGCTGGACGCGACGGAGGCCGCCGGGATCGCCGTGTCGCCGATCCCCGAGCAGGGCCTGGGCCGGGCGATCAACGACCGGCTGCGGCGTGCGGCGGCACCGAAAGGGTAAAGGTGCCGAGGGGTGGGTTTGGGGCTCCGCCGCCGATATTGTTTGGAGGCGCTGCGCCCGCCGCGCCTTTGGCGCGACTCCCGAGGAGTATTTCCGGAAAGATGAAAGTCGTAGTACGGTAAGAGGATGTCAGCCGAGGAGGGCGAGGCCGCCATAGAGCGTGAGCGCGCCCAGAAGTATCGCAACGATGACGTTACGCAGGAAATAGCCTGCCGCGAGCGTGACGAGGGCCGCGGCCATGCGAGGCGCGTCGAGGCTGCCACCGGTGGCCGCGGGCCAGACCACCAGCGGCGCCACCAGCCCCGGCAGTACCGCCACCGCCGTGTAGCGCAGGTGGCGCAGTAGCCAGGCGGGCAGCGGGCGGTCGCCCACGAGCCCGGTGAACACGAAGCGCAGCGCGAAGCTGCCGAGGCCAAGCCCGATGATGACGAACCACAGATCGGCGGTGTCGATGTTCATGCGCGGGCCCCGGCGCGCCGTTCGAGCAGCACCTCGACGCGGGCGCCGGTCATCATGCCCACAAGGCCCGCGACCAGCAGGCCGAGATTGTAGGGAAGGAAGGCGAAGACAAGCGCGCAGGTCACCGAAACGAAGGCCGCCGCCAGATGCGCGCGCGTGCGCAGCATCGGGCCGATCATCGCAAGGAAGGTGATTGGCAGCGCGAAGTCGAGCGCAAGACCTTGCGGGATCTTCGTGCCCACCAAGGCCCCGACCAGCGTGAAGGCGTACCAGAGCGGGCAGATCGGGGTGACCACGCCGAAGAAATACCTGAGCCTTTGCGATATGGTCCAGCGGGGGTTCTGCTCGAACTTGACGATGGCGCAGGCATAGCTCTGATCGACGGTGAAATAGGCGGCGAGCGCGCGCTGCCCGAGGCGCGCCTCGCCTAGCCACGGCGTGAGCGAGGCAGAGTACATCGCCATGCGTAAGTTGACGGCCAGTGCCGAGATCAGCGCGATCACGGTGGGTGCCCCATCGGTCAAGAGTTGCAGCGCGGTGAACTGCGCCGCCCCGGCGATGACCAGCACAGAAAAGCTGAGCGTCTCGAACACGTTGAGACCCGCTTCGGTGGCCACGACACCGAAGAGCAGCGAGAACGGCACGATCACCAGTATGAAGGGCGCGCCGTCGCGGACGCCTTGCCAATAGGTAGATTTGGTGGTCTCTTGCGTCACCGGGCCGCCTTTCGCGGGTTGTGCCTGCCCCAGATCGCCTATCCAATGCGAGGAGAAGATGCAATTGGCCACCAGCGACACCCCCTTCGACTACCTGATCGCTCCCGACCCCGATGCGCCGCGCCTGACGCGCGTTGTCGAGGGGGTGGATCACGAAGGCGCGGCCACGCGGATCTCGGTAGTGGAGGAACGACCCTTGACGATCTTCCTCAACGGGCAGGAGATCGTCACCGCGATGACCATCGGCGATTATCCCGAATACCTGGCACTCGGGTTCCTGCGCAACCAGGGGATGCTGGGCGAGGGCGAGGCCGTGCGCGGCGTGGAGTATGACGACGACCTGGAGACGGTCATCGTGCGCACGGACGGGCAGACATCCTACGAGGAGAAGCTGAAGAAGAAGACCCGCACGAGCGGTTGCGCCGTGGGCACCGTTTTTGGCGACATGATGGAGGGTCTTGAGGCCGTGACGCTGCCGCAGGTGACGGTTAAGACCTCGGACCTTTACGCGCTGGCCGCCACGATCAACCGCACGCCGTCGCTTTACCTTGCCGCCGGTGCGATCCATGGCACGGTCTTGTGCGAGGGATCTCGTCCGCTGGTCTACATGGAAGATGTGGGCCGGCACAACGCCGTCGACAAGATCGCCGGCTGGATGTTCAGCGAGGGCGTGTCGCCGGGCGACAAGACGCTTTATACCACCGGGCGGCTGACCTCGGAGATGGTGATCAAGACCGCGCTGATGGGCATTCCGGTGCTTGCCTCGCGGTCGGGTTTCACTGCTTGGGGGGTGGAGATCGCGCGTCAGGTCGGCCTGACGCTGATCGGGCGGCTGCGCGGGCGGCGCTTTGTATGCCTCTCGGGCGAGGACCGGCTGCTGCGCGATGCCGACCCCGAACACGTGGCCGAGGAAGGCCCCAAGGCTCGGCGCAAGAGCGCGCCGGAATGACTCCTTCGGGCGTGATCCTCGCCGGCGGGCAGGCGACCCGGATGGGCGGTGGCGACAAGGGGCTGCTGTCTTTGGGCGATGCGACGATCCTCGACCACGTGATCGCGCGGCTGGCGCCGCAGGCGCGCGCGCTGGCGCTCAACGCCAATGGCGATGCGGCGCGGCTTGCACGGTTTGGCCTGCCGGTGCTGCCCGATCCGATCGACGGCTTTCCCGGGCCGCTGGCCGGGGTGCTGGCCGGGCTTGATTGGGCCGCCGGGCAGGGGGCCGAGACAATCGTGACCGTGGCTGCCGACACGCCGTTCTTTCCAACCGATCTGGTGGTGCGCCTGCAAGGCGCCGCCGAGGGCATGGCGCATCCGCTGGTGCTGGCCACCACGCCGCGCGGCGCGGAAGACACCAGATCCATGAGCGCGGGCGGGCAGGTGCGGCATCCTACCTTTGGCCTCTGGCCGGTTGCCTTGCGTAGCGATCTGCGTGCGGCCCTGCAAGACGGGCTGCGCAAGGTCGTGCTTTGGACCGAGAAGCATGACGGGCGCGAGGCATTTTTCGACGACGGCGATGCGTTCTTCAACGTCAACACACCCGCGGATCTGACCGAGGCGCGCAGGAGGGCGGGCACGTGAGGATCTACGGTGTGACGGGCTGGAAGAACGCCGGCAAGACCGGGCTGATGGAGCGCCTGGTCACCGAGATCGCCGGGCGGGGTCATTCGGTCTCGACCGTTAAGCACGCGCATCACAACTTCGACGTGGACCATCCCGGCAAGGACAGCCACCGCCACCGCGTGGCGGGTGCGACCGAGGTGTTGCTGTCGTCGCGCCGCCGTTTCGCGCTGATGCACGAGATGCGCGGAGAGGACGAATGGCCGCTGGAGGCGCTTCTGGAAAAGCTCGTGCCCGTCGATCTGGTGCTGGTCGAGGGCTACAAGCGCGACCGCCACCCCAAGATCGAGGCGTTCCGCGCCGAGACGGGCCATGCGCTGATCGCCCCCGGTGATCCAACGATCAGGGCAGTGGCCGCGGATTGCGCATTGGATCTCGACCGACCGGTTTTTGATCTCGACGATACCGGCACGATCACGGATTTCATCCTTGGCGAGGTGGGGCTGTGACCGGTTTTGACAGTGTCCTTGTGGTCGACTGGTCGGCGGCGAGTACGCGCCGGCCGGAGACGCCGTCGAAGGATTCCATATGGATGGGTCTCGTCCGCGGTGGGGTCGAGGAAGCGCCGATCTATTGCCGCAGTCGGATCGAGGCGGAGGCGCGCATTCATGAGCTGATCGCCGAGGAACGCGCCGCCGGACGGCGTTTGCTGGCCGCCTTCGATTTTCCGTTCGGCTATCCGCGCGGATTTGCGCGGGCGATCACCGGCTCGGAGGATCCGCTGTTGCTGTGGGACTGGCTGGCGGCCCGGATCGAGGATTGCGAGGACGGCGCAAACAATCGCTTCGACGTGGCCGAGGCGATGAACGCGGCCTTTGCCGGGCCGGGGCCGTTCTGGGGCAAGACCCATGCGAATCGCTGGCCGGGCATTCCCTATCGCAAGGAGGGGATCGTGTTCGACACGGTCGCCGAAAAACGTGCCTGCGACGTGGCCGCAAGAACCTCGAGCAGCTGCTTTCAGCTGTGCTACAACCCGACCGTGGGCAGCCAGGGGCTGATGGGGCTGCCGATGCTGTCGCGGCTGCGGCGGCTTCAGGGGGTGGCGGTCTGGCCGTTCGAGGACTGGCGCAAGGCGCCGGTCGTGCTGGCCGAGATCTGGCCGGGGCTGATCGAGCCGGTCGTGAAGGCGGCGGTGACGGGTGATGCGAGCGCGATCCGCGACCGCGAACAGGTAAGGCTGCTGGCGTGGGCGCTGGCCGGGCTTTCATCGAATGAACTTGACCGGATGATGAGCGACCTGCCGCCCGAGGCGCAGGAGGAGGGCTGGGTGCTTGGCGCGGAGCATGCGGCACGACTGTGCGAACTTGCGCCCGAGGAACCGGGCCTCGCGCCGCCTCCCTTGCGCGACGACTGTTTCGCGTTGCCGGCCGGTGTCGATTGGACGCCGGTGGACGCGGCGCTCGGGATGCTGCGCGACCGGTTGCATGCGGTCGTGGGCCACGAGACTGTACCGCTGGCACATGCGGTGTGCCGAGTGCTGGCCGCGCCGGTCGTGGCGCGCCGGGCCAATCCGCCCGAGCCCAACACGGCAGTTGATGGCTATGGCTTTGCATATGCGAGCCTCGATGAGGGCGAACAGGTGCTGCCGCTGGTCGCGGGTCGCGCCGCCGCAGGTGCGCCTTATGACTGGGCGGTGCCTGCGGGCCATGCGATCCGGGTCTTGACCGGGGCCGCGCTGCCCGAGGGCGTGGATACCGTGATCCTGCAGGAGGACGTGACCGAACGTGCGGGTCGCATCGCCTTTCGCGGCGGGCTGAAGCGTGGCGCCAATACGCGCTGCGCGGGCGAGGACGTGGGTGCGGGCGACACCGTGCTGGAGGAAACCCGCGTGTTGACCCCCGCCGACCTGGCGCTGTGCGCGGCGATTGGCGTGGCCGAGCTGCGCGTGCGGACGCGATTGCGGGTCGCGGTGATCTCGACCGGCGATGAGCTGGTGGAGCCGGGCGCGACCGCCCGCGCGGGCCAGATATACGATGCCAACCGCCCGATGCTGTCGGCGCTTGTGGGCCGGATGGGGTATGACGTCATCGATCTGGGGCGCGTGTCGGACGAGCGCGAGGCTTTGCGCGCGCGGCTCGATCGCGGCTCGGCGGAGGCCGACGTGATCCTGACCTCAGGCGGCGCGTCCTCGGGCGACGAGGATCACGTCTCGGCGCTGCTCAACGAGGCGGGCGCGATGGCTGAGTGGCGCATCGCGCTGAAACCGGGACGCCCGCTGGCACTGGGGCTTTGGGGCGGTGTGCCGGTCTTCGGTCTGCCGGGCAACCCGGTGGCGGCATTGGTCTGCACGCTGGTTTTCGCGCGACCCGCCATGGCAGTTCTGTCGGGCGCAGCCTGGTGCGTGCCGCAGGGCTTCGACGTTCCCGCCGGGTTTTCGAAGTCGAAGAAACCCGGTCGCCGCGAGTATCTGCGTGCACGCATCCGGGACGGCCGGGCGGAGGTCTTCGCATCGGAAGGCTCTGGCCGGATCAGCGGTTTGAGCTGGGCCGAGGGGCTGGTGGAACTGGGCGATGATGCGGTGGAAATCGCACCGGGGGATCCGGTGCGGTATATTCCCTTCGGCAGTTTCCTGGTTGGCTGATGTGAGTGGGGGCGCTGCCCCCGTCGCCGCAAGCGACGACTCCCCCGGAATATTTATGGCCAGAAGAAACCGGGATCAGGCGCGGTGATCGGGACGGGGGGCGACGACATGCACCTCTGTGCCCCAGGCCGTGCAGCGCTCGGCCAGGCGCGCAGGCAAGGGGGCATCGGTGAAGATCCGGTCCACGTCGCGGACCGAACCGATGCGTACAGGAGCGCTGCGCTGGAATTTCGAGTGGTCGGCCACGAGAAGCACCTCGCGTGAGCTCTTCAACAGGGTCTGGCCGACGACGACCTCCTGGATGTCAAAATCGAGCATGTCGCCATCCTCGTCGAGCGCCGAACAGCCGAGGATCGCGTGATCGAACTTGAAGTTCTCGATGCTGCGCGCGGTCAGGTGGCCCACAAGGCCGTTATCGGCGCGGCGCAACGCGCCGCCGGCCACGATGATCTCGCTGTCGCTGTTGGACATGAGGATCTGCGCCACGTTGATGTTGTTGGTCACGACCATCAGGTTGCGGTGATCCATCAATTCGCGTGCCACCGCCTCGGTCGTGGTGCCGATATCGAGAAATAGCGAGGCGTCATCGGGGATTGCCGCGGCGCAGGCGCGTGCGATGGCGAGCTTGCCCGGCTCGTTCAGTCGGCGGCGTTCCTCGTAGAGAATGTTGGAGACCCCCGAGGGCAGGATCGCGCCGCCATGGACACGCTCCAGCTTGCCGGCATTGGCCAGCTCGGCGAGGTCGCGGCGGATGGTCTGGACGGTGACGTCGAAGCGTTCGGCGAGGTTCTCGACCGTAACCTTACCCTCGGCGCGGGCGATTTCAAGGATATCTGGCAGGCGGAAGGTTTGCGACATGACGAGCCCTGATCGTTGACAGGTTCGAGTATGTTCGTTTCGCTTCCATGTGCAAGCCTCGTCTTTGCCGCGCTGCGGTCCGGCAGTGTGCATGCTGCAGGGGCGAAAAGAATTTTGCGATGGCAAAGGGTTGGGTGTGGAATGGCACTTACATAAAACGAAAAACAACGAACATTTTTCTTGACCCGGCGCGGTCAAACGTGTTTCGTTTCAGTGCGAAGCGAGGGGGAGGACCTGCGTGACGAAGCCCGTCCAAGAATCTGCCGTGGACCTGTTCGTCATTGGTGGTGGTATCAATGGCTGTGGCATTGCGCGTGACGCCGTGGGCCGTGGCCTGACCGTCGAGCTTGCCGAGATGAACGATCTTGCCTCGGCCACGTCCTCGGCTTCGACCAAGCTGTTTCATGGTGGTTTGCGCTACCTTGAATATTTCGAAATCCGGTTGGTGCGCGAGGCGTTGATCGAGCGCGAGACGCTGCTGCGCGCCATGCCGCATATCAGCTGGCCGATGCGGTTCGTTTTGCCGTATCATCCCGATATGCGCTTCGAGGGTCAGTCGCCGACCTCGCGCATTCTCAACGTCGTGATGCCGTGGATGAAGGGAAAACGCCCGGCCTGGCTGATCCGTTTGGGGCTTTTCCTTTACGATCACCTGGGCGGGCGCAAGATCCTGCCCGCCACTTGGACGCTGGATCTGCGGCAGTCGCCCGAGGGTGCGCCACTGCAGGACAGGTTCGAGCGGGCCTTCGAGTATTCCGATTGCTGGATCGAGGACAGCCGCCTTGTCGTGCTCAACGCCCGCGACGCGGCACTTCGGGGCGCGCGCATCCGGGCGCGCACCCGCGTGCGGTCGGCGGAGCACAGAGGCGATCTGTGGCATGTGACGCTGGAGGACGCGGAAACCGGCGAAACCGAGACGGTGCGCGCGCGGGCTCTGGTCAATGCCGGCGGGCCGTGGGTCAAGGATGTCATATCCAACACGCTGCGACTGAACTCCAGCGAGGGTGTGCGGCTGGTGCGCGGCAGCCATATCGTGACCCGCAAGCTTTACGATCACGACAAGTGCTATTTCTTTCAAGGCACCGACGGGCGCATCATCTTCGCCATCCCCTACGAGGGGGAATTCACCGTGCTGGGCACTACAGATGCCGAGCACACAGATGCCCATGTGGCCCCCGAATGCACCAAGGAAGAGGCCGAGTACCTGTGTCATTTCGCCAGCCAGTACTTCAAGCGTCCGGTGACCCGTGACGACATCGTCTGGTCGTATTCCGGTGTGCGGCCGCTTTACGATGACGGGGCGAAATCGGCTACCGCTGCGACCCGCGATTACGTGCTTTCGTTGAGCGAGGAGCGTGGCGCGCCGCTTCTGAACGTGTTCGGCGGCAAGATCACGACCTATCGCAAGCTGGCCGAGGCCGCGTTGGCGCGGCTGGCCCCGCATTTCGAGCATGTGGGCGGTAACTGGACCGCCGGTGTGGCGCTGCCGGGCGGGGATTTCGCCGTTGACGGAGTGGACCGGCTGGTGAAGGATCTCAAAGAGGCGCATCCGTTCCTGTCCGGGGCGTGGGCGCTGCGGTTGGTGCGAGCCTACGGCACAGACGCGGCGCGGGTGCTGGAGGGCGCAACGACCGCGTCGGACCTGGCCCCCGATTTCGGTGCGACGCTGACCGGGGCCGAGGTGCGCTGGCAGATGGATCACGAATTCGCGCGGGAGGCGGCGGATGTCGTGTGGCGGCGCACGCGGCTGGGGTTGAAGATGACCGACGCGCAGATCGACGACCTTGAGACGTGGATGCGGCAGCAGCGAGAGGCGCAGACCGCGCACCCGCGGGCCGCCAAGGGATGAGCGAGGCGAGGGGAACATGACGCTGACATTGGAGGGGGTGTCGAAGCTCGCAGGCGGCGAGGTGCATATCCACCCCACCGATCTGACGCTGGAGGCGGGCACGATGAACGTGCTGCTTGGGCCGACGTTGGCCGGTAAGACGTCGCTTATGCGGCTGATGGCCGGACTCGACGTGCCCAACACGGGCCGCATCCTGTGGCAAGGCAAGGACGTGACGGGCATGCGCGTGCAGGACCGCGCCGTGGCGATGGTCTATCAGCAGTTCATCAATTACCCGTCGATGAGCGTCTACGACAACATCGCCTCACCAATGCGGCTCATGGGCAAATCGCGTGATCAGATCGACGCGGCGGTGCGCAAGACCGCCGACCTGATGCAGCTGTCGCCGATGCTCGACCGCCGGCCGCTGGAACTTTCGGGTGGCCAGCAACAGCGCTGCGCGCTGGCGCGGGCGCTGGTCAAGGATGCGGGGCTCGTTCTGCTGGACGAGCCGCTGGCCAATCTCGACTACAAGCTGCGCGAGGAGTTGCGCGCCGAGATCCCGAAAATCTTCGAGGCGGCGGGCAGCATCTTCGTCTACGCCACCACCGAGCCTGAAGAGGCGCTGTTGCTGGGCGGCAATACCGCGACGCTGTGGGAAGGACGGGTCACGCAGTTCGGCCCGACCCCGCGCGTCTACCGCGAGCCTGCCGATGCAACCACCGCGCGGGTGTTCAGCGATCCCCCGATGAATTTTCTGCCAGTCACGAAGTCGGGCGCGCGGATCGCGTTTGGCGACGGGCAATCCGCGGCCGCGATCGGCCCGCTGGCCGATCTTGCCGATGGCGAGTACCTCGCCGGGTTCCGGCCCAACCATCTTGAACTGGAAGCGCCCGAGGGCGAGGCCATGGCGTTCGACACCACACTCACCGTGACAGAGATCACCGGCTCGGAGACTTTCGTGCATCTCGATCATCACGGGACCCGCTGGGTCGGGCTGATCCACGGGGTGCGTACCTTGCAATCGGGCATGGATCTGCGCGTCTACCTGGACCCTGCGCATGTCTACGTGTTCGAGACAAGCGGCGCACTGGTCATGCCCGCGCCTTATGCGCAAGCGGCCTGAGAGGGGATCGGAATGGCGAAGATCACGCTCGACAATCTGGCGCACAGCTATCTGCCTGCGCCGAAGGGCCCTGAGGACTGGGCCCTCAAGGAGATGAACCATGTCTGGGGCGATGGCGAGGCCTATGCCCTTCTGGGCGCGTCCGGATGCGGCAAATCCACGCTTCTGAACATCATCTCGGGGCTGGTGCATCCGTCGCAGGGGCGCATCCTGTTTGATGATCAGGATGTGACGGCCCAGACCACGGCGGCGCGCAACATCGCGCAGGTGTTCCAGTTTCCCGTGGTTTACGACACCATAACGGTCCGCGACAACCTGGCCTTTCCGCTGCGCAACCGCCGTGCGCCTGCGCAATACGTAGCCGAGCGGGTGCAGAGCATTGCGCAGATGATCGGCATGGAAGACACGCTCGACCGAAAGGCGCGGGGCCTAACCGCGGATGCCAAGCAGAAGATCAGTCTTGGCCGCGGCATGGTGCGCGAGGATGTCAATGCGCTCTTGTTCGACGAGCCGCTGACCGTGATCGACCCGCACATGAAATGGGAGCTGCGCACGCAGCTAAAGGCGCTGCATCACGAGTTCGGGCACACGATGATCTACGTGACCCACGACCAGACTGAAGCGCTGACCTTTGCCGACAAGGTGGTTGTGATGCATGACGGGCGCGTCGTGCAGGTCGGCACGCCCGAAGAGTTGTTCGAGCGGCCCGCGCATACCTTCGTGGGCTATTTCATTGGCAGCCCGGGGATGAACCTTCTTGACGCGCAGGTCGAAGGTGACCGCGCCATCGTGGACGGCACCGAGATCCCGCTTGGCGCTGATTACGGACGCCCCGGAGGCCGGGTGCAGATCGGCGTGCGGCCAGAATTCGTGAGCCTGTCGACATCTGGTGCAGGGTTGCCCGTCAGGCTAAGCCGGGTCGAGGATGTCGGACGCCACAAGGTGGTTCGCTGCGATCATGAGGGAACGCAGATCAACGCCATCGCGGCCGAGGGCGCAGAGGTGCCGGCGGATCTGTCGCGTGTCGAGTTCGTGCCGGATGCCGTGAACGTCTATTCCGACGATTGGCGCGTCGCGCCCAAAACCTCGAACCGGGAGGCCGCGTGATGGACAAGCCCGTCAACCAGAAAGCCTGGCTGCTGGTGCTGCCGGTGCTCGTGCTGGTATCGTTTTCCGCGATCATCCCGCTGATGACAGTGGTCAACTATTCCGTGCAGGACACGTTTGGACAGAACCAGTTCTTCTGGTCCGGTCTGACGTGGTTTAGCGACATGCTGGCATCCGACCGGATGTGGGATGCGCTGGCGCGGCAGGTCGCGTTCTCGCTGATCATCCTGGCAATCGAGGTGCCGCTGGGGATTATCGTGGCGATCAACATGCCCAAGAGCGGGGTTAAGGCCTCTGTCTGCCTCGTGTTGATGTCGCTGCCGCTGCTCATCCCGTGGAACGTGGTCGGGACGATCTGGCAGATCTTCGGGCGGACCGATATCGGGCTTTTGGGTTACACGCTGGATGCCGTCGGCATCGATTTCAACTACACGCAAGGCTTCTACTCGGCCTGGGCCACGCTGATCGTGATGGATGTGTGGCACTGGACATCGCTCGTGGCCCTTCTGGCCTATGCCGGGCTGCAATCAATTCCCGGCGCCTATTACCAGGCGGCCAAGATCGACCAGGCGAGCCGGTGGGCGGTGTTCCGCTATATCGAGCTGCCGAAGATGTCGGGGGTGCTGACGATCGCGATCCTGCTGCGCTTTATGGACAGCTTCAAGATCTACACTGAACCCTTCGTCGTCACCGGCGGGGGCCCGGGCAATGCTACCACGTTGCTGTCGATCGATCTGGTTAAAATGGCACTCGGGCAATTCGACCTGGGCAAGGCCGGGGCCTTCTCGATCATGTATTTCCTGGTGATCCTGCTGGTGAGCTGGGTGTTCTACACCGTGATGACGAATCTCGACAAAAGGGACGGGCGCTGATGGTGGATGCAACCCAAACCCGGACAAACGCCGCACGCGGGTTCAGCCTGCCGAAGGTGAAGGGCTCTACCGTCGTGATGGTGCTCTACCTTCTGTTCCTGCTGGTGCCGATCTACTGGCTCGTGAACATGAGCTTCAAGACGAATTCCGAGATCCTGTCGACCTTTTCATTGCTGCCGCAGGAGCCGACCTTGCGCAACTACCAGACGATCCTGACGGACGCGTCGTGGTACATGGGCTATGTCAACTCGATCATCTACGTGACGCTGAACACGGTGATCTCGATCGCGGTGGCCCTGCCGGCGGCCTACGCGTTCTCGCGGTATCAGTTCATGGGTGACAAGCACCTGTTCTTCTGGCTGCTGACCAACCGGATGGCGCCGCCGGCGGTGTTCGCGCTGCCGTTCTTCCAGCTTTATTCGTCAGTTGGTCTGTTCGACACGCATATCGCGGTGGCGCTGGCGCACACGCTGTTCAACGTGCCGCTGGCGGTCTGGATTCTCGAAGGGTTCATGCGCGGCGTCCCGAAGGAGATTGACGAGACGGCCTATATCGACGGCTACTCCTTTGGCCGGTTCTTCGTGAAGATCTTCATGCCGCTGATCGCAAGCGGAGTCGGGGTCACGGCGTTCTTCTGCTTCATGTTCTCTTGGGTCGAGCTGCTGCTGTCGCGCACGCTGACATCGGTCGACGCGAAACCCATCGCGGCCACCATGACCCGTACCGTGGGCGCCTCGGGCGTCGATTGGGGCGTGCTGGCCGCCGCGGGCGTGCTGACCATCCTGCCGGGGGCACTCGTGATCTATTTCGTGCGCAATTACATCGCCAAGGGCTTCGCCCTGGGGAGGGTGTGATGGAATGGCTTTTAGCCATTGGCACGGTCTCAACGGCTGTTCTTTCGAGTTCGGTCGTTGCAGCCATCATCGCGAACAAAGCAACGTACAAAAGCATAGCAGTCGAGGCGATTACGAAAGAGAGGATTACGTGGCTCGATGAGTTAAGAAAGATCGCTGAAGACTTTTCTATTGCTAGTGGCGAAGTGGCGCTAGCCGAGAAAGTCGAACCGAGACGAACTCACGAACTAGATCGGCTATCAGCGCGTTTGGAGCTTCAACTCAATCCAGAAGGTGCTCCGGAGAAAGCGATAATCCAAGCCGCCAATAAAATGGTCTCGCTGGCGAAAGCCCGCAACGACGGCTTCCGGGAGGCAGAGCAAAATTTCATGCTTGAAACACGCAAACTACTTAAGACGGAGTGGAACAAAGCAAAAATCGAAGCTGGACTAGGACAGTCTAAGCAAGATGAGTCGAACTAATGGCATGGATGGCATGGACATGGCCGACGGCGATCTTCTTTCTGGCGATTGCCGGGCTGCTGGTGACTTTTTCGGTGCTCGCGATCAAGTTTCCCGAGACGCCCCGCAAGGGCATCCTGCAGATCGAGACGACTCGGGGGGATCGTCTTTTTATCACGCTTCTGGGCTCGGCCTTCATCAATCTGATCTGGCTGGGCTTCGAGGTCGCGCCGCAGCCCTATGCGCTGCTGGCCTGCCTGGTCTATGCTGCGGCTGTGTTCCGCTGGGTCTAGGCCTGACCGCATGACAGGCCGCGCGGCCCAGCCGGGCCGCGCGGAGACGACAAACCGTTCAACAAACCTTTGGGAGGATATGATGACCAAGACGCTGACATCAACGACCGCGCTGGCGACGGCACTGGCCTTGGCGGGCTTGCCGGCCTTCGCCGACATGGAGGCGGCGCGCGGCTTTCTCGACGAGAATATCGAGCGCTCGTCCCTGAGCCGCGAGGATCAGGAAGCCGAGATGCAATGGTTCATCGACGCGGCAGAGCCCTACGAGGGCATGGAGATCAGCGTGGTCTCGGAAACCATCGCGACCCATGAATACGAAAGCCAAGTCCTGGCCCCTGCCTTCACGGCGATCACGGGGATCGAGGTCACGCATGACCTGATCGGTGAGGGCGACGTCGTTGAACGCCTGCAGACCCAGATGCAGACCGGCGAAAACGTCTATGACATGTATGTCAACGATGCCGACCTGATCGGCACGCATTGGCGCTACCAGCAGGTGCGCAACCTGACCGACTGGATGGCGGGCGAGGGGGCCGACGTCACCAACCCCGAGCTTGACCTGGAGGACTTCATCGGCACGGCGTCGGCCACCGGCCCGGATGACAAGCTCTACCAGCTTCCCGTGCAGCAGTTCGCCAATGTCTACTGGTTCCGCCATGACTGGTTCACCGATCCCGAGATCATGGCCGATTTCGAAGAGGAATACGGCTACGAGCTGGGCGTGCCGGTCAACTGGTCGGCCTACGAGGATATCGCGGAGTTCTTCACCGGCCGCGAGATCGACGGTCAGGAAGTCTATGGAAACATGGATTACGGTCGCCGTCATCCCAGCCTCGGCTGGCGCTTCACCGATGCGTGGATGTCGATGGCCGGGATGGGCGACAAGGGCCTGCCCAACGGTGTGCCGGTCGACGAATGGGGCATCCGCGTCAATGACGACTACCAGCCGGTAGGGTCGTGCATGGCGCGCGGCGGGGCCACCAACAGCCCCGCAGCGGTCTATGCTATCGAGAAGTACAAGAACTGGCTGGAAAACTATGCGCCGCCACAGGCCTCCGGCATGACCTTCTCCGAGGCCGGACCGGTGCCGGGGCAGGGCGCTATCGCGCAGCAGATGTTCCTCTACACCACCTTTGTCGCTTCGCTGGTCGACGAGGATCTGCCGGTGATGAACGAGGACGGCACGCCGAAATGGCGCCTCGCCCCAAGCCCGCACGGGGCCTACTGGGAAGAGGGCATGAAGGTCGGCTATCAGGACGTGGGTTCCGCAACGCTGATGAAATCCACGCCCGTCGACCGCGCGCAGGCCGCCTGGCTTTATGCGCAGTTCATCGCATCCAAGACCGTGGACGTGGAGAAGTCGCATTACGGTCTGACCTTCATCCGCAACAGCACCATCGAGCATGAAAGCTTCACCGAACGCGCGCCGCGTCTCGGCGGTCTGGTGGAATTCTACCGCTCGCCCGCGCGTGAGAACTGGACTGACACGGGCTTCAACGTGCCTGATTATCCGCGTCTTGCGCAGCTGTGGTGGCAGAACATCGGTGATGCGTCCTCGGGCGCCAAGACCCCTAAAGAAGCGCTTGATGCGCTGTGCCAGCAGCAGGAAGACGTGATGGCTCGCCTTGAACGCGCCGGCGTGCAGGGCGATATCGGGCCGAAGCTCAACGATGAGCGCGATCCGCAGGAATGGCTCGACGAGCCGGGTGCGCCGAAGCCGGCGCTGGACAACGAGGACCCCGAGCCGGTCACCATTGCCTATGACGAGCTGATCAAGTCCTGGCAGTAACCCTTGACCCACGTCCTTCCCGGGCACGCCCCGGGGAGGACGCAAAAAGGCATCCCCCGGGCGTTCGGGGGATGCCGCCATTCTCTTTGCGGATGCGACCATGACCCATATTCTTGCCATCGACCAAGGCACCACATCGACCCGCGCGATGTTGTTTGACGCCTCGATGCAGGTGACCGCGACGGCGCAGGAGGAGTTCGACCAGCATTACCCGCATTCGGGCTGGGTCGAGCATGACGCCGGCGACCTTTGGTCGACCACCGCCGGAACCTGTCGCGCGGTGATCGAGAAGGCCGGGCTGAACATATCCGACGTCGTTGCCATCGGCATCACCAACCAGCGCGAGACGACCGTCGTCTGGGACCGCCACACCGGGCGTCCCGTCTACAAGGCCATCGTCTGGCAAGACCGGCGCACCGCAGAGTATTGCGCCGAGCTTCACGAGGCCGGACACGAGCCGATGGTCGCGGATCGCACCGGGCTGCTGATCGACCCGTATTTTTCAGGCACCAAGCTGCGCTGGATCCTGCAAAATGTCGACGGCGCGCGGGAACGGGCCGAGGCCGGGGATCTTTTGTTTGGCACGGTAGATAGCTTCCTGATCTGGAAACTGACCGGCGGCGCAGTGCATGCCACCGATGCCACCAATGCCGCGCGCACGCTGCTCTACGATATCCGCAAGGGGCGCTGGAGCGCGACGATGTGCGAGCTGCTGGACATACCCATGCGAATGCTGCCCGAGGTGCGCGACAGTGCGGACACGTACGGCAATGCCCGCGCCGATCTGTTCGGGCGCGAGATCCCGATCCGGGGCGTGGCCGGCGACCAGCAGGCTGCGACCGTTGGCCAAGCGTGTTTCGAGCCAGGAATGCTCAAATCCACCTATGGCACCGGGTGCTTCGCACTGCTGAACACCGGCGCGACGCCGGTCGTGTCGCAGAATCGCCTGTTGACGACCATCGCCTACCAGATCGACGGCCAGCCCACCTACGCGCTTGAAGGGTCGATTTTCGTGGCAGGTGCCGTGGTGCAATGGCTGCGCGACGGGCTACGCATGATCCGCCATGCCAGCGAAACCCAGCCGCTGGCCGAGAAATCCGATCCGCATCAGGATGTGGTGCTGGTGCCCGCCTTCACCGGGCTCGGCGCACCTTATTGGCGGCCCGATTGCCGGGGTGCGATCTTCGGGCTGACACGAAATTCGCGCCCCGAGGAATTCGCCCGCGCAGCGCTCGAAAGCGTGGGATTCCAGACCCGTGACCTTTTGCAGGCGATGCGCGACGACTGGGCGGCGCATGAGGAAAGCATCGGCGGCCAGCACAGCGCGGTGGCGACCTTGCGCGTCGATGGCGGGATGAGCGTGTCGGATTGGACGATGCAATTCCTCGCCGATATCATCGACGCGCCCGTGGATCGTCCGCAGGTACTCGAAACCACGGCGCTCGGGGCTGCTTGGTTGGCGGGGATGCAGATCGGACTTTACCCGGGGCAGGGCGAGTTCGCCGAAACCTGGAAACTCGGTCGTCAGTTCTTGCCGCGCATGCCCGAGGCCGATCGCCGGGCGAAGGTGAATGCGTGGACCCGCGCGATCAACGCGACATTGGCATTTTGACGCCTATTTAACGTGTGTTAAATTGAGCGTAATTAACTGAAATTATACCATTCAGAATAATATATTCTCATGGAGATCTCATGTCCGATCCGGTGAGCGCGATTGTGCCCGCGCGTAACGAGGCACAGACCATCGGGCGTGTTATCAAGCAGTTGCACGGCATGGACGGGATCGCGGAGGTCGTGGTGATCGACAATGCCTCCACCGATGGCACTGCTGCGCAGGCCGAGGCGTCGGGCGCGCGCGTGGTGTCCGAAGCCTGCCCCGGCATGGGCCATGCGGTGCGCACAGGGATCAGTGCCGCGCGGCATAATTGGGTGATGAAGGTCGACGCCGATCTCGACAAGTTCGACCTGCCGCTGTTTGCCCGTATGCAGGATGCGCGCGCGCCCGGTGTCGGACTGGTCAAGGGCGCGTGGAACGATCCCGATGACGACATGCCTATGACCCGCCTGCTGGTACGACCGGCACTGGCGCGGATGTTTCCGGGACTGGCGCATCTGAGCGCGCCAAATTCGGGCATCTATCTGTGCGACAAGTCGCTGATCGCGCATGCAGAACTTGCAGGCGATTACGCGGTCGATATCGACGTGATGCTGCGCGTGCATGCGGCCGGGGCCGAGGTCACCGAGGTGGATATCGGGCGCATCGTTCATGACGCGCGCAATGCGACGCATTATGGCGGTATGGCCGAGCAGATTTTCGGCTTCTTCCTCGGGCGTCAACGTGTCGATCCGATGGGCGAAGTCGTGATCCTTGCCGAAAGCGGTGAGGCCGTGATTCGCGCGGCGTTGGGGCATGCGGGGAACAAATTGCGCGGCGGGGCACGGGTGACCGTTGCGCTGTCCGACTGGCAAGGGGCTGGCGCACAGGCGCTGGCCCGCGCGATGGAGGCCTATCCCACGGCTCGGATGATGACGCTGTCGGCGGGATGCGGAATCGAGCCCGGTCCGCATGCGGCGCGTGTGACGCTGATCGTCGAGCCCGGCGAGGCCCTGCGCCGCGCCGGAGCGTTGCATGCGCGCCTGTCCACGGACATGCCGACCGCGCTGTGGCAGATGCCCGACCCGGGCGAGGGCCGCGCGGATATCGCGGTGGAAATTGGTACGGGCTGCGGGATCAAGTGCGCCGCGCTGGCCCGGATCGGCGTAGCGGAGCGACCTGCGCCGCGTGAGCTGTTCGTGGATTGCACGCCCGAGTCGTTGCTGTGACGACAGCCTCTGGTCACGCTACCCGGCCGGAAGCTCGGCATAGCAGGCGATGATCGGCGTCGCCGCGTATCGAGCCGCTCGAAAACGGTTGTTGGCCGGTCTCACCAACCCACGTGGCGGTAGCTTGACTGGCGCCGACGGCACGAAGCATCGCACATTCGTTCGATCATGTCCAACGATCGGCGCGCCGTGCCACGCGGGCAGCAAAGACCTTACTTGATCTTGCCTTCCTTGTACTCGACATGTTTGCGGGCAACCGGATCGAACTTACGGATCGTCATCTTTTCAGTCATGGTCCGCGCGTTCTTCTTGGTCACGTAGAAATGGCCCGTGCCCGCGGTCGAGTTCAAACGGATCTTGATTGTGGTCGGCTTCGCCATTGTTATCTCCTGCGCCGGACGCGTTCGCCCGTTATGTCCTCTGCAGTGTGCCTTGTATCGATGCGCACGCCACTGTCAACCGGCATCGTCCGGCATGACCCTGAAACGCGGTGACCTTATCCCTTCAGTTCTGCGAAACCCGCGTCGGCATGCGGTAGAAATGATGTACCCCGATCGTGGCGGTGCGCGGAAAACTGCGCGACCAGTTCGGGCTGACGGCGTTCGTATGGTAATGCGTCGCGCCATTGGTCAGACGGCGTGGGGCACCCTGCACCATGAGACGCGCGACCTTTTCGATCTGGCCGAATATCACGGGGTTGGCGATGGTTTCCGCCCGCCCGTCGCATTTGTAGGTGAATTGACACTGGTATCTCTGACCCGTGCCTTGCTGGATCACATCGCAGACCGTCGCAGGATATTCCGCGCTGTCGGCGCGGTTCATGATGACCTCGGCCACCGCGAATTGTCCCTTGACGCTTTCGCCGCGCGCCTCGAAATACAGTGCCTCGGCGAGGCAGGCGGACTGCGCATTGCCGCTGTCCACGGTCTGCCGTGTCAGCCAGTCTCGCGAATATTCGATTCCAGCCCCGGGACGGCTGAGGTAGCTCGCCATCCGGTCACCCGAGATGGATCGCAGCGCGCGGGTCTCCTGATCCATCAGGCGGGTGACGGGCGTGTCGGCCATCAGCGGGCCAGCCATCATCGCAAGCACGACACATATCACAATGCGTTTCATCAGTCGCCTCCGTCCGGTTCGGGAAACCATCCCACAGTCAGGCGGCAGGACTTAGACAATTATCCGCAGTTGGTCCAGCCGTGGGTTCGGCAAGGTTTTGCTTATGGCAATTCCTTGCCTGGGCCGCCCGGGGCGTTCCGGATGTTGTACCCTCATGTTGTGTAGGGCTGGAAGTCAGGCGCTGCCGATCGTGTCGCGGACGGTCAGCTGTGCGGCGGCCAGTCGCGCCACCGGCACGCGGAACGGCGAACACGAGACATAGGTGAACCCGGCATCCCGGCAGAATGCGATCGATTCGGGGTTGCCGCCATGCTCGCCGCAGATCGACAGGACGATGTCGGGATTGGCCGCGCGCCCGCGCTCGGCGCCGATGCGCAACAGCTCTCCGACGCCATCGGTGTCGAGTTGATGAAACGGATCCTCGGGATAGACACCTTGCTGGACATAGGTCGACATGAAGCGGCCAGCATCGTCGCGCGACAGCCCGTAGGTCATCTGCGTCAGGTCATTTGTGCCGAAGCTGAGGAATGACACGAGAGGCGCGAATTCCCCGGCGCGCAGGCAAGCGCGCGGCGTCTCGACCATGACGCCCAGCCGGTAGGCGAAATCGCGGCCCGTCTCGCCGCGCACGGCGGCCGCGACGGCGTCGATCCGGGCCTTGACCAGTTCCACCTCGCGCCGCGCGCTGACCAGCGGGATCATGATCTCGGGCACGACCGGCGCGCCCTCGCGGCTGGCCTCCAGCGTCGCCTCGAAGATGGCGCGGGCCTGCATGTCGTAGATCTCGGGGACGGTGATCCCCAGACGCACACCGCGCATGCCAAGCATCGGGTTGTATTCGCCAAGCGCCTCGACCCGGCGGGTGACGTCCGAGAAAGGCAGATCCAGCGCCTCGGCCAGTTGCAGGTGGCCGGCGCGGTCGGTCGGCAGGAACTCGTGCAGCGGCGGGTCGAACAGTCGGATGCAGACTGGCTGGCCCTGCATGATGCGGAACAGATCGGCGAAATCGGCGCGCTGCATGGGCAGGAGCCGTTCCAGCACCGCGGCGCGATCGGCACTGGCATCGGCGAAGATCATCTCGCGCATCACCGTCAGCCGGTCATCCTCGAAGAACATGTATTCGGTCCGGCACAGCCCTATGCCGCGCGCGTTGAACTTTCGGGCCACCTCGGCATCGGCGGGCGTGTCGGCATTGGCGCGCACCGCGATGTCGCGCACATCGTCGGCCCAGCCCATCAGCGTCTGAAACGAGCCGTCGCGCGCCGCCTCCAGCAGCGGTGTATCGCCGGCCAGAACCGCTCCGCCGGTGCCGTCGATGGTGATCGTCTCACCCGCCCGGATGACCTGTCCGCTCGGCATGACCAGTTGACCGCGCCGCGTCTGAAACCGGATGTCGGACGCGCCAACGACGCAAGGCAGGCCGATGCCGCGCCCGATCACGGCAGCGTGGCTGGTCATTCCGCCCCGCTCTGTCAGGACCGCGACGGCGGAATGCATGCCGCGGATATCCTCGGGGCTGGTTTCGCGCCGCACGAGCACCGCCGCCTCGCCGCGCGCCTGCGCGGCCTGTGCGTCGGCGGCGGTGAACACGACCCGGCCCGACGCGGCGCCGGGGCTGGCGGCGATGCCGCGCGCCAGCACGTCGCGCGGCGCATCGGGGTCGACCTGCCGGTGCAGCAGCTCGTTGAGCGCGCGCGGCTCGACCCGCATCAGCGCCTCGTCCCGGCTGATGATCCCGTCCTCGGCCAGCGCCACGGCGATGCTGACCGCCGCGCGGGCGTTGCGGGCCACGCGCAACCCGTCGAGCAGCCAGACCTCGCCGTTCTCGATGGTGAACTCGGCCTGCATGTCCTCGCGCAGCGTGGCGCGCATCAGCTCGGCATGGGCCTTGATTTCGGCAAAGGCCTGCGGCGCCAGCTCTTCTAGCGAGGGCCCGCGCGGATCGCGTTCGAGAAACAGCGCATCTGCGCCCCGTTGCAGCGCATCGCGCCCCTGGCTCTGGCTGAGGTAGCGCCCGGTGATCTGGCGCGCACCGGTGCGGCTGTCGACAAGTTGCATGACCCCCGACCCGCATTCGCCATCGCCGAGGCCAAGTGCCATTTCCTGCACCACGAGCCCCAGCCCTGCATCGGCGGGCGCCCCCTTGGCCTGCCGCAAGAGCCGCGCGGTCGTCCCCTCCCATGCCCGCGCCATGGAGCGCAGGACCTCGGTGAGCTGCACGCCGGGGTCTTGTGGAAAGGTCTCTTCGGTCTCGGCCTCATAGGCGCGCAGGGCCTCGCGCAGCCCCTCAACGGGCTCCTCGGACACATCGTCGAAGATGTCCGGATCCAGCCGCGCGACATGCGTCGCATAGGCCTGCACGAAGCGCAGGTAGATCTCGCTTGCGGCGCGCTGGCCGATCTGGTCCGAAAGCCGCCCCAACCGAGCATCGTTGATGCCGATATTCAGCACCGCGCCGGGCCCGCCCCAGTCGGGATCCTCCGAGGAAGGGCGCACGCAAAGAAGCGGGGCATCACCGAAGGGCGTCAGAAGCTGCGCGATATCCGGCAGATCGCCCGCCGCGATCCGGTGCACCGCCCGGAACGACAGCGCGACGGTACGTGGCACCGGAAGGTCCAGCCTCACGAGACGCTGCAAGCATTTCGCCCGGCCGCCATGCGTGCCTGTCTGCACCGGGGCCGAGGGGGTGATGAGGGTGATGTCTCGGGCGTCTTGCTGCACTGCGGCACCTTTGGTTTGCGCGCAGAATACGCCGGACGGCGCACATGGCAAGGGAAACGATCACGCGGGCCTTTGGCCGTCATTCCGTACGACCTTCATCCTCGGGTCAAGCCCGAGGATGACTTCGGAATGTGGGTCAGCCCTCGACTCGGCTCAGATCGGCGGCTTGCAGGCAGATCGTGCGGATACGACTGAGCAGGTTGAGGCGATTGCGGCGGATCACCGGGCTGTCGACATTGACCTGCACCGCCTCGAAGAACGCATCCGTAGGCGCGCGTAGGTCCGCCATGGCGGACATCGCGGCTGCGAAATCCTCCGCCTCCAGCGCCTGCGTGATCTGCGGCTCGGCGGTGTCCAGCGCGGCAAAGAGCGCCTTTTCCTCGTCCGTCTCTGCGAATTTCACATCCGCGCCGAAGGAATATTCGACGCCATCCTTTTCCTCGGCCTGGCTGAGGATGTTGTTGGCCCGCTTGAAGCCCTGCAACAGGTTTTCGCCATCGCCGGTCTTGAGGAAATCGGAGAGGGCAGTCGCGCGCTTTACCAGCAGAGTCAGATCGTCATTGCCCGGCATGGCCAGACAGGCATCGATCACGTCATGGCGGATGCCCTCGTCGCGCAAGTGGACCTTGAGGCGGTCGTGGAGGAAGGTGACGAGGTCTCTAGAAAGTTCATCCTGCCGAACCAGTGGCCAAGGCTCGGGTGTTCCCCCCACAAACGCCATTTCGTCGTCTCCTAAGCGAAGATTTCTTGGCGATTCAAACGTCACCCACATCGGTTCTTTCGATGTTCGAGAGTAGCTAGAAAGAACGAGCTGTTTATTTTCGGCACCATCTTTCCAGCCTCCATCGACTTCAAACACATTGAAAGACCGCTCAAAAGACTCGTACAAAACATGGGCAGCCTCTGTAAATTGATCTAAAACCCCTACGGAAATATTGTTCCCCAAAAGCAATCGCGTGACCCCCCAGGCCGCGCGCCTGAGCGCATAGGGGTCCTTCGATCCGGTAGGTTTCTCGTTGATGGCCCAGAAGCCCGTCAGCGTATCGATCTTGTCGGCGAGCGCGACGGCCACGGAGACGGGCGCGGAAGGCACTTCGTCGCCGGGGCCGAGCGGCTTGTAATGCTCTTCGCAGGCTTCGGGCACGCCGTCGTCATGGCCCGCGGCCTCGGCGTAATAGCGGCCCATAAGCCCCTGTAATTCTGGGAATTCGCCGACCATTTCCGATTCCAGATCGGCCTTGCAGACGCGCGCGGCCTCGGCGGCGAGGTCAGGCTTGGCGCCGACCAGTGGCGCAATCTCGCGGGCCAGCGCTTCGATCCGTTTCACACGGTCCGCCTGTGATCCCAGCTTGCTGTGGAAGGTCACATCGCGCAGCCCTTCGGCCATGCCCTCCAGACCCTTGTCGCGGACGGTGCGCAGATCGTTCTCCCAGAAGAATTTCGCATCCGACAGCCGTGCCGCCAGTACCTTCTGATTGCCCGCCAGAATAGTCGCGCCGTGATCCGGGGTTTCGATATTGGCGACAGTGACGAAGCGTTCGATCCGGCCGGTCTTGGGGTTGCGCACCGAAAAGAATTTCTGATGCTCCTTCATCGAGGTCTGCAGCACCTCGGGCGGCAGGTCGAGAAAGGCGTCATCGATGGTGCCCATCAGCACCACGGGCCATTCGACAAGCCCTGCGACCTCCGCCAGCAGCCCGCGATCCTCGACCACGTCAAAGCCGCTCGCGAAGGCCTGGTTGGTGGCGTCGTGCCAGATCGCCTCGGCCCGCTCGCCCGCGTCGAGCATGACATGCGCGCGCTTGAGCTTTGCCGCGTAATCTTCGAAAGACGTTACCGAAAATGCATTCGGCGCCATGAAGCGGTGCCCGCGCGTGGCGTCGCCCGCGCGGATGCCGTCGATCTCGAGATCCACCACCTGCGCCTCGCCCGTTTCATCGGTGAGGATGCAAAGGATCGAATGAAGGGGCCGCACCCATCGCAAGGACCCCGTGCCCCACCGCATGGATTTGGGCCACGGAAAATTGCGGATGATTTTTTCCAACTCCTCGGCCACGATCTCTGCCGCCGCGCGGCCGGGATGCGTGATGGCCGCGATATAGACTTGGCCCTTCTTCTCGTCACGGATCTTGAGATCCTCACGCGCCACGCCCGCACCGCGCAGGAACCCCTCGATCGCCTTCTCGGGGGCATCGACGCGCGGGCCCTTGCGTCGCTCCACGCGCTTTGGGCTTTCAACCGGCAGGCCCTGCACGGTCAGCGCCAGCCGCCGGGGCGTGGCAAAGCTCGCCGCACCGGCGTAGGTCAGCCCGGCCTCGACCAGCGCGTCGGTCATCCGGGTGCGCAGATCCTCGGCCGCCTTTGCCTGCATGCGCGCCGGGATTTCCTCGGAAAAGAGTTCGATCAGCAAATCAGGCATTGGCGGTCAGTATCCTTCGGGCGGTTCGGGGCAATCGTCGGGCGCGGGCTGGCCGTCGAACACCACCTCGCCGCAGCGGTTGATCTGGTGCCAGACATAGCCGCGCCCGTCCTCGGTGATGGCGACGATCCGGTCGATGCCGTATTCGATATCCTTCTGTCCCATAAACGCCTGCGCGCGACCATCCTCCAGCGCCTCGCCGATGGCCTGAGCGTCGAAACAGTCGAACCAGAACGGCGCGTTGAGCGGTTCTGCGGCGGGGTAGGGCGTGTAGGTCTCTCGCAGCTCTTCAGGCGGCGTGTCGGTGGTGAAGCAGGCGCGGTAGCGGATGGGCGAGCTGTCGGCGTCGATGGCCTGGTAATCGTCATGCGGCAACGCCTCGGGCGCGCCGCTGGCCGTTTCGGTCAGTTGCACGTCATCCGGCCCGGTCGCGGGTACCTCCTCGTAGAAGTGATAGACCTGCAGGTAATACATGGCCACACCGGCGGTCAGGCCCGCGGCGGCCAGGAACACGGCGAGTATCTTGCCCATTATGCTGCCTTCCAAGTGCTCATGGATTGCGGGTCATGCCGTTGCGGGTACGCTTCGTCATGCCTTCAATAGAGTTATGCGGTCGCAAGCTTCAAGCCGTTCAAGATCCCGACGGTAGCAATCCTTGAGCCAGGAGGTTTCCTCTTCGGTGAAGAGATCGATCTTCTCGCCGGGTTCTTTCGGATGTTCAAGATAGATCGCTTGTACCTGTCGCATGCGTTCGCGTCTGCTCATCTGCGGATCAAGGCCCTCGGCCAGAGCGATTGCGCGCAACGATGGCGATTTTGTCCGGCTTGGTGCGGGTAGGCTTTCCAGATTGTCGAAATGCACACCGGTCAACGCCTGGATGGCGATGTTCGGGTCGGTGAGATAATCCTCGAACGTCCAGACATGCAAGCCGGCGTTCGGGAATCTGTTGGCGATCCGGGTGGCGAACTCGAACCAGCTTGGCGGGCTCTCCCTGAAGGTACGCTTTCTGTCGTCCAGTCGGTTCCGCATGTCGTGAAAGGGTTTGCGGGCCTCGCAAAAGGCGGACACGAAAAACGTGTCGAAGCTGCGAATTGACAAGAAGATGTCGAGCTTTTCGGCATCAGGCAGCTGCTCGATCGTGCGAAGCTTCTCGGTGCCTTTGTAGAGGCTGCTCAACAAGGAATGCTGCGTGAACCCGAGTTGATCCTCGTGCGACAGGACCGTTGTGGGTTTGCGCCGCATGATCCCACGCAGTCGATCGCTCTGTGTGGGCTCCGAGCGCCGAGTGGTCAGACGCGAGATGTGCTGTTTCAGACCGCGCAGGCCGGTTTTCTCGACGACGTCATTGGACCGGACGATTGGGCTGGTTTTGGCGGTTGGAAGAAAATCCACCCCGTGCCGAAGAAGGTTTGCATCATTGCCTTCGAGCAATTCCTGCAGGTGGGTTGTCGCCGTCTTGTGTGCACCCACGTGAACACGCCATTGGGTTTGAAAATCCTGCTCGCCATGTCTTTCAGATCGTGTCATGCGCGACCAGCCTCAGTCCGCAGATACGCGTCGGCGCATTTGCGGGCCAGCGCGCGCACACGTCCGATATAGGCCTGGCGTTCGGTCACCGAGATCACGCCGCGCGCATCCAGAAGGTTGAAGATATGGCTGGCCTTGATGCACTGGTCATAGGCGGGGTGGGCCATGACGATGTGGTGGCCGGTTCGCGGGTCGGTGGCGTCTTGTGACAGGATCGCGTCGCATTCCGCCTCAGCCTCTTCAAAATGGCGCAGCAGTACCTCGGTATTGGCCACGTCGAAATTCCAGCGCGAATATTCCTGCTCGCTCTGGCGAAACACGTCGCCATAGCTCAACGGGATGGGGGATGCGGGGTCGTTGAAGGGCATGTCCATCACATGATCGATGCCCAGCACGTACATCGCAAGCCGCTCCAGCCCGTAGGTCAGCTCGCCCGAGACGGGGTGGCAGTCATGGCCGCCGACCTGCTGGAAATAGGTGAACTGCGACACTTCCATGCCGTCGCACCAGACCTCCCATCCCAGACCCCAGGCGCCCAGCGTGGGGCTTTCCCAGTCATCCTCGACAAAGCGGATATCGTGCAGGCCCGCGTCGATGCCGATCGTCTGCAGGCTGCCGAGGTAGAGATCCTGCATGTCCGGTGGGCTGGGTTTGATCAGCACCTGGTACTGGTAGTAATGCTGCAGCCGGTTGGGGTTCTCGCCGTAACGCCCGTCGGTGGGGCGGCGCGATGGTTGCACATAGGCCGCCGCCCAAGGACGTGGGCCGAGGCTGCGCAGCGTTGTGGCGGGATGGAAGGTGCCCGCGCCGACCTCCATGTCGTAGGGCTGCATCACCGCGCAGCCTTGAGCGGCCCAATAGCCCTGGAGCCTCAGGACCACCTCCTGAAAACTGCGCGGTTTGTCTGCGTGTTGCGTCATGCGATGCCTTCGCGCCAGCCTTTGGAATACCGCCTGTCCTTAGGCGTCCGGCGCGCGAGGGTCAATCGCGTGTGTCGGCGATACGGGTCGGCTGAACTTCCGCGATCCGTAGGCGATATTTGGGGTGCATCGACGGGGAACTTTGCTACAAGATGCGAGTTATCTTCAGGGTATTCTGGTCCGGTCGGGAAAAGCCAATGTCGCGTTTTGTTCTGCTTCTCACATGTCTGCTGGCGTTCGCCACCACGAAAGGAGACGCGCAGGAGATCTCCGGCCGCACCGATCCGGGCACGCCGCAGGTCTGGGTGCAGATCGAGGCGAAACCCAACCTTCTGGGCGCCCGGGACACCGCGCGGCGCTATGCCGCGACCTTGCCCGAGGTTGGTGGCTTCACGCTTGGCAACGGCTGGTACGCGATCGCCCTTGGCCCCTACACCCGCGACGTGGCGGCGCAGGTGCTGTCTGACTATCGCCGCGAGGGGCGCATACCCCGCGACAGCTATATCGCCCGCCGCTCGGCCTACGAGCGGCAATTCTGGCCAGCCGGACAATCGCTACTCGATCCGTCGGGCGGCGGTGCGGACGTCCCGGCTGACACCGTCGACGCGACACCCGAAGAGGCCCGCGAGACCCCGCGCGAGGCCCGTGCGGCCGAAGGGCGGCTGGCACGGGAGGAACGGCTCGCAGTGCAGAAGGCCCTCGCATGGGCCGGGGTCTATGGCGGCGCGATCGACGCCGCGTTCGGACGTGGCACGCGGGCCGCGATGGCCCGCTGGCAACGCGAGAACGGGTTCGAGGCCACCGGGGTGCTGACGACACGACAACGCGCGGATCTGTTGGACGATTACAGGTCCGTCCTCGATGGCCTCGGATTGGAGCGGGTCGTGGACCGGGCGACGGGGATTGCGGTGAAGTTGCCGACGGACGTCGTCGATTTCACCCGCTACGAGCCGCCCTTCGCGCATTTCGACCCTGTGGGCAATCTGGATGCGCGGGTGCTGCTGATCAGTCGCAGCGGCGACAGGGACGCCCTGAATGCGCTCTACAAAGTCATGCAAACGCTGGAAATCGTGCCGGAGACCGGGCCGCGCGGCCTAGAGCGCGACGGGTTCACGCTGGTCGGCGAGGGGGCTTTGGAGATTTCGCACACCCGCGTGTGGCTGCGGGATGGCGAGATAAAGGGATTCACGCTGATCTGGCCGGTGGGCGACGAAGAGCGCCGCAATCGTGTCTTGCAGGAGATGCAGGACAGTTTCGAGTGGCTCGACGGCACGCTCGACCCGGCCGAGGGCACCGGGTCGGTTCAACGGATCAATCTTGTTGCCGGGCTCGAGGTGCGCAGGCCGCGCGTGACACGCTCGGGCTTTTACGTCGATGCGAGCGGGGCCGTCCTGACCACGGCTGACGCCGTGCAGAATTGCGGCCGGATCACCATCGACGAGATGCACGAGGCCGAGATCGCGCTCATCGACGACGAGTTGCGCGTGGCCGTGTTGCGCCCCTCGGACGCCCTTGCCCCGAGACGCGTGGCCACGTTCCAGGATCGTACGCCGCGTCTGCGGTCCGATATCGCCGTTGCCGGGTATTCCTACGGCGGCGTCCTTGGCAGACCCACCGTGACATTCGGCGAGGTGTCGGATCTCAAGGGGCTGAACGGCGAGCCGCACATGAAGCGCCTGACGCTTGCGGCGCTGGAGGGTGATGCGGGCGGCCCGGTGCTGGATCAGGGTGGCTCGGTTCTGGGGATGCTTCTGGCCCACCGGATGGAGAATCGCAGCCTTCCCGACGATGTGAGCTTTGCCGCCACCAACGGCGCCCTGCGGGATGTTCTGACCCGTGGCGGGATCGACGCACAACGGACCACCGAACTTGGAATGATGTCTGCCGAGGCACTTACGGACCGAGCCAACACGATGACCGTCCTTGTCAGCTGCTGGGACTGAGACTTTCAGTTTGTGCACGGACGCGCATTGCGGGGTATTTGCCCGAAGACGGTTCTTTTTCGCTACATTACATCCGAGTGGTCGCAGAAGGGTCGCACCGCATGTCGTCAATCACGCGATACTTTGCCATGGATGCGCGGCACCCGGCTGTGCATATGAACACTACATGATCGGAGCGGGGGCTCGGTCCTACCGGCCCCCGCGTCATCGTTCCCGGTATGCCCGGATACCGTCACACCGGCATATGTCCGTGATAAGACCGGATCAGTTTGTCGGAACGATGACGATCTCGACCCGCCGGTTCTGCGCCTTGCCCTCGGCTGTTAGGTTCGAGGCGACGGGCTGATCCTCGCCGCGACCGAAGGCGTTGATCCGCGACGACCGGACGCCACCACTCAGCAGCACGTTCGCCACTGTGTCGGCGCGGCGTTCGGACAGACGCTGGTTGTAGCTCGCAGCACCGTCGCTGTCCGTATGGCCCACGACCTGCACGCGCGTGTCGGGATAACGCTGCAGGCTGTCGGCGACGGTGAACAGATCCTGGCGCAACGCGGGCCGGATGTCGAAGCTGTCAACGGCGAACAGGATATCCTGTGGCATCGTCACGGTCAGTCGCTCGCCGGTATTGTTGATCCCGACATCGCTATCGAGGTCCCGGCGCAACTCGGCTGCCTGCTTGTCGAGCGCATTGCCGACGACCGCGCCGCCTGCGGCCCCGATGGCGCCGCCGATCAGCGCGCCCTTGGCGCGGTCATCGCTGGCCAGCGCGCCGGCGCCGGCCCCGATCAGACCACCGAGCAGCGCCCCCTGCCGGGTTTTCTGACGGTCCTGCCCGCCGAGCGCCGCCGGATCGGTGCAGGCGGTGGCAAGCATCAGGGACGCACCCGACAGCAGAAGAAGCGTGATGCGGGCAGGGCGCATGGAAGTTCGGATCATGATGGAGACCTTTTATGTTCGTGAAGCCCGATATGTCGGGGGTACTCTCATGATAGGCAATAACATCGGCCTGCCCAAGGGCTTCTGACGCGAAATCACGTGCTCTTGCGTGCAGAATTCCGCCTACATCTCGGTTTGGGCGCTTTCCCGCGCGAGGATCGCGCGCTTGACCGGCAGCCCCCAGTGATAGCCGCCCAATCCCCCCGATTTACGCAGCGCGCGGTGGCAGGGAATGAGGTAGCTTATCGGGTTGCGCCCCACGGCGGTGCCGACGGCCCGGACGGCATTCGGGTGGCCGATGGCCTGCGCGATCGAGGAATAGGTCGTGACATGCCCAGACGGTATCGCGAGCAATGCCTCCCAGACCTTGATCTGGAATGGAGCGCCGACGATCTGGCAGTGCACGTCGCCGTGCCCGGCAAAGGCCGCGTCGACCCAGGGCGCGATCCGGTCGGGCGCGTGGACGGGGACGGCACGCGGCCAGCGGGCGCACATGTCTGCAAAGGTGGCATCGCGCCCGATCTCGTCGGCAAAGGCAAGGCCGCAAAGGCCACGATCCGTCCCCATGGCAAGCGCCATGCCGAAAGGGCTGTCGAACCAACCGTAATGCACCGTCAGGCCCTCGCCCTGCCGCGCGAAGGTGCCGGGGCTCATCGATTCCCATTTCAGGAAAAGATCATGAAGGCGCCCGCCGCCCGACAACCCGCTCGCCTCGGCAGCCTCCAGCGTGGTGGAGCGCTGCGCCAGAAGCGTTTTGGCATGACCAAGCGCCAAGTATTGCTGATACCGCTTCGGCGACACTCCCACCCAGTGCGAGAACAGCCGTTGGAAATGGGCGGCGCTCATGCCCATTTCCGCGGCCAGTTCGGGGAGGGACAGGCCGTCTCCGCGTGCGTCGATCACTGCGATCGCGCGGCGCATGACCTTGTAATGATATGTCTGGTCGAGATCGGTCATGTGCGGATCCTCAAAAGCCTTATCCCGAGGTAAAGCGCCGGTATCGCCTGCGCGACCCGAATGTTGCGCATCCGGGCAAATCCCGCCATAGACGGCGCGATGGTGGCCCAGCTCGATTATCACACGATCCGCGAGATCTTCAGGCGCTTTCAGGCGGCTGCGCCCGAGCCCGAGGGCGAGCTGTCGCATGTGAACGCCTTCACGCTGGTGGTCGCGGTGGCGCTTTCGGCGCAGGCGACGGATGTGGGTGTCAACCGCGCCACACACACGCTGTTCCAGATCGCCGACACGCCGCAAAAGATGCTGGATCTGGGCGAGGAGGGGCTGATCGCGCATATCCGCAGCATCGGCCTTTACCGCAACAAGGCCAAGAACGTGATAAAACTGAGCCGCATTCTCGTGGACGCATATGGCGGTGAGGTGCCCAACAGTCGCGCGGCGCTGCAATCCTTGCCCGGCGTGGGCCGCAAGACGGCCAATGTTGTTCTCAACATGTGGTGGCATTACCCGGCGCAGGCGGTGGACACGCATATCTTCCGGCTGGGCAATCGCAGCGGCATCTGCCCCGGCAAAACTGTCGAGGCGGTCGAGCGTGCCATAGAGGATAACGTGCCCGTGGATTTCCAGCGCCACGCGCATCACTGGATGATCCTGCACGGGCGCTATGTCTGTCGTGCGCGCAAGCCGGCCTGCGGCGCCTGCCAGATCCGCGACCTCTGCCTGTTCGAGGACAAGTCTGACTGACAGGCGGTCGCGCCGTGCGGACGAGATGATCCGACTGATCCGATGCGTTGGCATAGAGCGCACCGACCGGGTGTTTGCTCCGCTTGCCGGCGTTGATTCGGGTATTTCAGCCGAAAAGAAGCTTTAGAGATCACCCGGTATCAAGCCGCGTTCGGCCTGGTCACTTGAATGTTCGGGTCAGCCGAGAGTCGCTGTCCGGTGGTGGCAACGGCAGGCAGGATCGCGCCTGCAAGCAACCGACCCGTGTGAACCGACCCGTGTGAGGGGTCTTTTGGGACCCCGGGCCAGAGCCTACAACTTCGAGGTCTTTTAGCAGCATTTCAAGGGTGTGGGCCGCTAAGTTTGTCATGTGGCGAGAGGTCGAATTTTCTCTTGTATCTCGACTGTCTGACGATGGACGCCTTGGGGTATTATCCAGCGGGTCGTGAAGTCGGGCGCAATTACCCAAGATCGATGCAACGGGTCACCGATTGAGTCGCCACGCACCGCGCTTGGCCGACATCGCGGCATGGCTTGATACGCGCCGCGCCGTCGCAAAGTGATCCATGCAATCACCAGTGGCGAAACTCCTCTCGGCGCCGATGGTTAACGCGAACATATCGGGCCCGGTGCAAATCGGAACCGATGAGTTATTTTGGGCGGGCCATTGTCGAAGCCCCCGTGACCCATCATCTATGAAATACTGGTGCTACGGTGTGGCGGGTGCCACGAGCCTTTCGACTATCGCCATGCTCCCCTAGAAATCCGAAATTGGAGCGTTTCTCGTGCCATTTACCCCCTTACACGACCGGGTTCTCGTCCGCCGAATCGAAGGCGACGAGAAAACCGTTGGCGGTCTCATCATTCCCGAGACTGCGAAGGAAAAGCCGCAGCAAGGCGACGTCGTTGCCGTCGGCACCGGCGACCGCACCGAGAATGGCGAGATCATCACCATGCAGGTCAAGTCCGGTGACAGGATCCTGTTTGGCAAGTTTTCCGGCTCGGAGATCCGTCTCGACGGCGAGGACCTCCTGATCATGAAGGAGAGCGACATTCTCGGCATCATGGCCTGAGCACGACGCCTACGCCGAAACCCCATATCAGGAGCTAACGACATGTCTTCAAAAGACGTCAAATTCAGTACCGATGCCCGCGACCGCATGCTGAAAGGCATCAACACACTTTCCAACGCGGTCCGGATCACCCTCGGCCCCAAGGGGCGCAATGTCATTCTCGACAAGTCTTATGGCGCGCCGCGCATCACCAAGGACGGCGTGACCGTCGCCAAGGAGATCGAGCTCTCGGATCATTTCGAGAACATGGGCGCCCAGATGGTGAAAGAAGTTGCCAGCCGCACCAATGACGAGGCCGGTGACGGCACGACGACAGCCACGGTCCTGGCGCATGCGATCATCCGCGAAGGCATGAAGGCGGTCGCCGCCGGCATGAACCCGATGGATCTCAAGCGCGGTATCGACAAGGCCGTCGACGCCGTCGTCGCCGAGATCAAGACGATGTCGCGCCCGGTGGGCGACAGCGACGAGATCGCCAAGGTCGGCACCATCTCGGCCAATGGCGAGGTCGCGATCGGTCGCCAGATCGCCGATGCAATGGGGCGCGTCGGCAATGAGGGCGTGATCACCGTCGAGGAAAACAAGGGGCTCGATACCGAGACCGAGGTGGTCGAGGGCATGCGTTTTGATCGTGGCTATCTCAGCCCCTATTTCGTCACCAACACGCAGAAGATGAGTGTGGAGCTCGAGGATTGCGTCGTGCTGCTGCACGACAAGAAGCTGTCGTCGCTGCAACAGATGGTGCCGCTGCTTGAGGCGGTGATACAGGCCGACAAGCCGCTTCTGATCGTCGCCGAGGATATCGACGGCGAGGCGCTCGCGACGCTGGTGGTCAACAAGCTGCGTGGCGGCCTCAAGGTCGCGGCGGTCAAGGCGCCGGGTTTCGGCGATCGCCGCAAGGCGATGCTCGAGGATCTGGCTGTCCTGACGGGCGGGCAAGTGATCTCGGCAGATCTCGGCATCAAGCTGGAATCCGTGACGATGGACATGCTCGGCTCCGCGCGCAAGGTGGCGATCACCAAGGACGACACCACGGTCATCGACGGGGCCGGCGACAAAACGGCGATCGCGTCGCGTGTCAGCCAGATCCGCGCGCAGATCGAGGACACGACCTCTGACTACGACAAGGAGAAGCTGCAGGAACGTCTCGCAAAGCTCGCGGGCGGCATCGCTGTCATCAAGGTTGGCGGCATCACGGAGACCGAAGTCAAGGAGCGCAAGGACCGCGTCGATGACGCACTGAACGCCACCCGTGCGGCGGTTCAGGAAGGTATCGTGCCCGGCGGCGGCGTGGCGCTGGTGCAGGGCGGCAAGGTGCTGGCGGATCTCAAGGGCGCGAATGCCGACGAGACGGCTGGTATCAAAATCGTCGCCCGTGCGGTTCAGGCGCCGCTACGCCAGATCGCCAGCAACGCCGGCGTCGACGGATCGGTCGTCGTCGGGAAGGTCGCCGAGAACACCAGCCCCGGATTCGGTTTTGATGCGCAGATGGACGTCTACGGCGACATGCTGAAGGCCGGCATCATTGATCCTGCCAAGGTGGTGCGCGTCGCGCTGGAGAACGCGGCCTCGATCGCGGGCTTGCTGATCACGACCGAAGCGATGATCGCCGAGAAGCCGCAGAAATCCGGTGCGGGCGGCGGCATGTCCGACATGGACGCCATGAGCGGCATGGGCGGCATGATGTAGGCCCCGGGTTGGCTGGCCCGGACACCGGCGATCCCGCCGGATACCGGGCCAGCCGACTGTCGACACGGTGATCGAAACAACCCAAACACGTCCCTCCAAGGAGACACAAAAATGTCAAAAGGCGACAAGCAACGCGGCAACAAGGAAGTCAAGAAACCCAAGAAGGCAAAGGAAAAACCCGTTGAGGTAACCGATACTTTCAAGGGCAAGGCGCCGGTCAATATTGGCGACCACAAGAAGAAGTAGCCCGCCCGGTGCGTCAGGCGGGCCGGGGATCTATCCCATGGGATCGCCGACCTGCCAACCCGCGCAATGCGGGGCGGAGTTCCGCACATCCTTGGACGCCCTTCTGTTTGTCAAGCGGCGACTTGGGCCTCGTTGATTTCCCGGTATCGGTTTCGGATCAGTGCGAATACCTCGCGGGCGATGTAGCGTTTCACGCATCGGATTGCCTCGAGCTTGGACATGCCGTCTGCGATGCGACGCGCCACGTAATGCTGCGTTCGCGCGTCGCATCGCAGACGGCAGATGGCGATGATGTGCAGCGCGCTGTTGGCAGCCCTGTCGCCGCCCCGGTTGAGACGGGGCCGGTCCGTCTTGCCCGACGACGCCGGAACCGGGCTGACCCCGCAAAGGGCAGCGAAGCTCGCTTCGGATTTCAACTGGCCGGGATTATCACCTGCGGTGATCAGCAGCTGAGCGGCCGAGCAATACCCAACGGAGTTCTGTGCCACGAGATCTGGTGCGAGGTCGTCGACGATGGGTTTGATCATCGCGTCGAGATCGGCGATCTCGTCGTGCAGTTCCAGATACCGTCGGGCCAGGGACTTCAGCGCAATGCGGTACGCCATCTCCATTTCGCGGTACCCGGTCATGTCCGGACGCCAGGCGGCCAGCGTACGGATGAGTTTCATGCGGGTCATCTTGCGGAGGGTGTCTCGCAGTGCGTCCGGTGCCGAGACGATCGTGTTACCGATCATCTGCAAAGCGATACGCCGGGCCTGCACGGCCGTCTTCCGGCAGGCTTTGAGCACGCGCAGCGCCTCGATCATCCCGTCGCGGGTCTTCGGCGTCACCGTGCGCTTGCCGGCAAAGGCTGCATGCGC
>Ga0307951_1000093_pt1 | contig 47580 bp, 51 predicted proteins | sample OrgLakmetagen374_FD_201842 | JGI IMG/M metagenome (GOLD analysis project Ga0307951, IMG submission 201842) | Saline water microbial communities from Organic Lake, Antarctica - #374 | ecosystem: Environmental > Aquatic > Non-marine Saline and Alkaline > Saline | place: Antarctica: Organic Lake... | reverse complement strand
CTGGAAATAGGTCTCTTCGGTGGTCTCCAGATTGCGGGCTGCCGTCAGTTGCAGCACCTCGCCTTCGGCTATGGTCGCTGCCGCATTCGACAGGATATCCAGCACCCGAAGATTGCCGGTGCGCACCATCAACTGAAACGACCGTGCGAACAGGTAATCACCCACCAGCACGCTGGATGTATTGTCCCACAACAGGTTTGCCGTCGGGCGGCCCCGCCGCTGGCTGCTTTCGTCTACTACATCGTCGTGCAGCAGCGTCGCGGTGTGGATGAACTCGACCGTCGCGGCGAGATCGATGTGACTTTGCCCCGTGTAGCCGCACATCTTCGCAGCCGCGATGGTCAACATGGGGCGCAGGCGCTTGCCCCCTGCTTCGACCAGATGGGCCGTTACTTCGGGGATGCGTGGTGCGTGGTCGGACGACATCCGCTCGCGGATGACACGGCCCACCGCCTCCATTTCCGGCGCAATCGCGGCGGCAAGGCGTTCATGCGGTTTGGTGGCAGATTGATCAAGGCTCATACGGGGGCTTTCAGCGTCGTGAGTGGACAAGGGAGACAGTCAACCGTAACCAGAGGACATGAAAGAGCTTTTACGCACCAACGACCCCACTGTTCTGGCCCTCGCCACCGCCCTTCTGGACGGTGAGGGTATAACCACCTTCCCGTTCGACGTAAATATGAGTGCGCTCGAAGGAAGCATCGGCATTTTGCCGCGCCGCCTGATGGTCGCGGACCGCGATCTGTTCATGGCCGAGGCGATCATGCGCGACGCCGAAATCGACCTCGGTCGGTGAGCGATCTGACGCAGGACGCCTTTCTGGGAGGGCAGCTTTACCTGTGGCAACCCCGGCGCGGGTATCGCGCGGGTGTCGATCCCGTGCTTCTGGCAGCCAGCGTGCCTGCGCAAGCTGGCCAGACGGTGCTGGAACTGGGCTGCGGCGCGGGTGCGGCGATGTTATGCCTTCACGCCCGCGTCAAAGGGCTGCACCTGACCGGCGTCGAAGTGCAGCGCGATTACGCCACACTGGCCCGCCGCAACGCGACCGAGGTGAACGCCAACGCCCAAGTGGTCGCCACCGATCTGCGTGACATGCCGCTTGATCTGCGCCAGCAACAGTTTCATCACGTCCTGATGAACCCGCCCTATTTCGACCGCAGCGCCGGCACCGCCGCACGCGATCCCGGGCGTGACACGTCCATCGGCGGTGACACGCCCCTGTCGGACTGGCTGAACATCGGCATCAAGCGACTTGCCCCCAAGGGCCGCCTGTCCCTGATCCAGCACATTGCCCGACTTCCCGACGTGATCGCCGCAGTTCATGGACGATTGGGCTCGCTGGTGGTTTTGCCGATCCACCCGCGTCCGGCGCAACCGCCGGGGCTGTTCATCCTGCAGGGCGTGCTTGCGGGGCGCAGCGCCTTCCGGATGGCGGCCCCCCTGGTGATGCACGAAGGCGCGGCGCACGACAGCGACCGCGAAAGCTACACCCACCAAACCCGCGCAATCCTGCGTGCTGCTGCCACACTAGACATCAGCGATTAATCCTTTGGCAACGTCTTGCGCTGAAAAATGCTCAACACAGGGAATGCTGCTCTGCGGCGTGACATGCATCCAAACCTGTGCTGCACTCTTTCTACGACACACCAACCTGAGGAGTTAAACATATGAGCTTGAGTTCGCACTTGCAGGAACTGAAAAGAAAGCACGAAACCCTCTCTGAAAACGTAGAGTCTGCTCAGCGCAGCCCCGGCGTTCCCGATGCAGAAATCGCTCAGATGAAGAAACAGAAGCTGGCACTGAAAGAACAGATTACCCGCTTGTCGAACTAACAACCGAATCAGCCCGTCCAAAGGGGCGATGCCATCCGTCGAAAAACGAAAATCCGCGCCGTGGCGCGCAAAAAAGGGCCCTTGCGACACCGCATGGGCCCTTCTGCAATCGGTGACCCAAAGGTCAGACCATATATTGCCCACCGTTGGCCGAAAGGGTCGAGCCGGTGATGAAGCCCGCGTCATCCGACGCAAGGAAAGTGACGGCCCGTGCGATTTCCTCGGCCTCACCCAGACGACCCACGGGAATCGCGCCCACTATCTGCTCCATCACCTTGTCAGGGATGGTGCTCATCATGTCGGTGTTGATGTAACCGGGGGCCACGACATTGACCGTGATCCCGGCCCGAGCGCCTTCCTGCGCCAGCGACTTGGTGAAGCCGATGTCGCCGGCCTTTGCGGCGGCATAATTCACCTGTGCGAACTGCCCCTTCTGACCATTGATCGAGGAAATCGAGATAACGCGTCCGAATTTGCGTTCGCGCATCCCGCCCCAGACGTTGTGGGTCATGTTGAACAGGCCTGTCAGGTTCGTGTCGATCACAGCGTTCCAATGCTCTGCCGTCATCTTGTGAAACGGCGCATCGCGGGTGATACCGGCATTGTTTACAAGGATATCAACCGGACCAAGATCGGCTTGAACCTGCGCGATCCCGTCCTTGCAGGCGTCGTAATCGGCCACGTCCCATTTGTAGGTCTTGATGCCGGTTTCGTCGGTGAACGCCTTGGCCCTTTCGTCGTTCCCAGCGTAGGTGGCAGCAACTTCGCAGCCCTGCGCCTTCAATGCCTTGGAAATGGCGGCACCGATGCCGCGCGATCCTCCTGTTACGAGTGCAACTCGTGTCATCTTGTTCTCCTCCTTCAACACTTCAGGTTTGAGTGTAGCGGCTTAAACGTGTTTTGCCATCAGCATGAAAAACGGCGGGCATTTTTTGCCCCGAAAGCAGCGACAGAGCGCTCTTGTCCGGACCCCGAATGCAATACATCACCGGAAGATCCAGTGATGTAAGGGGCCGTGACGATTTTCACGCAGCGCTGTGGTCCGGCGCCCACGCCGGATTCAGCTTGGTTGGATCAGGGACGTTCGACGCAAAGCGCCACACCCATGCCGCCGCCGATGCAGAGCGTCGCAAGGCCCTTCTTGGCCCCGCGCCGCTTCATTTCGAACAACAGCGTGTTCAGCACGCGGCAACCCGAGGCACCGATGGGGTGGCCGATGGCGATGGCGCCGCCATTGACGTTCACGATCGCCGGATCCCAGCCCATTTCCTTGTTCACGGCACAGGCCTGTGCGGCAAAAGCCTCGTTGGCTTCGACGAGATCAAGGTCGGACACGCGCCACCCGGCTTTTTCCAGTGCCTTTTTCGAGGCGTGCACGGGACCGACGCCCATGATGGCGGGGTCCAGACCGGCGGTGGCATAGGACGCGATCCGCGCCAGCGGCTCGATACCGCGCTTTTCGGCCTCTTCAACGCTCATCAACAGAGTCGCGGCGGCACCGTCGTTCAGGCCGGACGCGTTGGCGGCGGTCACCGATCCGTCCTTGGCGAAGGCAGGCCGCAATTTCTGCATACCCTCCAGCGTTGCACCGTGGCGGACATATTCATCCTGATCCACAATGGTGTCACCCTTGCGGGTCTTGACCGTGTAGGCGACGATTTCGTCAGCGAACTTTCCAGCCTTCTGCGCCACTTCGGCCTTGTTCTGGCTGGCGGTGGCGAATTCGTCCTGTTGCTCGCGTGAAATCTGCCATTTCTCGGCCACGTTTTCCGCCGTTTGCCCCATGTGATAGCCGTTGAAGGCATCCCACAGACCGTCGCGGACCATCGTGTCGATATACGTCAGGTCGCCCATCTTCTGGCCCTGACGGATCGATGCGGCGTGGGGGGCAAGGCTCATGCTTTCCTGACCGCCGGCACAGACGATCGACGCATCACCCAACTGGATATGTTGTGCGCCCAGCGCCACGGCGCGCAGACCCGATCCGCAGACCTGATTGATGCCCCAGGCGGCAGCCTCTTGCGGGAGCCCTGCATTGATGTGCGCCTGGCGTGCGGGGTTTTGCCCCTGTGCCGCCGTCAGCACCTGACCCAGGATCGTCTCGGACACCTCGGATTTGTCGATACCGGCGCGGGCGACGACCTCTTGCAGAACAGCGGCACCCAGATCATGCGCGGGCACATTGGCAAAGGCGCCAAGAAAGCTGCCAACGGGTGTCCGGGCGGCGGAAGCGATTACGACATTGGTCATCAATAGGGTCTCCTGTTCCAGTCAAGCTGGTGGACCCAAGTCCCCGAGAACGCCGATCTTTGCGTCAGAACCCGGTCCACCGGGTTGCAGATTGATTACGCAATAAGCGACGTCAGCACAACGCCAATCCCTGTTTCGGCAGTCTATAGCTCGAATCTGGGCGTGCCGAAGAGATAGCCCTCGGGACATTCCACACCGATCTGTTCAAGAAAAGCGGCGTCGTCCCGGCTTTCGACACCGTCTGCGATTGTCAACATCTCGAACTGCTTGGCGATGGTGATCAGCGCCTCGACGATGACCTGGCTGTCGGACGTGCGCGCCACGTTGCGCACGAACCCCTTGTCGATCTTCACGAGGTCGAAAAAGAAATCCTTGAGGTGCCTGAAGGAAATCAACCCCGCCCCGAAGCCGTCCAGCGCAAAGCCGACGCCCAGCGGCTGCATTTCGGCCATGAAGCGGGTCACGATTTCGGGAAGCAGCATGGCGGAGTCTTCGCTTATCTCGAAAATCAGCCGGTCCCCAAGGTGCCCGCCCGAGCGCAGCGCGGTGTCAAGCGTGCGTCGCCAAGCCCCGTCACCGATCGACCGGGCCGAGACATTGACCGACAACCGCAGGTTGGCCGTGGTCCGCAGGACCTTCATTGCCAGTTCCAGTGTGACGATATCAATCTCGCGTCCCAAGTCGGTGTCTTCGATCACCGGCATGAATTGCGCGGCAGGAATGACCCGCCCGCCATCATCCATGACGCGGATAAGCCCTTCGTAGAAGGCCACGCGCGATTGCGCACCGGACAGGACGATGGGCATATAGGCCAGCCGCGCACGGTTCTTTGCAAGCGCGTCGCGCACCAGTGTCAGCGTGTCGCGGTCACGACTGGTCGCGGCATATCCGAAAGGGTCGCCCCATCGCGGATCGTCGGCGTTGTCTTTTGTCAGTGTCCGTGCAGTCATGCGCCTGTTCCAAAACGGTTCACGTCACGTTGCGCCGGTTTGGCCTAATGGCGGGTTAAGGGGGCCAGAGAAAATGCTCACAAGATGCAGCTGGGTCGGGAATGATCCTGTCTATCAGGCCTACCACGACACCGAATGGGGCGTGCCTGAACGCGACAGCCGCGCGCTTTGGGAAAAGCTGGTGCTCGACGGATTTCAGGCGGGTCTGAGCTGGCTGACCATACTGAAAAAGCGGGACAATTTCCGCACGGCCTTTGCCGGTTTCGACCCCGAGATCATTGCGGGCTGGGGCGAAGCCGAGGTCACCCAGTTGCTGACCGATCCCGGCATCATCCGGCATCGCGGCAAGATCGAGGCTGCGATCAAGAATGCCCGCGCGTGGCAGGAAATCGAATCCCGCGAAGGATTCGACAGCTTTCTATGGGCGTATGTTGACGGCGAACCCCTTCAGCCGCGCTACCGCTCGCAGTCCGAGGTGCCACCGAAGACGCCACTGTCCGAGCAGATCTCGAAAGACCTGAAGAAGGCGGGGTTCAGCTTTGTCGGCCCCACCATCGTCTATGCCTTCATGGAAGCCTGCGGTCTGGTGAACGATCACGTCGTTCCGTGCCATTGCCACGCGGCGCTGGCCGGTCATGCCTAATTCCAGCGGGACAGCGCGTCTTCGTCACTGTCCTTGGCGGCCACCCAGTCGGACCCCTCTACCGTCACTTCCTTTTTCCAGAAGGGCGCGCGGGACTTGAGGTAATCCATCAGAAAGTCAGCCGCCGCGAAGGCATCGGCGCGATGGGCCGAGGCCGTGGCAACCATCATGATCATCTCTGACGGCGCAAGCCGCCCAAAGCGGTGGATCACCAGCGCGTCTGTCAGCGCCCAACGCTGATTGGCCTGCGCCGCGATCTCGCTGAGGGCGCTTTGCGTCATGCCGGGGTAATGCTCGATCTCCATATGACGCAGGCCACCATCGGTATCGCGCACGATGCCGGTAAAACTGACCACCGCGCCCGCGTTGCTTTGTCGGACGGTAAATGCATTCAACTCCGCGCCTGCGTCAAAGCGGTCTTCCTGCACCCGTATGTCCATGTCAGCCGCCCGTCATCGGCGGGAAGAACGCCACTTCCTGAACGCCCGCCAGGGGCGCGTCGAAATCGGCCAGCTTCTGATCCACGGCGACACGCAGGGCGCTGGTGTCGGCAAACGCGGCGTCGTAGCGCTCTTCTCGTGTGCGCAGTTCCGCGACCAGATCAGCCACCGTCGCGGCATCGGTCTGCACGTCTTCGCGCGGCAGGCCGATCCGCTCGCGCACCCAGGCAAAATACATCACGCGCATCACATTTCATCCTTCAGGTAGGGAAGCGATTTACGGAGATAGTCCCAGCCGGTGATCAGCGTCAAAGCAGCAGCAGCCCAAAGCAGCGCGATGCCGGCCCACCAGGAGGCCGCCGCGCCGAATTCCTTCCAGCGCAGGCCGACTTCGTCGGGGATCGTACCGCTGAGAATACCGTCAATCGTGGCCTGGTCCATGCCGATGGTCTGGTCGATCAGGTAATGTTCGAACGCGCCCTTGGCAAAGAGCACGGCAATCGCGGTCATTTGTGCCGTTGTCTTCCACTTGGCAAGGTTGGTGACCTTCAGCGTGCCGGCCGTGTCACCCAGAAACTCGCGCAGGCCGGATACGAAGACCTCACGGAACAGGATCAGCGTTGCGGGCATCAGTATCCACGGGTTCATTCCGGAAAATCCCGTGATGACCAACAGCGCGATGATGACCATCGCCTTGTCGGCAATCGGATCAAGCATCGCACCCAGCTTGCTTTCCTGCTTCCACGCGCGGGCCAGATACCCGTCCAGAAAGTCGGTGATCGCGGCTGTCACGAACAGGATCAGCGCAAACCAGTCCGCCAAGGGGCGATTGAAATAAAGGAACATGATCGCAACGCCGGGTGCCGCCAGCAGCCGCAGGATCGTCAGGAGATTTGGCAGATTCAGGCGCATGTGCGATACCTACCGATCTGTCCCCGCCGTGACCAGAGCGGTCAACCGTTCTCGTGGAAGTAGTCGTAGATCGTCTGCGCCATGTTGTCCGACACCCCCTGCACAGCCTTGAGGTCAGCAAGGTTCGCGCGGGCGACAGCCTTGGCGCTGCCGAAGTGCGCCAGAAGCGCGCGCTTGCGTGTCGCCCCGACGCCCGGCACATCGTCCAGCGGGGTCGCCCCGATGGCCTTGGAGCGTTTGGCCCGGTGCGTGCCAATGGCAAAGCGGTGCGCCTCGTCACGCATCCGCTGAATGAAATACAGGACAGGGTCGTTATGGCGCAGAGCCATGACGCTTTTGCCGGTGCGGTAGAATTCCTCTTTCCCTGCGTCGCGGTCCAACCCCTTGGCCACACCGATCATCGCAAGGGCGTGGATGCCCATGCGGTCCATGATCTCGCGCACGGCACTGACTTGTCCCGCTCCGCCATCGATCAGCAGAAGGTCGGGCCACATGCCATTCTTCCGGTCCGGGTCTTCCTTTTGCAGCCGCTTGAAACGACGCAACAGCACCTCTTTCATCATGCCGGAATCGTCACCCGGCGTCAGTTCATCGCCCCGGATGTTGAACTTGCGGTACTGGTTCTTGTCGAACCCGTCTGGGCCAACGACGATCATCGCGCCGACAGCATGGCTCCCCTGGATGTGCGAGTTGTCGTAGACCTCAATCCGCTTGGGCGGCTCGTCCATGTCGAAAGCCTCGGCCACGCCGCGCAGCAGCTTGGCCTGGGTCGCTGTCTCGCTCATCTTGCGGGCAAGGCTTTCGCGGGCGTTGCGCAGGGCCCCCTGAACCAGTTCGGCCTTTTCGCCGCGCTGGGGCACCAAGACCTCGACCTTGCGTTCGGCCTTTTCAGCCAGTGCCTGCAGCATCAGGTCTTCGTTGTCCAATCCGTGTGACAGGATCAGCTGTCTTGGCGGCTCGCGGTTGGAATAGAACTGCCCGACGAAAGCCTCCATCACTTCCGATGGGTCTTCGTCGCCATTGATGCGGGGGTAATAGTCGTGGTTCCCCCAGTTCTGGTAGGCCCGGATAAAGAAGACCTGCACGCAGGCCTGCCCCTTGTCCATGTGCAGGCCGATCACGTCGGCCTCGGCCACGTGCTGCGGATTGATGCCTTGCGCAGACTGCACCTGCGTCAACGCCTTGATCCGGTCGCGCAGGGCTGCGGCGCGCTCGAATTCCATCGCGGCGCTGGCCTCTTGCATCTGGTCGGCAAGACTTTCCTGAATGCCTTTGGTGCGCCCTTGCAGGAACTTTTCGGCGTCCGCCACAGACCGGGCGTAATCTTCCTTGCTGATCTTGCCGACGCAGGGTGCGGTGCAGCGCTTGATCTGGTGCTGCAGGCAAGGCCGCGTGCGGCTTTCGAAATCGCTGTTCGAGCAGTTTCGCAGCAAGAAGACGCGCTGCAACTGGTTCAGCGTCCGGTTCACGGCCCCTGCCCCAGCGAAAGGCCCGTAATAGCTGCCCTTTTCCTTTTTGGCACCGCGATGCTTCTTGATCTGCGGATAGTCGTGGTCATGAGTGACAAGGATGTTCGGAAACGACTTGTCGTCGCGCAGCAGCACGTTGTAGCGCGGCTTGAGCTGCTTGATCAGGTTCTGTTCCAGCAACAACGCTTCGGTTTCGGTGCGCGTGGTCAGGAACATCATCGTCGCCGTCTCGCGGATCATCCGGCTGATGCGGCTGGAGTGCTGATTGGACGGGCGCGAATAGGAACTGACCCGCGCCTTCAGGTTCCGCGCCTTGCCGACGTAAAGCACCCGCGCCTCGCTATCCAGCATCCGGTAAACACCAGGAGAACTGTCGAGACTTCGGAGGTAACCGGCAATGACAGCATAGCCGGTCTTTGCAGTGGCGGTGTCATCACTCATGGACGATTCTCTGGCGTGGTCTGTGTGAGTTCATGCAAGCGCACCGATCTCAAGGCAAAAGGCATCCACGGTTTGTGTGGATAACCATGGGGGCAGTTACCCAGTTAACCTACAATTTACCATGTTTTCATAGCGATCGACCTGTCTGCCTGTTTTTTGAGCCATAAGTTAAGTTACTGATATTGTTTGTTATTAATTTCAACGCCCGGTCAACTCCCTGATAAGTAAAGCGTTTGTAACCAGAATGTGACTGATATCCCGGGTGTCTAACAACTTCCGCCACGTCATTCGACTCCCAGCACGTCCGGGGTCTGCCATGCCAGATGCTGGCCACCGTCCACTGCGATCATCTGGCCGGTAACCGCCTTGGCGGTCAGCAGGTAATCCAGCGCCGCCACGATCCCCGAGGGGTCAGCGCCCCGTTGCAGGACAGTTGCCGCCCGCTGCTTGGCAAAATGGTCTTCGGACTGCCGGCCACCCTTCAACGTCGGACCAGGACCGATGCCATTGACCCGTGCCTTCGGGGCCAGCGCCTGTGCCGCGGTCTGGGTCAAGGCCCAAAGCCCCATCTTGGCGATGGTGTAGGTCATGAATTCGGGCGTCAGCTTACGCACGCGCTGGTCCAGCATATTCACGATCAGCCCCTGCGCGACCGGTTCGCCGTTTTCATCGTCCAAGGGCGCTGGCAACTGGGCCGCAACAGCTTGCGTCAGGATGAAGGGCGCGCGCAGGTTGCTGCCGATGTGGCGGTCCCAACTTTCGCGTGTCGCGGTTGCGACCGTGTCGTATTCAAAGATCGAAGCATTGTTCACCAGAACCGTCACCGGCCCGCCCAGACGCTCGACCACCTGACCCACAAGGGCTTGGGTCGCATCCTCGTCCAGCAGATCGCACTGAAATATCTCGGCCCGCTGACCCGCCTGACGCACTGCGGCGGCGGTCTTCTTGGCACCTTCGTCCGACGTTGCAAAGTGAACGGCCACGTCAAATCCACGTTGCCCCAGATGCACCGCCATCGCCTGCCCAAGTCGCGCCCCTGCGCCGGTCACAAGAGCGACGGGCATCAGGCCAGCACCACGAACAGGTAGATCACATAGGTAACAGACAGCCCTACGCCCCAGACGCGCGTGATATTGCGCCGCATGAAGACAAAGGGGATCAGCAGCAAAGAAGCGCCCAGCATGACCCATAGATCGAAGGTCAGGAACTGCCGGTCGACGGGAATAGGACCAAAGAGAGTGGCCACACCGATGATCGCCAGCAGGTTGAACATGTTCGACCCGATGACGTTGCCCAGAGCCACATCCGCCTGACGCCGCAGTGCTGCCATCACCGTCGTCGCAAGCTCTGGCAGGCTTGTGCCGATGGCGACAAGCGTCAGCCCGATGACGGTGTCGCTGATCCCGATGCGCGTGGCGATGTTGGTCGACCCATCGACAAGCAGGTTCGCACCAAGCGGAAGTCCGATGATGCCCAGCACAAGAAACATCACGATCAAGGGCCACGAAATCGAAGGGTCCGCACCCTCCAGATCCTCAGGGTCGGGGTCCGCGTTTCCGTTGCGATGCCTGCGCGCCACGACGACCGCGTAGATCAGCATGGCAGCCAAAGCCGCGAGCAGGATCACGCCGCTGACCGATGTCAGGACGCCCACGAAACAGAGGCCGATGAAAAGCACGCTGGCTGCCAGCATTTGCAGGTAGGACGACCGCGTGTCGTGCTCGCTGGTATGCATCGTCGCCAAAAGCGCCGGAATACCCAGAACCAGCAGGATATTCGCGACATTCGACCCCACCACATTGCCCAGCGCCAGTCCCGGAACGCCGTCAATAATGGCCTGCACCGAGATCAGCAGTTCGGGGGCAGAAGTCCCGAAGGCCACGATCGTCAGCGACACGATTAAGGCAGGCACACCCAGCCGCAGAGACAGGTTCACGGCGCCCTTGACCAATGTGTCACCGGCGAACAGCAGAACCGTCAGACCGATGGCGACATAAACCCAATCCCACACAAGGCCTGTGGGAAGCGAAAGCGCCTCGATCATCCGCGCGGACCCCGACCACAGGCACAGGGACCCTTGCCGATGCGGTAGCGACCGCAGGCCGTGCACTTGGCCTGCGCCAGCCGGGTCTGACCGGGAAAGCGCAGTTTTCCGAAGATGCCCAGCACGGCGATGAAGACAAAGAAGAGAGCGACGACCTTGAAAAGCACTTTAAAGCCCGAACCTCGCAAAAGCCGCGCGGTCTTCGACATGGGCCATCGCATCCCCCAGCAATGAGATCCCGAACCGCTGAAGCAAGCCGCGCTTCTTGCCATAGCGGCGGAACCGCACGTCATCCCCAAAGCGACGTTTCATTTCAGGGACCAGATGCCCGATTCCGTCGGCCAGCCCCTGCCGGATCGCACCGTCACCAATGTAGATTTCGCCCGTGAACAGATCGGGATTGTCCGCCAGCTTGTCGCCCCGCCGTGATTTCACATGGGCGATGAAGGTCTGGTGAATATCGCCCAGCAATCGGTCTAGTCGGGCCACGTCCTCTTCTTTTTGAGGGCGGAACGGGTCCATCATCGACTTGGATTCACCTGCAGTATGCACCCTTCGCTCGACCCCGTATCGGTCGATCAGTTCGACAAAACCGAAGCCCGCCGAGATCACGCCGATGGAACCGACGATCGACGTCTCGTCGATGAATATCTCGTCCGCAGCACAGGCCAACCAATAGCCGCCAGAGGCCGCGACATCCTCGACGAAGGCGAAAACCGGGATGTCCTGTTCCTTTGCCACGCGGCGGATCCGAGCTGCCAGCAAGGACGATTGCACGGGCGATCCGCCGGGCGAATTGATCTGCAGCACCAGCGCCTTGGGCTTGCCGCGTTTCACGGCTTTTTCGATAACCGGCCCCATGCCAGGGTCGTCGAGCCCGGTGCCGGAATTGCTGATCTGGCCTTGAAGCCGGACGACGGCCACGGATGGCCCCGCCTTGAACGGATTGCGTAATTTCATCTGTGTGATCTAAGGCGGCACAGCAGCCACAACAAGGGCCGCGTCACTGTCGAATCCGCCAGCCTGTGCGGAAAATCCACCAGATGACGGTTACGCAGGCCCCTGTGAAAAAGGCAATCGCCAGCAGCGACAAGCCGATCGGCACATCGGCCTGCCCGAAAAAGGCCCAGCGGAACCCCGAGATCAGGTAGACCACCGGATTGAACATCGTGATCGTCTGCCAGACGGGCGGCAGCATCGAGACCGAGTAGAAAGAGCCACCCAGAAAGACAAGCGGTGTGATGACCAGCAGCGGGATCAGCTGCAATTGTTCGAAATTGCCGGCCCAGATGCCGATGATGAACCCCAGCAGCGCAAAACTCACGCAGGTCAGGATCAGGAACGCCACCATCGCGAAAGGATGCGCAATCGTCAGGTCCACAAAGAAGAACGCCGTGCACAGTATGATGGTGCCGATAAACAGCGCCTTGGTTGCCGCAGCACCCACATACCCCAATATGATTTCCAGGAAGTTGACGGGCGCTGACAGCAGTTCGTAGATCGTTCCCGTGAATTTCGGAAGATAGATGCCGAAGCTCGCGTTGGTCGTGGCCTGTGTCATCACGGTCAGCATGATGAGTCCCGGCACGATGAAGGCGCCGTAGGACACGCCTTCGACCTCGTTGATGCGGCTGCCGATGGCGGTGCCGAAGACCACGAAGTAAAGCGAGGTCGACAGGACAGGCGACACAAGGCTTTGCGTGATGGTGCGGAAGAACCGCGCCATTTCGAAGCGATAGATCGAACGGACGGCGACAAGGTTCATGCGTCTTCCTTCACGAGGCCAACGAAGATTTCTTCCAGCGAATTCTGGCGTGTTTCGATATCCGACAGGACCAGCCCAGCAGCGGCCAGATCGGTCAGAAGCTTTGTGATGCCGGTGCGTTCCTTCGCGGTGTCGTAGGTGTAGACCAGCACCTGCCCCTCCTGTTCCAGCGACAGATTGTAGGGCGCCAATGCGGCGGGAACAGCGTCGGCCGGCTGGTTCAGATGGATATGCAGCATCTTCTGCCCCATGCGGGTCATCAGCGCGCTCTTGTCCTCGACCAGCAAAAGCTCGCCTTTGCTGATCACGCCGATCCGGTCGGCGATGGCTTCGGCTTCTTCGATGTAGTGGGTCGTCAGGATGATGGTGACGCCGCTGGCTTTGAGCCCTGCCACGACATCCCACATGTCCTTGCGCAATTCCACGTCCACGCCCGCGGTGGGTTCGTCGAGGAACAGCACCCTTGGCTCGTGGCTCAGCGCCTTGGCGATCAGCACGCGGCGCTTCATCCCGCCTGACAGCGTCATGATCTTGTTGTCGCGCTTGTCCCAAAGCGAAAGGCTTTTCAGCACCCCCTCGATATGGTCGTCGTCTGCCGTTTTGCCGAAGAGGCCACGCGAAAAGCGCACCGTGTTCATCACCGTCTCGAAGGGTTCGAGGTTGATCTCCTGCGGGACCAGCCCGATCAGTTCGCGTGCGCCGCGGAAGTCGGTAACGGTGTCATGCCCGCCAACCGTCACGGTGCCGCTGGTCGGGATCGTGATCCCGCAGATGGTCGAGATCAGCGTCGTCTTCCCCGCACCGTTGGGGCCCAGAAGCGCAAGAATCTCGCCCTCCTCGATATTCAGGGTTACGCCTTTCAGGGCTTGAAATCCGCCCGCATACTGCTTGCGGAGGTCGCGGATGGCGACAATACTTGGCATAAATCTGGTGCTTTCGTCTTTTGGCGGACCCTAACGGGCGGCAGCCGGGGTGGAAAGAGCAGTTGGAAAGGCGGCCACGTGACGGAAACCACAAACCGGCGGTGTCCGACAACCGCTTATGCTGTTACGTATGCCGCCTCATGAGGATTGCCAGCTACAACATACGCAAGGCCGTCGGCCTCGACTGGCGACGTGACCCAGAGCGGATCATGCGTGTGCTCGACGAAATCGACGCGGACGTGATCGCCCTGCAAGAGGCCGACATCCGCACAGGGGAACGCGCGGGCGTGCTGCCCCTTGACCGGATGCTCGAAGAACATGGCTATCAGCTTGTCGATCTGGCGGTGCGGCCAGACAGTCACGGCTGGCATGGCAACGTCCTTTTCGTGCGAAACCCCTACCTGATTACCGAAAGCCGCCGGATCGACCTGCCCAGTCTGGAGCCGCGCGGTGCCGTATCCGCCCTGCTTGAACGGCCCAGGGTCGAAATCATCGGCGTTCACCTGGCGCTTGACCCGGTGACGCGGCGCAGACAGATCGCAAGGCTGGCATCAGATATTCGCGCGAAATCCCATGCCACGATCGTCGCAGGGGATTTCAACCAGTGGAGCCCCCGCAAGACGTCGCTTGCCCCCTTGGGACAGGTCGTGTCACCGGGCCTGAGCTTCCACGCAGCGCGCCCTCTTGCCGCGCTGGACAAGTTCGTGGTCAACGGATTGTCGGGCACGCAAAAAGCCTGGGTCCACCGGACGCCATCCACCCGCCTTGCATCGGACCACCTTCCTATCGTCATGGACGTCTCACTCGACCATCCGGACCCTTCCGAATGATGAGTGTTCTCGTTCTGACGGCGCATATCGCCATCGTCGTCTCGTTCTCTGTCCGCATCCTGATCCGCGAGGATATCTCGCCGCCCAGCCGGCTGGCGTGGTTCATCGTGCTGCTGGTGCTGCCGCTGGCCGGTGCGTCGCTGTATTTCCTGTTCGGAGAGACGGATGTGGGGCACCGCCATAGGCACGCCCATCACTTGATCTTCAACACGATCCGCGCAAAGCGCCGCGCCTACATGGGACTGCCCGAAAACATCGATACGCTCGTCGACCCGCTTTACCGCTCCGGCAGCGCCTATGCCTCCAGCATCAACGGTTTTTATCCCGTGGACGGAAACACGGCCGAGGTGCTGGAAGAGGCTGACGATTTCAAGACACGACTGGTGGCGGATATCGACGCTGCAACCGACCACGTGCATGTTCTCTTTTACATCTGGCTGACGGACGACACCGGGACAGCCGTTGCCGATGCGCTGATCCGTGCCGCCAAGCGCGGAGTGACCTGTCGGGCGATTGCGGATGCAATGGGATCAAGGGGGCTGATCAGATCGGACCTTTGGCAACGCATGCAGGACGCAGGTGTCTTGGCAAAGGTCGCATTGCCGGTCGAAAAACCTCTGCTCGTGATGTGGAAAAGCCGGATCGACTTGCGCAACCATCGCAAGATCATGGTGATCGACAGCAAGATCACCTACTGTGGAAGTCGCAACACCGCCGATCCCGAGTTCCGCCACAAACCTAGATTCGCGCCCTGGGTCGATATCATGCTGCGCTTTCAGGGTCCGGTCGTGGCCCAGAACCAACTGCTTTTCACAAGCGACTGGATGCAGGTGACCGGTCAACCCGTAACTGACATCCCCTTGCAGGCAGAATCCTTCGAGGGCGGCTTTACCGCTCAGGTCCTGGGCGACGGACCGACAGAGCGATTTGGCGCGACCCCACAACTTTTCAGCGTTCTCTTTTCAACCGCACGCGACACACTGACGCTTTCGACGCCCTACTTCGTGCCCGATGCAACCGTCGTCGAGGCTCTTTGCGCGGCGGCGCACCGCGGAACCCGCGTCACGCTGATCTTTCCTGAACGCAACGACAGCCGCTTTGTCGCCGCCGCCAGCCGCAGCTATTACCGCAGACTGCTGCGCGCAGGCTGTCGGATATTCGAGTATCAACCCGGACTTCTGCACGCCAAGACGCTGACCATCGACGGGGTGATCTCTCTGGTGGGATCGACCAATCTGGACCTCAGAAGTTTCGATCTGAATTACGAAAACAACATCCTTCTGGAAAGCCGCGACATCACATCCCGGATCGAGACGCACCAGAAAGCCTTTCTGGCGGACTCGGTCGAAATCGACCTGCTTGCGGTCATGGCCTGGCCAGCCCACCGGAAAATTCTGAACAACATCGCCGCCACCGTCGGCCCCCTGCTATAATGGCGCTTTTGCCAGTTTGCGCAGGACAGTCTCAGCCAGAGCGTGTTAATATCTTTCGTCCCGCGCGGATGAACTTTTGTGTGACAGCGACCGGACGGCACTGATCACGGCCACGTCCAGACCTTCGCCACCGTCCGAGACGTAGTCGCAAAGCTGCTGGCGCATGCGCGGCTCCCAATAGTCGGTAAGGTGGTCACGGACCTTGGCAGCCGCATCCACCCCCGGTTGGGTTTGAAAGAAGGTGGCGATCTGGTTGGCCATGCGGACCATCTTGTCAGGCGACATCGTAAACCCCGTCCGTGATGCGGTGTGGGTGGGCATAAAGATCAAACCCCCCGCTGCGAGCGAAGGCGGCAAGGGTGATGCCCGCCTCATGCGCGCTGCGCACGGCCTGTCCGGTCGGGGCGGACACGGCGATCAGCGCAGGCACGCCTGCCATGGCGCATTTCTGCACCAGTTCGACCGACAGGCGCGACGTCATGACAGCCGCCCCGGTTGCAGGGTCGATACCGGCGCGCAGCAGTGCGCCAATGAGCTTGTCCAGCGCGTTGTGACGACCCACGTCCTCGCGCACCAGTGCGATACCGCGACCGGGCAGCAGGAATCCGGCTGCATGGGTCGCGTGGGTCATTTCGTGCAGCGTCTGGTGCGGGCGCAGCGCATCTGTCGCGCGGGCCACTTCCGCGCGCGTCAGGCGCAGACCCTTGCCATCGACGCGCGGCAAGGGCCGCATCGCCTGTTCCAGACTGTCGATCCCGCACAATCCGCAGCCCACCGGCCCGGCCATGCTGCGCCGCCTTGCGGCCAAGGCCGCAGCCCGGTCTTCGGTCAGCCAGAACCGCGCCTCGATGCCCTGCGCGTGACTTACCACCTCGAACCCTTCGATCTGCCCAGGATCGACGACAGCCCCTTCGGTCAAGGCGAAGCCGTGCGCGAAATCCGCGATGTCCGAAGGTGTCGCCATCATCACTGCCTGCGTCGATCCGTTGAAGACAATCGCGACCGGCACCTCTTCGGGCAGTGTGCGGTGCACGGCAAAGGTGCCATCGGTCTGGTGCGACCGCCCGGCGGCGCTGACGGTGGGGGCGGGGCGCATGGCCCTACTCCGCCGCCGGAAGGATGCGCCGCGCCCGTGCCGCTTGTTCGGCATAGTCTTCCTGCCAGTCGGTCGGCCCGTTCGAGGCACCCACCTGCACTGCCGTCACCTTGTATTCGGGGCAGTTTGTCGCCCAGTCAGAGTAGTCGGTCGTGATGACATTGGCCTGCGTGTCCGGGTGGTGGAATGTCGTGTAGACGACACCCGGGCTGACCTTGTCCGTCACTGTCGCACGCAGTGTCGTCTCACCCGACCGCGAGGCCAGACGCACCCAGTCGCCGTCCTTCAGACCCCGATTTTCCGCATCGTGCGGGTGGATCTCCAGCAGGTCTTCCTCGTGCCAGACCACGTTGTCGGTGCGGCGCGTCTGTGCACCGACATTGTATTGCGACAGGATCCGCCCCGTCGTCAGCAACAGCGGAAAGCGCGGGCCGGTCTTTTCGTCAGTGGCGACATATTCGGTGACGATGAACCGGCCCTTGCCACGCACGAAACCATCGACATGCATCAAGGGCGTCCCCTCGGGGCGGTCCTCGTTGCAGGGCCACTGAACGCTGCCTTTTTCCTCCAGCAACGCGTAGTCCACGCCTGCGAAACTCGGTGTCGTCGCCGCGATCTCATCCATGATCTGCGACGGATGGGTATAGGCCCACTCAGCACCCATCGCGTTGGCCAGAAGCTGCGTCACTTCCCAGTCGGCATAGCCGTTGCGGGGGGCCATCACGCGGCGCACGCGGTTGATGCGACGTTCGGCATTGGTGAAAGTGCCGTCCTTTTCCAGAAAGGTCGAACCGGGCAGGAAGACATGCGCGTAATTCGCTGTTTCATTCAGAAACAGGTCATGCACGATGACACACTCCATTGCAGCCAGTCCGGCCGCGACATGCTTGGTGTCGGGGTCCGATTGCAGGATATCCTCGCCCTGACAGTAAAGACCCTTGAAAGTGCCATCGACGGCGGCATCCAGCATGTTCGGGATGCGCAGACCGGGTTCGGGGTCGATCTCGACGCCCCACGCCTCTTTGAAGACGTCACGGACGTCGGTGTTCTTGACGTGTCGATAGCCGGGCAGTTCGTGCGGAAACGACCCCATGTCGCAGGAGCCCTGCACGTTGTTCTGGCCGCGCAACGGGTTCACGCCGACGCCCTTGCGCCCGATGTTGCCGGTCAGCATGGCAAGGTTCGCGATCGCCATCACGGTGGTCGAACCTTGCGAATGTTCGGTCACGCCAAGGCCGTAGTAGATCGCCCCGTTGCCCCCCGCAGCAAAGGTGCGTGCAGCGGCGCGCAGTTCGGCGGCGGGCACATTCGTCAGCAGTTCGATGGCTTCGGGGCTGTGACGGGGAGCGCTCACGAAATCCGCGTAGGTCTGGAATTCGTCCCAGTCGCAACGGTCGCGGATAAAATCCTCGTCCATCAGTCCTTCGGTGACGATCACGTGGGCCAGCGCCGTGACGACGGCCACGTTCGTGCCGGGCTTCAGCGGCAGATGGTGTGCGGCCTCGACATGGGCCGATTTCACCAGATCGATGCGCCGCGGGTCGATGACGATCAGCTTGGCCCCGGCCCGCAACCGCTTTTTCAAGCGGCTGGCAAAGACGGGATGTCCGTCGGTCGGGTTCGCACCGATGACGATGGCCACGTCGGTATGTTCGACACTGTCGAAATCCTGCGTGCCCGCAGATGCGCCAAAGGTCTGGCCCAGCCCGTAGCCGGTAGGCGAATGGCAGACCCGCGCGCAGGTGTCGGTGTTGTTGTTGCCGAACACCGCCCGTGTCAGCTTCTGCACCAGATAGGTTTCTTCGTTGGTGCAGCGGCTGGAGGTGATGACGCCGACAGATTTCTTTCCATAGGTGTCCTGCAACCCGCGCATACGGTTCGCCGCAAAGCTCAGCGCCTCGTCCCATGACACTTCGCGCCACGGCTGGTCGATGGTATCGCGGATCATCGGGTTCAGGATGCGGTCCTTGTGCTTGGCATAGCCGTAGGCGAAACGGCCCTTGACACAGCTATGCCCGCGATTGGCCTTGCCGTGCTTGTAAGGCACCATCCGCACGACCTGATCGCCCTGCATCTCGGCCTTGAAATTGCAGCCGACACCGCAATAAGCGCAGGTTGTCACGACGGACCGGTCTGGCGTGCCCATCTCGATCACCGACTTTTCCTGCAGGGTCGCCGTCGGGCAGGCCTGCACGCAGGCCCCGCAGGACACGCAATCCGAGGTCAGGAAATCGGCGCTCGAATCGCCAGCGGATACCCGGCTGTCAAAGCCCCGCCCGGTGATCGTCAGCGCGAACGTCCCCTGCACCTCTTCACAAGCCCGCACGCAACGGCTGCAAACGATGCATTTGGACGGGTCATAGGTGAAATAAGGGTTGCTGTCGTCCTTCGGCAGCCATTCCGGGTTGGCCTGCCCGCTGGTGTCACGGGCGGTGAAGTGGTTGGCCAGCCCGCCACCTTCAGGCGCGGTATAGCGCACGTCGCGCAGGCCCACAGCCCCCGCCATGTCCTGCAATTCGCAATCGCCATTGGCCGAACAGGTCAGGCAGTCCAGCGGGTGGTCCGAGATATAAAGCTCCATCACGCCCTTGCGCAGCTTGCGCACCTTGGCCGACTGGGTATCGACGACCATGCCCGCCGCAACGGGCGTGGTGCAGGACGCAGGCGTGCCGCGGCGCCCCTCGATCTCGACCGCGCAAAGGCGGCAGGACCCGAATGCTTCAAGGTTGTCCGACGCGCAAAGCTTGGGCACGCTGATCCCGACCTCGGCAGCGGCGCGCATGACGCTGGTGCCTTCGGGCACCTTGACCTCGAAACCATCGATGGTCAGCGTGACGGCCTCACCGGTGCGGGCCGGTGTGCCCATGTCGCGGTCGTCCAGCGGGGGAATGATAAAGTCCTTCATTCGGCGGCCTCCTTGGAGCGGGCGAAGTCGCCCGGAAAATGGGTGACGGCGGACATGACCGGCAGGGGCGTGAACCCGCCCAGCGCGCAAAGCGATCCGTCCTTCATCGTCTCGCACAGGTCCGTCAGCAGCGGCAGCGCATCGGCGTCGCCCTGCGCGATCCGGTCGATGGTCTCGACGCCGCGCACGGCACCGATCCGGCAGGGGGTGCATTTGCCGCAGGATTCCACGGCGCAGAACTCCATTGCGAAACGCGCCATGCCCAGCATGTCGGCAGTGTCGTCGAACACCACCAGCCCCGCATGCCCCAGCAGCCCGCCTTCGGCATCCAGTTCCTCGTAGCCCAACGCTGCGTCGAATTTCGATACCGGCATGTAGGCCCCCAGAGGCCCACCCACCTGCACCGCCTTGACGGGTCGCCCCGAAGCGGACCCGCCGCCCAGATCATTCACCACATCGCCCAGCGATATGCCGAAGGCAGTTTCAAACAGGCCACCCCGCGCCACGTTGCCCGCGATCTGCAGTGTCACGGTGCCGCGCGACCGGCCCAGACCAAAGTCGGCGTAGTGCTGCGCGCCCTTCTCGAAGATCACCGGAACGGTAGCGAGGCTGATGACATTGTTGACGACCGTGGGCCGCCCAAGGAACCCCTCGAGCGCCGGCAACGGCGGCTTGGCGCGCACCACGCCGCGCTTGCCCTCCAGCGAGTTCAGCAGGGATGTTTCCTCGCCACAGACGTAGGCACCCGCACCGACGCGGATTTCCATATCGAAGGCGCATCCCGATCCCAGCACATCTGCACCCAACACACCCGACGCACGCGCGATATCGACCGCGCGGCGCATCACCTTGATCGCGTCGGGGTATTCGGACCGCAGGTAGACATAGCCCTTGGTCGCGCCCACGCCGAGACCGGCGATGGTCATGCCTTCGATCAGCGTGAAGGGATCGCCCTCCATGATCATGCGATCGGCAAAGGTGCCACTGTCGCCCTCGTCGGCGTTGCAGACGATGTATTTCTGCGGGGCACCCGCGTCGTGAACGGTCTGCCACTTGATACCGGTGGGAAACCCCGCACCCCCGCGACCGCGCAGACCCGAGGCCTTCACCTCGTCCACGATCTCTTGTCCGGTCAGGCCCAGTGCCCGGCGCAGGCCCGACAAGCCGCCGTGCGCCCGATAGTCGTCCAGCGACAGCGGGTCGATCACACCGACGCGGGCAAAGGTCAGTCGCGTCTGGCGCTTCATCCAGTCCAGTTCGTCCACCGGACCCAGCGCCTTTGCGTTCGTCCCGTCCAATATAGTGGCTGCGTCCTCTGGTATCGCAGGGCCAAAGCCAAGGCGCACACCGCCTGTTTCGACCTCGACCAGCGGTTCGAGCCATATCATTCCACGGGTGCCGGTGCGGATGATCTCGACCGTCTGGCCGCTTTCAGCCGCTGCTTTGATCAGCGCCTCCATCACGTCATCGGCGCCAAGTGCCTTGGCGGCACTGTCCATGGGCACATAGACTTTCATGCGCCCGCCTCCGTCAGAACAGCGTCCATCCGTGCCGCATCGACACGGCCCACGACACGATCATCCAGCATGACCGCCGGGGCGCAGGCGCAAAGCCCGAGACAATAGACAGGTTCGACTGTGACCGCACCGTTCAAGGTCGTGCCGTGCCAGTCCAGCCCCAGTCTGGCCAGCGTCGCGTCTGCCAGCGCCGTGCCACCGACCGACTGACACGCCTCTGCCCTGCAAATTTTCAGCACGTGGCGTCCTGCGGGGGCATCGCGAAAATCGTGATAGAAACTGATGACGCCGTGCAATTCGGCGCGGGTGATGTTCAGCGCCGTGGCAATGATGCGGTGAGACGCAGCAGGCACATAGCCGAACGCCTCTTGCAGTGCATGCAGCATCGGCAGCAGCGGACCTTCCAGATGCAGATGGTCACCGACGATGCGGCCGATCTCGGCCTCGTCGTTCACTGGGTCCGTCAAAGCCATGCTGTTTCCTCCGCCTTGTCATACCGTAAGGACGAAAAGGGTGCGTGAATCAATAACGTGCTGCCGTTGGTCGATCAGCTTTTTCGATCAAACCAGGTCTGACAACCCCTGCGCCTCGGACAGCATTGCGGTCATGACGGGGGTGCGCGGATCGCGGTGCGGCAGCAAAAGACCCACGGTGTGTGACAACCCCGCGCCTTCCAGCGGCACCAGCGACAGATCCTTGCCACCGGAAAGAAAGGCCGCGACATGCTTTGGCAGGACCGCTGCGCAACGGCCCGAAGCGACGCTGGCCACCAAGGCGATGATCGAATTGGATTCGATCGCAATGCGGGGTGTGACCCTGTTGCGGGCGAAAAGGTGGTCGATGATGCGCCGGTTCTGCATGTCCGGCGTCAACAGGGCAAGTGGCGCATCGTTCAGCGAAGCCCAGGCGACAACTTCATGACCGGCGAACGCAGAGGACCGCGCGCAGACCAGAATGTAGTCCTCCTCGTAAAGCGCTGCGGTATCGACCCGACCCAGCGGTTCGTTGTCGAGGTAGGAGATGCCCGCGTCTGCTTCGAAGTCATCGAGCATTTGAAGGATCTCGCGGGAATTGCGCGACAGGACGGTAAAGCGGACATTCGGGTTGCGGGCTGCAAAGGATGTGCACAGCCGCGCGGCCCAGGTCTGCGCCGTCGGGATCACGGCAAGGCGCACCTCGCCCGACAGGCCGTGACGGCTCATCCGCATTTCATCGCGCAACTGCCGCGTGTCGCCCAAAATCCGCTTGGCCCACACCAGCGTGCTTTGCCCTTCTGGGGTCAGCCCGCCAAAGCGTGATCCCCGATGGACCAACTGCACGCCCAATTGCTCTTCCAACTGTTTGATTCCCGCCGAGAGGGTCGGCTGCGCGATGTTCAGGCTTTCCGCCGCACGTCCAAAATGCCTTTCGCGCGCCAACGCGACGAACATGTCGAGCTTATCCAGCATGATCCGGCATCCTTATAGCAATCATCTTTATCAATCAGCAAAACCGATAGCAAAGTCCAGTTGCCCGAGACGTCTTTACAAAACCAGAAATGTAGTTATATTTATCCCATGACACTCACCAGCCCCCATGCCCGTGCGCTGGCCGCCCTTGGCCACGATGCCCGTCTTTCGATCTTCCGGCTTCTCGTGAAGGCTGGTGACGAAGGGTTGCGGGTCGGCGATATAGGAACCTGCCTGGACCTGGCACCGTCGACCCTTTCGCATCATTTGTCCGCGCTGGTCGATGCTGGTCTGGTGATACAGATGAAACAGGGGCGCGAGGTGTTCAATCGGGCCGATTATGCGGCCATGCGCAGGGTGCTTGGTTTCCTGACTTCAGAGTGTTGCGCCGGCGTGTCCATTGAACCTGCAGAGAATGCCGCATGAGATTTTCAAACTTTTTTCACCCTAAAGAAACTATAAATCCGGATATTCAGATATGACTGACTCCACGCTTTCTCCCCCAGGTTTCCGCACCTCGCTTGGTCATGTCTTGCGCGATCAGCGGGTCTGGCTCGCCTCGGCCCTGATCCTGATCGCGCTGGCACTGTTCGACACGCCACAGGCTGCGAACAGCGCCACTTTCACCGCTGGAGCATTGCTGCGGACAGCCCCGTTCCTGATCCTGTCCATCGCCATTGCAGCATGGGCCAATGCCACGGGCGCCGACAACCTGATCGCCAAGGCCTTCACCGGCGCCCCGATCCTGATGATCGGTCTGGGTGCACTGGCCGGTGGCATCTCTCCCTTTTGTTCCTGCGGCGTGATCCCTTTGATCGCGGCTCTGCTGGCCATGGGCGTGCCCCTGTCGGCAGTCATGGCGTTCTGGCTGGCCTCACCGATCATGGACCCGTCGATGTTCGTGCTGACGGCAGGCGTTCTTGATCTGCAATTCGCGGTTGCCAAGACGGTGGCGGCCATCGGGTTGGGCATCTTCGGCGGCACTGTCGTTCACCTGCTGATGAAAGGCGGCGCCTTTGCGGACCCCCTGCGCGAGGGCATCGGCAACGGTGGCTGCGGCGGCTCCAAGATCCGCGCGCCCAAGCCCGTTGTCTGGCGCTTCTGGACCGAAGCCGAGCGCCGCACGAAGTTCGGCAAGACCGCCATGAACACCACGTTGTTTCTTGCCAAATGGCTGACACTGGCCTTTATCCTCGAAAGCCTAATGCTGGCGTGGATCCCGGCCGAAACCGTGACGTCGGCGCTTGGTGGCGAAGGTCTGTTGCCGATACTTACCGCGACTCTGGTGGGGGTGCCTGCCTACCTGAACGGCTATGCCGCCCTGCCGCTGGTCGGCGGATTGATCGGACAGGGCATGGCACCGGGTGCGGGAATGGCTTTTCTCGTGGCGGGCGGCGTCACCTCGATCCCTGCCGCAATGGCGGTCTGGGCGCTGGCGAAACCGCAGGTCTTCGCGCTGTATATCGGTTTGTCGCTGACCGGTGCCTTCGCGTCGGGGCTGTTGTTTCAGCTTTGGACGTTGGCGTAGCCCACCTTGCCGACGTTATAGCTTGCCCGACCGGTCGCACCCTTGGCATAACGCTGGCATGACAGAAGATCCGGCCAAGACCGAAGACCCCGTCCTGCGCATCCGCATCCTCTTTGGCGAGGATGCGATGCTGGGTCCGGGTAAGGCCGACCTGCTGGAGCGTATCCGGGACACCGGGTCGATCGCTGCCGCCGGACGCAGCATGAAGATGAGCTATAAAAGGGCATGGACGTTGATCGACGAGATGAACAGCGCCTTCCGCGATCCCTTGGTGGAATCAAGCCGTGGCGGGGCCAAGGGTGGCGGTGCGCGCCTGACCGGGGCCGGAGACACCGTGCTGATCCATTACCGCAAGCTGGAAGAGATCATGGCAGAGGCCGGCGCGGCGCGCATCAATGCGATACAGGCCATGCTGAACGATATTCCCGGCGGGAAATAACGCTTGATCGTGCGCAAGTCGCTTGCGATATAATTTAAAGCCGATACCGGACGCGGGGCCTGTCATGTCACACTCAATCCTGAACGCGCCCCGTGGGATCGCTGCGGTCTGCGGACTTGGCCTTGTCATGCTTGCCCCCAAGACCGCCACGGCAGAAGAGATCACCGTTTTCGCGACAGCCAGCACGGCCAACGCCATGGCCGAGATCGAAGCCGGTTTCGAAGCAGCGACCGGCCATGAGGTGACTGTCTCGCTTGCCGGTTCTTCGGTGCTGGCCCGCCAGATTCAGCAGGGCGCACCCGCCGATATCTTCATTTCGGCCAATCCCGACTGGATGGACGTTCTTGAACAGGACGGCCTTCTCGACGAGGGCACGCGCTTTGATCTGCTGACCAATGCCATCGTGCTGATCGCCCATGGCCACGACGCGGATCCCGTCCGGATCGGACCCGATCTGGATCTGGCCCTTCTGATTGGAACAGGCCGGCTGGCCATGGCGCTGGTCGATGCGGTGCCGGCAGGCATCTACGGCAAGGCATCGCTGGATAGCCTTGAGCTGTGGGACAGTGTCGCGGCACAGGTCGCTCAGTCCGACAACGTCCGCACGGCGCTGGCGCTTGTGGCCGCGGGCGAAGCGCCATTCGGCATCGTTTTCGCGACAGACGCCGTGGCCGAGGACGATGTGAGCGTGATCGACATGTTTCCAGCCGACAGCCATCCACGGATCATCTATCCGGTGGCCGGCATTGCCAATCGTGACATTCCTGCCAAGGCACAATTCCTCACCTTCCTGCGCGGGCCTCAAGCACGGGCCGCCTTCGCGCGGCAGGGCTTCGGCGTGGCGGCACCATAGCAGATGGGTGGATGGCTGGGCCCTGACGAATGGCAGGCGGTGGCGCTTTCCCTGCAGGTTTCGCTTTGGGCCACGGTGGTCAGCCTGCCTCTGAGCATCTTCGTGGCCTATGCGTTGGCGCGCTGGTCCTTTCCAGGCAAGCAGGTGCTGAACGGCCTTGTTCACCTGCCTCTGATCCTGCCGCCCGTGGTGACGGGCTACCTTCTGCTGCTTGTGATGGGCACGCGGGGGCCGGTCGGGGGCGTTCTGGCAGAGTTCGGAATCGTCTTCGCCTTTCGCTGGACCGGTGCCGCGCTGGCGGCGGGGATCATGGCCTTTCCGCTGATGGTGCGGGCAATCCGTCTGTCAATCGAAGCGGTCGATCCGAAACTGGAGCAAGCCAGCGCCACCTTGGGGGCGTCACCTGCATGGGTGTTCCTGACGGTGACCCTGCCGATGGCTCTGCCCGGAATCATCGCGGGTTCCATCCTTGCCTTCGCCAAGGCGATGGGGGAGTTCGGGGCGACCATAACCTTCGTGTCCAACATCCCCGGCCAGACCCGCACCATCCCCTCGGCAATCTACGCTTTTCTGCAGGTACCGGGCGGTGAAGGCTCGGCCATGAAGCTGGTGATCGTGTCAGTCGTCGTCGCCATGTCCGCCCTGCTTTTGTCCGAGGTCATCGGGCGACGCGTGGCCGACCGCGTGGGGGGCAAGTGATGCTCGAGGTCAGGGTCCGTCACGCCTTTGAAGACTTTGCCGTCGATGCAACTTTCGATGCACCGCCGGGGATCACGGTCCTGTTCGGTCGGTCAGGGTCTGGAAAGACCACAATCGTCAATGCTGTCGCCGGTCTGTTGTCGCCCGATGCAGGCCGGATCGTCAGTGGCGACCGCGTGCTGCTCGATACTGAACACAAGGTCAGCCTGAAACCCCACCGGCGTCGGCTGGGCTATATCTTTCAGGAGGGGCGATTGTTCCCACATCTGACCGTGCGACAAAATCTGGCCTACGGCGCGTGGTTCGCAAGCAAGGACGCCCCGGGCGAGGAGATGGGGCGCGTGGTCGAGATCCTGGGTATCGGTGCCCTGCTCGACCGGCGCCCCGGCGCGCTGTCTGGTGGCGAAAAGCAGAGAGTGGCGATTGGTCGTGCCCTGCTGTCGGCACCGCGCCTGATCCTCGCGGACGAACCGCTGGCCGCACTGGACGAGGCCCGCAAGGCAGAAATCCTGCCTTATTTCGAGCGCCTGCGCGACGAGGTAGCGATACCGATCCTTTACGTCAGCCATGCCGCATCCGAGGTCGCACGGCTGGCCACGACCGTCGTGGCGCTGGAGGCGGGCCGCGTGATCGCCCAAGGCCCCGCCGCCGACGTGCTGGGCAATCCCGCCGTTCTGCCTGCGGGCGCGCGCGAGGCAGGGGCGATGCTTACGGCCCGCGTCGTCGCCCATCATGCCGACGGGCTGAGCGAACTTGAAGCAGGCGGCATTTCCTTGTTCCTGCCACGCGTGGCGCAACCGGCCGGCAGCATGCTGCGGGTCCGGATCGCCGCGCACGACGTGATCCTGTCACGCGGGCGACCCGAGGGATTGTCGGCGCTGAACATTCTGCCCGGAACGGTCACCGAAATCCGCCCGGGCGACGGCCCCGGTGCAATCGTGGCGCTCGAGACTGCGGCAGGACGGGTTCTGGCCAGGATCACCCGCCGGTCTGCCGACACGCTGGGGCTGACTGCGGGGATGCCCGTGCATGCGGTGGTCAAGACAGTCTCGATCGCATCGTCAGATATCGGCACCAGCACCGCCTAGCCTAGCGCGCAAGAACCAGTTCTGCCTTCAACCCGCCCAGCGCGTCGCTGTCGCCCAGCCGCAGCATGCCTCCATGATGGCGGGCGATGTCGGTGACGATGGACAACCCCAGCCCCACACCTGTGCCTGCATCCTGATTGCGCGAGGGGTCAAGACGCACGAAGGGCCGCTGTGCCTCGTCCCGGCGGTCCGCTGGAATGCCTGGGCCGTCGTCTTCCACAACGAACCGGACAGCCCGGTCGGTCACGTAAAGCGACACGACAGCGCGGCTGCCATAGCGCAGCGCATTCCCGACAAGATTGTCCAACGCCCGATTGACCGCCAGTCGGCGTAAAGGCACCGCATCCCTGTGGCCTGTCACCTCTCCGGCAACGACAGGCTGTGACGCCCGTTCTGCATCCGCGAGCAGGTCGGCCAGCAGGTCCTGCGGCACCACCGGTTCAAGCGAGTCGGCCGCGTCCGCAGCATCTGACCGTGCGAAATCAAGGAAAGCGTCCAGCAAGCGCTGCATGTCGTCGACGTCCTGCAACAACGGTGCGGCGTCTGCCTCGTCAAGCATGGAAAGCCCCAGCCGCATCCGCGTAAGCGGCGTGCGCAGGTCGTGGCTGACACCTGACAACATCAGCGTGCGGCTTTGGCTTTGCCGTTCGATCCTGTTGCGCATGTCGAGAAAGGCCGTCCCTGCCGCCCTGACTTCCTGTGCGCCGCCGGGCGTATAATGCACGATGCGGCCACGACCGTAAGCCTGCGCGGCGGCACCCAGTCGCATCATCGGGCGCAACTGGTTGCGCAGGAACAGGAAAGCAATGGCTGTCATGATCCCGCCCAGCACGACCATGATCACCAAAAGCTGGTGCGGATTGCTGGCCGACACGCGGCCCCGTGAGAACGACAGCCGCAGTGGCCCCTGCCCCGTCTCTATCCAGACGGTGACGCGACGACTGTCCGCCAGAGAGATTTCGGAAATCTGCGGCAAGCCATCGCGCAGATAGCGACGCACCCCGCCACCGGTAAAATCCACGAAAGGCGTATCGTCACCGACGTCGGGAACGGTGTCGGGCCATGCCGGCTCCAGCTGAAGATCCGCCGCGATGGCGCTGACCTGTGCACGGTTCGGCGGAGGCCCGTCGTCGGCGGCACGCGTCACGAAGGCAAGATCGACAAGCACCGAGGCCGTCATCTGCCGCGTCACGCCTTCGAAATGGCGCTGGATGAAGACCACGGACACCAGAAGTTGCAGGAAAACCACCGGAAAAATCAGGATAAGCGCCGCCCTCCCATAAAGGCCGCGCGGCATATACTGCTTGATCCATTGCCAGAACATGGCCAGACTCTAGGCAAAGGTGCCGCCAACGGAAAGAGCACGATGGCAGAGGCCGCGTTCCCACCCCAGCCCGGAAAACCCTTGCAGATCGAGACGGATCTGACGGTCGTTCTGGCCCCCAATCCGTCGCCGATGACCGGACCGGGAACCAATACCTATCTGCTGGGCCGCGATACGCTGGCCATCATCGACCCCGGACCCGCAAGCGATGCCCACCTTGCCGCGCTGATCGCCGCCATCGGCCAGCGGAGGGTCAGCCACATCTTCGTCACCCACAGCCATTGCGACCATTCCGCCTTGGCCCCCGCCCTGTCCAAGGCGACAGGGGCACCCGTGCTGGCCTTCGGTGCGTCAGACGCCGGTCGCAGTCGCGTGATGCAGGACCTGTCTGCAAAAGGCCTTGCAGGGGGCGGTGAAGGTGTCGACAGCGCCTTTCGCCCCGACATCTGCCTGCCAGACAGGGCCTGCGTCGACACGGGCGCGGGTCCGATAACCGCGCTTCATACGCCGGGCCATATGGGCAACCACCTATGCTTTCAGTGGGGTGACAGGGTCTTTACGGGTGATCTTGTCATGGGGTGGGCCAGTTCGCTCGTCTCGCCGCCCGACGGTGATCTGTCCGATTACATCGCCTCACTGGTCCGCATCGAAAAGCAGGCCGCGGGCGTTCTTTTGTCCGGCCATGGCGCACCCGTCACCGATCCGAAGGCGCGGATCGACTGGCTGCTGGCGCACCGTCGGTCGCGCGAAGCGCAGATAATGGCGGCCTTGCAACGGCCCATGGCCATCGGTGACTTGACAGCCTCGGTCTATAGCGACGTATCAAATGCGCTATTGCCAGCGGCCCAACGCAATGTATTGGCTCATCTTGTCGATCTCTGGCAGCGGAACCTGATTACCGCCAGTCCCGCACTGTCGGTCGAGGCGGTTTTTCAGGCCACCCCGACCGTGTCCGAGGGGCGCTGACATGGCGGTTGCAGACCCATCTGAGCCAACGGAGCGGCAGGCCGAAAGTGGAGGAAATGGTGCGACATCATCAGCTCAGCAATGACCGTTGGTCAGTCGGCGGCGCTGCATGAACCTTGCCGTGATCATTGTCGCCGCCGGTCGCGGGCAGCGCATGGGAAGCGAGATTCCCAAGCAATATATCCCGCTCGGGTCGAAAACGGCACTTCGCAGGTCCGCTGAAGTCTTCCTGTCCCGTGATGATCTGTGCCAGTTGGTTCCCGTGATCCACCCCAGCGATGCCGGCCTTTGCGCCGATGCGCTGTCCGGCCTGACCGATCCCCGCGTGCTTGACCCTGTCGCGGGGGCCGAAACGCGCGGGCTGTCCGTGCGCAGGGGGCTCGAAGCGCTGGTCCCCCACGCACCCGATGTCGTCTTGATCCATGATGCGGCAAGGCCCTTCGTACCACCCGACGTCATCGAGAGGGTCGTCGCAGCACTGACGTCGTCACCCGGCGCCTGTGCGGCACTCAGGGTGGTCGACGCCCTGTGGATGGAAGACGACGACGGTCACGCCTCTCACGTCGTTCCGCGAGACGGGCTCTGGCGGGCGCAGACACCGCAGGGTTTCCACTTCGACGCCATCATGACCGCCCACCACGCCCACGACGGCACCGCAGCCGACGATGTGGCCGTCGCCCGCGAGGCGGGACTTGCCGTGGCCTTGGTCGAGGGCAGCGAGCGCAGCTACAAGATCACGACGCAGCCAGATTTGCTGCGGGCGCTGGCGGATGCCAAAGCGCTGGATGAAACCGCTGCCGACCGGTTACCCTGAGAACGACTTTCCGTTCCGCTGACCGGCACCTGCGGCGAAAAGCCTGACCCAGATCAATGACAGTCATTGCAAAATTTGCATGCCAAGGTATTCTTTTCGGGGGAGGCACCGAACATGGGAAAACCAAACCTTGCGTTCGATCCAGAAATTTATCAACGCACGGCGTTACTTTTTGCGTCCAAACGCAAGGACTTGGCGCCTGATGCCATCGAGGCATTGGCGAATGATATCGTGCGGCGACTCGCCCGCGACGCCCCGAAAAGGCGAGACTTCACCAAACCGGACATCAGCGAAGAAGACATCACTGCCTTTTGTGATGCCTTGGTCAAACCGGCACCCCAACCTGCTTTGCAGTTCATCGAGGCCCGACGCGCAGAGGGATTGACCCGAAGGGGCGTCTATCTGGGTTATATCGGCGTCGCGGCGCGGCGGCTGGGCGAAGGCTGGAAAGAAGACCGCTTCACCTCGGTCGATGTCACGATCGGGACAGGCCACCTCTATGCCCTGATGCGTGCCATGCGTGCCGAAGGCCCACCTTCGTCAAAACCCTTCGATCAGCGCAAATACGCCCTTTTCGCAACTGTTCCGGGCGAAGATCACGGCATCGGAATAACCATGGCCACCGGACTGTTCAGGGACGACGGGTGGGACATCGACCTCAAGACCGATACCGAACATGATCAGCTGATCGCGCATGTCGAAGACACGCAACCGCAGATCATCGGTCTGACGCTGAGTACGGAACGCAGGCTGGACGCGCTGGTGCGTCTGGTCGTCGCAATCCGTATCAGTGTGCCGCACGCCATCATCGGCGTTGCTCCGGGTGGTGATCTTGATGCCAAGAGGTTGCGCAGTCTTGTCGATATCGACCTTGTGTTCACAGATGCGGGCACGGCATGCTCTGAACTGAACCGTCTGATCAGACTTCGCGGCTGACCCGCTACACTTCTGTGGTGCAGTGCCACACCTGCAACCAAGACGAATCATCCGCAAGCAACGACAAGATGGGAGTTACGTCATCATGAGTTTGTTCCGGGCGATTTACAGCTCCAGTCCCTTCGGGTTCGATGAAGGTATTCTGAACGGCATCCTGATGGATGCCCGACGCGCGAACAAGCGCGATGGCATAACGGGTGCCCTGATCTGCCGTGGCGATATCTATCTCCAATGGCTGGAAGGCCCCGAAGACAAGGTCCGCGATGCCCTTGCCCGGATCGGGCGGGACGACCGGCATCTCGACGTGAAACTTCATGTCGCGGAACCGGTCGAAAATCGGGTTTTCGCCGACTGGGCAATGCTTCACGACCCTGCCGCTTCATGGATCTGGACCCTGGAAGAGGTCGCAGCCGGTGCCGTGGACAGGGCGACGCCCAAAGACATAACGGCGTTCTTCATGCAGCTCAGCCCCGAAAGCGCTGCACCTGATCCCGGCTGACAACAGCCCGGACGTGATGGCTTCAAGCAGTGCGCCCCCAAAGATTGCCCACTATTCGACTTGTGCCAAGGTAGCGAGGGGACAGCCTGCCTGTGCAGTCGCAGGCGGAACGTTTACCCGCAATCGCGCGTTTCACCTTCATTGCTCATGCGAACGGCACCGAAGGACCAACATCATGACCAACAAAGACCCATCAGATCCAGGAGTCATTCCGCTCCGCTGCCCCGAACCGCGACGCCAGCCTGCGCGACCCGATCCTGAAACAGGTGAAGTCCCCGCAGGTCCCGGCGATGCCGGTCTGCAAGACAGTCCAAGACTTAATGCCGGCAGTTCCGGCACCAAGCAGTTGTCGAACAGACGGCTTGGCATCGGTATCGCAATTGCTGCCGGACTTACTGTTCTCGTGGCTGTTGTCGCCGCGCTGCTTTGATTGACAGCGCAGCGAAAACGCCAACTCTACTGAAGTGAGGCATCGAATTCGATGATTTCGCGTCCACCATCGCCCACCGGTGCGATGATGATCTTGGCGTTGTTGATCCCCGGTCCGGAAAACTCGATGATCTCGTCGATAATGCCATCCTCGTCTTGCTGGACCGTATAACCGGAGAGCTGCAGGTCTTCTTCCCAGTCGGCAAAGAGTTCTGCCGTATCCTCGGCGGTAGAGAACGAGAACATGCGCAGTGTCGATCCGATTGCCCTTTCCGTGATCACCTCGAAGTCTGCAGGAAGCTCCAACGCTTCCGGCAGCCAACCTGGTCGCGTTTCGTCGGCATGAAGGATCACGGCAGCGGACAGTGACAGAAAAGCGGCCAGCACGGCGACACGCAGGACTTCGAGCACGCGGGGTAGGCGGGCCAGAATTGGGTCAATGATTGCATCAAGCCGCGGAAGGGGCGCGACGGCGGGGGCGGTCATGTAAAAATTGCTCATGCGAAACAGTTAGTGCGCTCGAGGAGGCTCGGCAAGCTGGCGCTGACATACGGCATGGGCCAGTGGCGGAATTGTTCTTAGCCTGATCGTCGGACGGTGAAGTCCCTGCAAGCGGCAATTGGGCAACCTACGGCGTGAACTGACCAGTCGGACTACGCCGCAAGTAGATCCCGGAACGGGCGGATGAAAATCCGCCCTTTTTTCATATGTGCCAAAACCCGCAATTGACTTGGTTTGCCCCCGCAGGGACGAAATGAAAGTCTGCGTCTTGGCTTCGGCGAATTGAGAGCAAGGGTTCCTGAGGGCCTAGCGATAAATCGACGTGCTGAGAGGCGTGTCGTGACCGACCATCCCGCGATACATACCCTCGCAGTTGAACGGCATCGCGATCCTGCCCTGCGCGTCGATGGCGATGACACCGCCCGATCCGTCGTTCGGTGCCAGATCCTGCATCACGACATGCTCTGCCGCCGTCGTCACCGGCTCGCCCAGATGGCGCATCCGCGCCGCGATCTCTGCGGCTGCCGTCCAGCGCGTGAATATCTCACCGTGCCCCGTGCCGGATACCGCGCAGGTCGCGTCATCAGCAAAAGTGCCGGCCCCGATCACCGGGGTATCGCCGACGCGTCCGGGCGCTTTTGCGGTCATCCCTCCGGTCGAGGTCGCAGCTGCGACATGCCCGTTTGTGTCGCAGGCGACCGCGCCGACAGTGCCATGACGGCGCGCGGGGTCATCATCCTCTTCGCCCTTGGCGCGCATGTCCAACGTGTTCTGCAGGGCATCCCAACGGGCCTGCGTGAAGAAATAGGCTTCATCCTCGAAGGCCAGACCGGCATCGCGCGCGACGCGCAAGGCATTCTCGCCGATCAGCATGACGTGATCGGTATGTTCCATGATGGCACGAGCGGCAAGGATGGGGTTGCGGGGGCCGAACAGCCCCGCGACCGCACCGGCGCGGCGGCTTGCACCATCCATCACCGCCGAGTCCATCTCCTGCTTGCCGTCCGAGGTGAAGACGGCACCCCGCCCTGCGTTGAACAGCGGCTCGTCCTCTAGCGCACAGACCGCCGCAGTCACGGCATCGAGCGCCGCACCTCCGTCTTTCAGGATCGCCTCACCGGCCTCCAGCGCACGGGCAAGGCCTGCGTGGTAGGCGGCTTCAAGGTCCGGCGTCAGCTTCGATTTCAGGATCGTTCCGGCACCGCCGTGCACGGCAAGGGCGTAGGTCATGTCTGTCCTTTCAGTCCAGCCGACTGCGCGCAGTGGCGGGCGATATCGGCATGTGTGGCGACCCAGCAATCGCCCTTGGCGGCGATGCGGTCGAGAAGCGTTTCAAGAATGAACATGCGGCTGCGGTAGCCGATGACATGGGGATGCATGGTCAACAGGAACAGGCCACCGTCGGCATAGGCCCCCTCGAATTCGCGGGTAAAGATGTCGAGCACCGCCTCGGGCGGCGTATAGGGGCGCTGCGCCCCGAAACGGTTCATCATGAAATAGACCGCGTCGTCGCGAATCCATTCGACGGGTAGTTCGACCAAACCGGTCGGTTCACCGTCGGCCACGATCTCGTAGGGGTCATCATCCGCGAAAAGCGAGCTGTCGTAGAGAAGGCCCAGTTCCCGCGCAATGGTCAGTGTGTTGGGGCTGTAGTCCCATGATGGTGTGCGCATGCCCACGGGCCGGACGCCTGTAACCGCCTCCAGCGTGTCGGCGGCACGGAACATCAAGTCCCGCTCGGTCGGGCCATCGAGCCGCGAGTTCACCTCGTGGATCCATCCATGCAGACCAACCTCGTGACGATCCTGCACCAGTTCGCGCTGCTCGTCCGAATGCAGCAAGGCGGACACGGCGGGCACGAAAAAGCTTGCCTTGTAATCGTGCCGGTCAAGGGCCGCACGAATCCGGGGGATGCCGCGCCGCGCGCCGTATTCGCCCCACGACAGGCGCGCGGGCGACTGGCCGCCATCGCGCAACTCGTTCGTTTCGTGATCGCTGTCGAAAGACAGGGCCACCGCGCAGCGCGCGCCGTTCGGCCATGCGGCAGGCTTGAGGTTCTGCCCGGCCCGCACCTGCCCCACCAGATTTCGCCAGGTGGCTTCGTCCCATTCATGCGGCTCGCTCATGCGTGGCCTCCATCGACCGACAGGATCTGCCCGGTGATCCAGCCTGCCCGGTCCGAGGCAAGGAAGGTCACGGCGTCGGCGATATCATCCGCACGGCCCAGCCGGCGCATATGGATGCCCTGAATGATCTGCTTTTGCCGGTCCGCGCCGAAGGCCTCCCACTGGCGTTCGGTCGAGGGGTTCGACAGCACGAAGCCCGGCGCGACGGAATTGACCGTGACCCCAGAGGGTCCCAGTTCCAGCGCAAGCTGGCGGGACAGCCCGACCAGCGCGTGCTTGGCCGACGCATAGGCCTGAATGCCGGTCAGGGTCGGGCGCAGCCCCGCACCCGAGGATATGGTGATGATCCGACCACTGCCGCGCGCCTTCATGCCGGGTGCCGCCGCTTGCGCGCACCACATCGCCGCATCGACGTTGGCGGCGAATATCGCGCGCCAGTCGTCTTCGGAAATCTCCTCGACAGGACGGCCAGCCTGTCCGCGGACCCCGCCCGCTGCCGTGACCAACCCGTCGATGCGCCCGTGCCGGGACTCGACCTCGGCCATCACCGCATGCGCGCCTTCCCGACTGCCAAGATCGGCGGCATGGGTCGTTGCAGTATCGGCGATCCGGTCCAGACCGGTGGCATCGATGTCGATGGCAGCGACCGTCGCTCCGGCCTGTGTCAATGACGCGACGATCGCTGCGCCTATGCCCTGCGCGGCACCGGTGACGGCGAAGACCTGGTTTTCAAGGTTCAAATGCAAAGCGGCACCATCAGTTTGACAAGATCGGGCGACTGTTCACGGCGTCCTTCCTCGATGTCGTGGATCAATTCGACCATGCGCGCCAGAGTGGGCGTTTCGATGCCGTGCTTGCGGCCGAGGCCCACCAGCAGCCCGACTTGCGCGTCCACTTCGGTGCGGCGCTTGCGCACGGCCAGGTCGCGCCAGATGCCCGAATGGGTCTTTGCTGTGTGGCGGTTGTGGTCAACCATCGCATCAAGCGAGACCGCCATCCCGGCAGGATCTGCCGTGCGGAAGGCATCCGGATCGAAGCCGTTGAAACCCAGCGGCTTGATCTTCTGCGCGGCGGCAAGGCGCATCACCTCGTGCCCCAGGGCCTGATAGACGGGCCTGTCATCGGGGCGCGCCATCGCATCCGACATGGAAAGCGGGGTAAGCGCCGTTGCGAAAAGCAAGGCGCCATAGCCCAGCTTGCCCCAGAGATAGCCCCAGATATTGTCGGTCAGCACAGCGTCCGGCTCGACGATCTGCAGCAGCGCGTGACAGGCACGGGCACGGTCGGTGACCTGACCGTCCAGTTCGCCAACCGCAACGGCGGCGCGATTGCCGTAGAGAATACGGCCCGGTTCCAGCCAGTCGGCGCCGTAGTTCACGAAACAGCCGACGGTGTTTTCAATCCCGACACGCTCGGATATCGCGATTTCGTTCAACCCGTTCTGGGCTGACAGGATAAAGCCACCGGGTGCAAGGTGAGGCACCAGCATGTCCAACGCACTTTCGGTGTGGTGCGCCTTGACCGCCAGAATGATCCGGTCGAATTGGCCCTCCAGCTCAGATGGCGTGCTGGCGGGAAGCACTTGGGTAAAAGCTTCGACCGGACCTTCGATCGCAAGGCCCTTTTCGCGCATGGCATGGACGTGGTCCTCGACGATATCGACCATGTGCACGGCGTGACCCGCGCGGGCAAGATAGGCCCCAAGGATGCCGCCGATGGCACCGGCGCCCCAGATCAGGATCGGCTTATCGGTCATGCCCAGTCCCCTTCGAGCTGGGCGCGCGTTTCTGCGACCGCAACAGACCAGAGCCGGTCGGTATCGGCGTCGGGTTTCTGGTAATGGCCACCGTAGTTGCCGTCGCCGATCAAGTCGCGCACGGCTGCCGCATTGCGATCACGCAACCGGTCAAAGGGCACGAACGGCTTTCGGTCCGACGGCAAGTCGCGTCCCTGCAGGCGTGTCCACGGAAAGTTCTCCATCCACGATGCGTGGCTGGCGACCGGATCGATCTCCTGCACGCAGGCCCAGGTTTCGGGGGCACGCCACCAGTCGTGGAAACGGCAGCGCGCACCGTCATTCGCTTCCATCCATTCCATTGTGACCGGCTGGACGGGGCTGTTGCCGCCATGTCCGTTGACGATGAGGATCCGCCGGAACCCGGTCGCATAAAGACTGTCGAGGATATCACGAACAAGAGCCGCATAGGTCGCAAGCCTGAGAGACACCGTGCCCGGAAATGCCATGAAGTAAGGTGTCAGTCCGTAGGCGACAGCCGGAAAGACGGGCACGCCCAAGGGTTCGGCGGCATCGGCGGCGACCTTGTCCGACAGGATCGAATCGACTGAAAGGGACAGGTAGGCGTGTTGTTCGGTCGAGCCCAGCGGCAGGATGCAGCGATCATCGGTTTCGAGATACTTTTCGACCTCGAACCAGTTGCTTTCGGAAATTCTCAAGGTGTTGCTTCCTCTTGTTCTGGCGTCCGACCGCGACAGGCGTCGATCGCAGGCATCAGGTCGGTTTCTATGGCGTGGCTATCCGGCGTGTGCCGGTATTCGATGGCGGTCTGGTCAGGACGCAGGTCCTTGCGCAGATCCTCGGCGCCCGTGGAGTGGATCAGCACATCGGCACGATCCACGACCGTGGACAGATCGTCATCGTCGAAAACCGCAGAGGTGACGCGGGTGATATGCGGGGCAAATCGCAGGATGCCCGCCCTCATGACCGGAAGAAATTCCGGAAAATACGACACCACGGCGACCTGCGCTTGCGGCGAAATCGCGGCCAGCGCGACGCGTGTCGGCTCGTTGGGGATCAGCGTGATCCCGACGACGGGCAGACCGGGGAAATAGCTTTGCGCCTCGACGCTCAGCGTGCGCGGCGCAACGACCAGGCTGATGCCTTCGGGCCGATCCCGCGCAAGCTGTTCGGTGGTGCGGGCCACGATCTCGTCTCCGGGCCGCAGGTAGGGGCGGATATCACCGGCGTAGGCTTCGGTCGCATCGTGAAAGGTTCCCAACATCAACACGCGCACCTGCCCCGGCCGTTCGGGCGCCGTGGAGACGCGGTATGCCAGCTCTGCGCGTGACAGACCGGCCTCCTGTCCGAGACGCACCAACTCTCCGATCCGCCGTTCGATCTTGCGCAGCGCCTGTGCCTGATGTTGCGACACGCCGCCATCGGCGACGAAGGTTCCCGTCCCCACACGCCCCATCACGTAGCCCGCGTCTTGCAACACGGCGTAGACATTGCTGACAGTGACAGGGGACAGGCCAAGGTGCTGCGCAAGACGCCGCACCGATGGCAGCCGGGTGCCCACGGGGATGTCGCCCGAAGCGATTCCATATTCCAGCGCACCGCGCAGCTGGACCGACACGGACACCGAAGACGACCGGTCGAGCGCAAGCGCAAGCGCAAGACGGTCAAAAGTGTTTTCGAGATTTGGCGCTTCGGAACTCATACTGTATCATTGCCTAATAACACTTCATCGCTCAAGCACTTTTATTATGCAAAACCGATCATTTGGAAGCATTTATTCCGAGTTTTTCCAAATTCCTGTTGACGCCACTGCCCAATTCGTTCCGTAGTGTATCAGATAACTATAACATCAACCGGGAGACTAGAAATGCTCAAGAACGCACTCAGAACGGGAATTGCCGCTGTTGCCTTGTTCGCGGCAGCGCCAGCGGCGTTTTCGCAGGAACTGACCATCGGTCTGCGCGCAGGCCCTGATTCCATCGACCCGCATTGGTCGACGCTTGGCAGTCAGGCAGAGGCGCTTCGGCACGTCTTCGATACGCTCGTCGATGCCGATGATACGCTTCAACTGCAGCCCGGCCTTGCCGTCAGCTGGGAGCCGATCGAGGATACAACGTGGGAATTCAAGCTGCGTGAAGGCGTCACCTTTCATGACGGCACGCCGTTCACCGCCGAGGACGTCAAGTTCTCCATCGACCGCATCCCTGACGTGACCGGCCCGATGTCGATGACGCTTTACACGAAATACGTCGATTCGGTCGAAGTGATCGACGACTACACCGTGCACGTCCACACCAAGGGCATCGCACCTGCACTGCCGAACGACTTTACACGCATGTTCATCGTCCCTTCAGAAACGGGTGAAGGCGCCGGAAACGAAGAATTCAACTCGGGCGAAGCCGCCATCGGGACCGGCCCCTACCGTTTCGTATCATGGGAGCCGAAAGGCGATCTCGTGCTCGAGCGGTTCGACGATTCCTGGCGCGAAGAATCCGCTTGGGAGCGTGTGATCCGCAAGGAAATCCCCGACGATGCCGCACGTGTCGCCGCCCTGCGGTCCGGACAGGTCGACCTGATCAACTACGTCCCCGCCACCGACTACCTGTCGATGGAGAATGACCCCGAGATCGAGACGTTCACCTCTGACTCGGTCTACATTCTGAACGTCCAGCCGACCGTCAAGGACGTGGCGCCACAGCCGATCAAGGTGAACGGCGAGGAAATCGACGTCAATCCGCTCCAGGATCTGCGCGTGCGCACGGCGCTGGACCTTGCCATAAACCGCGATGTTCTGGTCAACGTCGTGCTGGAAGGTCTGGGCACGCCCGCCAACCAGCTCATGCCCGAAGGCTTCTTCGGCTACACCGACGAGATCGGTGAAAAGGAGTACGATATCGAACGGGCTCAGGAGCTGCTGACCGAAGCCGGGTATCCCGACGGGTTCGAGATCGATTTCACCTGCACCAACAACCGCGTCCCCGGCGATGCGGTCGTGTGCGAGGCGCTGGCACAGATGTGGTCGCGTCTCGGTCTGACGGTGAACGCTCAGGCGCTGAACGGCACCGTGTTCTTCCCGGCTGCGGCCAATGAGGAATACACCATGGCGATGTCCGCATGGGGCACCCTGACCGGTGAGGCTGCATATACCTACGGTGCGATGGTCCACAGCAAGGACCCCGAAAAGGGCTTCGGCAACTTCAACCGCACCGGCTATGCGAACCCGGAATTCGACGAGGTCTTCGTCGAAGGAACGCAGACGCTGGACGCAGAAGAGCGCCGTGCGCTTTATGAGGAAGCGTCGCTGATCGCGATGGAAGACCGGGCCCTGATCCCGACCGTCATCCTGCAGACAGTCTGGGCTGCCGGGGCTGACACCTTGACCTTCACGCCGCGTGTCGATCAGGAAACCCGGGCCTACGAGATCGAGTCCGTCAACGCCGAGTAACCACTGACACCACTCGCGAAACAGGGCGCCCCGTCTGGGGCGCCCGATTCAAATTGCCAGAGGCACCATGTTCGGATTTATAATCAGCCGGTTACTGCAAGCGATCGTCGTGGTCTTCGCCATGTCGATTATCGTCTTTGTCGGTGTCTACGCGATCGGCAACCCGATCGACGTCATGATCGACCCTGCCGCGACCGCAGAAATGCGCGCGCGACTGATCGCCCAATACGGGCTCGACCAGCCACTCTGGAAGCAGTACCTGACCTTCCTTGCCAATGTGGCACAGGGCGATCTGGGCCGGTCGATGGTTTACAACACGTCCGTGACCGGGCTTGTCTTCTCTCGCCTTCCCGCGACGCTGGAACTGGTCCTCGTGGCCATTGCGATCGCGACGATCATCGGAATTCCCGCAGGCATCTACGCCGGCTACCGGCCCAAAAGCTTTGCGTCCAAGGCAATCATGGCCCTTTCAATCCTCGGCTTTTCAGTGCCGACCTTCTGGATCGGCATGCTGCTCATCATGGGCTTCGCCGTCGAACTGGGCTGGCTGCCCTCGGGCGGGCGTGGCGATGAAGGCACCTTTCTGGGCATCTCGACCTCGCTTGCCACCGCCAACGGCTGGAGCCATGTAATCATGCCCGCGGTCAACCTGTCGCTGTTCAAGATGGGTCTGATGATCCGCCTGACCCGCGCCGGCATGGTCGAGGCCATGCAGACCGACTATGTCAAATTTGCCCGCGCACAGGGCCTTCCGGACCGTCAGATCGTGTTCAAGCACGTGCTGCGCAACATCTCGATCCCGGTGGTCACCGTCTTCGGGCTTGAACTGGGATCAACGCTGGCCTTCGCGGTCGTGACCGAAAGCGTGTTCAACTGGCCCGGCGTCGGCAAGCTGATCATCGACTCGATCCTGACGCTCGACCGGCCCGTCATGGTCACCTACCTGATCCTGGTCGTGATCCTGTTCGTCATCATCAATTTCACCGTTGATATCGTCTACGCCCGGCTTGATCCGCGCGTGCGGCTTGGAGGCACGAAATGACTGACGCAGTCACCACACCGGGCCAAGCGCCCGACGAACCCGTCGCCCCCCCTGTCGAGACACGGGTCACACGGCTGAAGAATTTCTGGTCGGACTTCCGGCAATCCTGGGTGGCGATCGGCGCGCTGATCGTGATCGTGACCCTGCTGCTGTTGTCCTTCGGCGCGCCGCTGGTGGCGCCGCAGGACCCCTACGACATGGCCATGCTCGACTGGCTGGACGCATTCCTGCGTCCGGGCACCGAAGGCACTGGCGGTTATGTCCATGTGCTGGGCACAGACAATGCCGGGCGCGACATGCTGTCGGCGATCTTTTACGGCCTGCGGACCAGCTTTACCATCGGCCTGACAGCCGGTGCGCTTGCGCTGACCATCGGCGTCACCGTCGGGTTGACGGCGGCCTACTTCGGGGGCCGGATCGAATCCTTCCTGATGCGGATCATCGACCTGCAACTGTCGATGCCTGCGATCCTTCTGGCGCTGGTGCTGGTGGCCCTGCTGGGACAGGGGGTGATGCAGATCATCCTTGCCCTCGTCGTGGCGCAATATGCCTATTTCGCACGCACCACGCATGGCGCCGCCACGGTCGAGCGCGGCAAGGACTACATCGAAGCCGCCCGATCAACGCCGCTGCCGACGCACCGGGTGCTGTTCAAGCATCTGTTGCCCAATGTCATGCCGCCGCTGATCGTTGTGGCGACCGTGCAGGTCGCGTCAGCCATCGCGCTGGAGGCCACGCTGTCGTTTCTCGGCGTCGGCCTGCCACTGACCGAACCTTCGCTGGGCTCGCTCATCTCGAACGGGTTCAAATACATCCACTCCGACCGCTACTGGCTGTCGATCTATCCGGGGATATTCTTGATGATCACCGTCGTCGCCATAAACCTGGTGGGTGACCAGGTCCGCACCGTCCTCGACCCAAGGCACGGCCGATGACCGCCGCGCTGGACGTCAAGGGTCTGACGACCCGCTTCGACACCCGCGCCGGCACCGTGACCGCAGTGGACGACGTGAGCTTCTCCGTCGAGCCGGGCCGGATCATGGGGCTGGTGGGCGAAAGCGGCTCGGGCAAGTCCGTGACCGGGTTTTCCATACTTGGCCTGATCGACGAGCCCGGCCGCGTCACCGGCGGGCAGGTAATGGTCGAGGACACCGATCTGCGCACACTCTCTCCGGATGCACTCCGGTCCATGCGGGGGCGCAAGGTCTCGATGGTGTTTCAGGACCCGATGATGACGCTGAACCCGGTGTTGCGGATCGGTGACCAGATGGCGATGGCCGTGCAGGTCCACGAAGCGATGCCGAAGGCGAAAGCTCTCGAACGCGCACGCGATGCCCTTGGGACCGTCGGGATTCCGTCGCCCGAGGAACGGCTGGCAGCCTATCCGCACCAGTTGTCGGGCGGCATGCGTCAGCGCGTGGCCATCGCCACGGCACTGCTGCACGGACCCGCAGTCATCATCGCGGACGAGCCGACCACCGCGCTTGACGTGTCGATCCAGGGACAGATCCTGGCCGAAGTTCGGCGGTTGGCAGACGAGACACGCACGGCGATCGTCTGGATCACCCACGACCTTGCTGTGGTGTCGTCTCTCGCTGACGATATCTGCGTCATGTATGCTGGCAAGATCGTCGAAAGGGGAACCGCCGAAGAGGTGATCGGCCAGCCGCGCCATCCCTATACCCGAGGCCTGCTCGATTCCGTTCCCGGCCAGCACGAACCGGGCGCGCGTCTGCCGCAGATCCCCGGCTCGACACCGCAACTGTCGCATCTGCCGTCGGGCTGCCCGTTCCGTAATCGCTGCCCCCGCGCGACGCAGGTCTGCGCCACACTGCCCCCCTTCACCAGCATCGGCGGTCATTCCGTTCTGTGCCATCACCCATTGGAGGCCTCATGACCGATCCGCTTCTTGTCATCGACCATGTGTCCAAGCGCTTTCCGCTCAAGGCCACGCTGGGCGACAAGCTGACAGCCAGACTGTCCGGACGCCGTGCGGGCGGTGCCGTCCATGCCGTGACGGACGTCTCGCTGACCGTTGCACAGGGTGAAGTCGTTGGCATCGTGGGCGAGTCCGGCTGCGGCAAGTCCACGCTGGGTCGCATTGCATCCGGCATCTACGCCCCGACCGAAGGTAGCGTCATGCTGGATGGCCAACCGATTGCAAGCGGTCGCGAAGAGCATGTCAACAAGCTGACCACACGGGTGCAGATGATCCATCAGGACCCCTTTGCCAGCCTCAATCCACGGATGAAGGTGGGCGAGACAATTTCGGAGGGTCCGCGCACCCACGGACTGGTGCCGGCCTCCGAGGTGCGCGCGACGACCCGCGCGCTGCTGGATCAGGTGGGTCTTGAAGGCGCCTACGCCGACCGGTTTCCGCACCAGTTTTCGGGCGGCCAACGGCAACGGATCGCCATCGCCCGTGCGCTGGCCATGCAGCCGGACCTGCTGGTTCTGGACGAGGCGGTGGCCTCTCTTGACGTGTCGATCCAGGCGCAGGTGCTGAACCTGTTTCTGGACCTGCGTCGCGACCTTGGCCTGACCGCGCTGTTCATCAGCCACGATCTTTCGGTGGTGCGCCATGTCTGTGACCGCGTGGCGATCATGTATCTGGGCCGTGTCGTAGAACTGGCCCCCGCGGACGAGCTTTATGCCAAGCCCGAACACCCCTACACCCAAGCGCTCTTTACCTCGGTGCCGACACTGGGCACCGGGCGCCGTGCCTTCGTACCGATCAAGGGCGAGATCCCCTCTCCCATCGATCCGCCGCCGGGCTGCGCCTTTCATCCGCGCTGCCCCTTCGCGGGCCCCCGCTGCCGGACAGAGATACCCCGGCTGTCGGATGCCGGTGCGAACCGCAGCGTGGCCTGTCACCTCAACGATGGTGGCGTTGAGGAACAAGGAGTAGCAGCATGACCGACCTGACGACACGCGTCGCCCGCCTGAATGATGTGCTCTGTGCCGTGAACGCACTGACGTGGGACTCGCGCACAATGATGCCGAAGGACGGTGCAAAGACGCGCGGTCACCAGATCGCCACACTCAAGGGCATGGCCCGCGAGATGATTCTGGACCCCGGTATGCGCGACGCGGTCGATGCAGCGCTCGAACAGACGACCGGCCAAGACCCGCACGCTCCTGACCGTCGCGCAGCCGAAGCGGTTGCCGAGGCCATAGACCACCACGCACGGCTTCCGGCAGACCTGCTTCGCGCACAGGCCGAGCAAAGTACCCTGTCCGGTGCGGCCTGGGCCGAGGCACGGGCGAAATCAGACTTCTCCATCTTCCGCCCTTATCTGGAGAGAACGGTGGCCCTCGCACGGGAACAGGCCGATGCGCTGGGCCATGACGGCGGCCATCCCTACGATCCGATGGTGCAGATTTTCGAGCCGGGCGAAACAGCCGCGTCCCTTGCCGCGATGTTCAAGGAATTGCGCGACGGCCTGTTGCCGATCCTGGAGTCAGCGCGGGAAAAACCGCAGCCGCGCACCGATTTCCTTTATCGCGACTACCCCGAAGCGGGTCAGCAGGCATTCGCACAGGAAACAGCGCGTTTGCTGGGCCTCGACGCCGATCGCAGCCGGCTGGACACCACAGTCCACCCCTTCGAGATCAGTTTTACCCGCAACGACGTGCGGATCACGTCGCGCTGGGTGCGCAACTACCTGCCCATGTCCATTTTCGGCAGCATCCACGAGGTCGGGCATGCGCTCTATGAACTGGGGGCCGATCCTGCCTTGACACGCACCGCGCATGCCACGGACATGATCGGGCTTTATGCCGTCGCCGGAACCAGTTTTGGGATGCATGAAAGCCAGTCACGGCTGCTTGAAAACCATGTCGGACGAAGCCCAGCCTTCTGGGCCCGGCACTATCCGCGTCTACGCGACACCTTTCCCGACCAGCTTGCCGACGTGACCGAGGTCGAGTTCGTCGCGGCGATCAACCGGGTTGAACCGGGCCTGATCCGCGTCGAGGCCGACGAGCTGACCTATGATCTGCACATCATGCTGCGGGTCGAGATCGAGATGAAGCTGATGGACGGATCACTTTCCGTGGCAGACATACCGGAAGTCTGGAACGCGGCTATGAAAAACGACCTTGGGCTCGACGTGCCGGGAGACGATCAGGGCTGCTTGCAGGACGTTCACTGGTCATCGGGCTATATCGGATCGTTTCCGACCTACACGGTCGGCAACCTGACCGCCGCGCAGATCATGGCACATCTCGACGCGACCCATCCTGCAATCCGCCGCGACCTCGAGGATGGCAAGACCGCTTCGCTACGCGAGACGCTTGGCGATCTGGTCTGGCGTCATGGCCGGTCGCGCACCCGCCGCGAGACCCTCGGTGCGATAGGTGCCGTGCCCAACGATCCAAAGGCCTATCTGCAATACCTGTCGCAGAAGTTCGCCCACTAGGGAAAAGGCATAGGACCTTGACGAGCGACTCTGACACTGCCGCCCCTTCAGGGGCAGCGGGCAATCTGCGCGGCGCGCTGTTGCTGGCATTTGCGGCGGTCCTGTTCACGGCAGAGACAACGCTTGCCCGTGTTTCCGCACCCGTCGCGAACGAGGCGCAGATCGTCTTTTTCCGGTCCGCCGCACAATTGGTGGTTTCGGTCCTTGTCATCTGGCGGATGGGCGGTTTCAGCCGTCTCGTGACCGCGCGTCCGGTTCTGCACATCACCCGCGGCCTGATCAGTCTGCTGACATGGTGGCTGTATTACATCAGCTTTCGCATCCTCGACCTTGCGCTGGCCACCACGCTGACCTTCACGACGTCCCTCTTCGTCGTCGCCCTCGCCGCCCCGCTTCTGGGCGAAAAGGTTGGCCGTGCCCGCTGGATCGCGACGATCGTGGGCTTCGTGGGTATTGCAGTGGCTGTGGGGCCATCGGCTGATGCCTCTGCAACAGGCATCGTCATCGGGTTGCTTGCAGCGGCTTGCGGCGCGGCTATCGTGTTTCTGAACCGCATTCTGGGACGGACCGAAAACACCGCCACCATCATGACATGGATCGGGCTGGTCACCACGATCGGGTCTGCACCGGTGGCATGGTACCTCTGGGAGCCGCTCGCGCCTGCCGATATCGCCCTTGTCTGTCTGACCGGCCTGCTGGGCGCGCTGGGGATGTGGTTGACCATCGAGGCCTACCGCGTCGGAGAGGCAAGCGCGCTTGCACCGGTCCCCTACGTACGCTTCGTCATCGCCGCCGTCATCGGCATGGCACTTTTCGGAGAGCAGCCCGGCCCGATGCTGTTGCTCGGGGCGGCACTGATCGTGATCGCGTCGTTTGTGGCTGTGCGTCACGAGATGCGAAAAGGGCTGACCGCGCCGCACCGCTGAAGTGGTGCGTCGTCATGCAATCGTCTGCAATCGTCATGGCCGAGATGGTCAATTTCCAGCAGCTGATCTTTATGCAGGACCGGTCGATCCTCGAATGCCAGGGTTCGGAGCCTCCGAGATTATTGTCACACTGATGCTGGCCCTGATCGCCGTGCAGATCCTGAATTATCTTCTTCTGGGTCTTTGCCTGACGTTTCGCAAGGACCAATTGCTGGGGCAACGGGAAGCAACCCCAAGGATAGCAGTGCTATTTTAGCCCAAAACGTCGGTAAAAGACACAATCTACTCAGTCATCTCTCTGGCTTCGACGCAATGCACCGCGAAGTGCACGCGCAGTCAGGCCTTTGTCACCCTCGTAGCCCATTCGCGCCATCGCTGCGCTTTCCTGTGGATGCGCCGAACCACCAAGCGATGAAAGCAGCAGCCGCAGCTTGCCAGCAAGACTTGGTGAAAGGTCTTTCAACTCTTTCAGTGCTGGGAGAAGCACACGTTCGATATCGTCAAAGTCCGACCCGAACGGGAAATCGGGAAGGGTCGCACGATGTGATCGCAGCCATCGCGCCACGGTCTCCGGTTTGTTGTCACGATAGGATTGGCCGATCCGGTAGGTCTGAGGCAGCTTTCCCGCCGCCTTGGCCTGCGTCACCAGATCGTCTTGAAACCGGCTATCGGTAATCCGCAACAATGCATCGATGACATCCGCATCCGGTTTGCCGCGCAGATCGGCTATCCCGTATTCGGTCACCACGATATCGCGCATGTGCCGCGGCACCGTCACACTGTCCACGTCCCACCTGATGTTGCTTTTCAAAGAGCCATCGCTCATCCGCGTCGCGGCAAGCGCAATGATCGCGCGGCCATCCTCGAGCGCGAAGGCCTGTTCGACAAAA
>Ga0307951_1000088_pt1 | contig 48481 bp, 44 predicted proteins | sample OrgLakmetagen374_FD_201842 | JGI IMG/M metagenome (GOLD analysis project Ga0307951, IMG submission 201842) | Saline water microbial communities from Organic Lake, Antarctica - #374 | ecosystem: Environmental > Aquatic > Non-marine Saline and Alkaline > Saline | place: Antarctica: Organic Lake... | reverse complement strand
TGGCGGCCGTTGTGTCGGCTTACAGAGCAACCGTCTGGTGCATCATGACATCATCGACGCCATCGAGAACATGCCCAGGCCGTTCAAACAGGATCTGTATGATCTGACCAAACTGCTGGCGTAAATGGCCAGTGAGTGCCGGACCGGAGCCCTAGCGAATAGATCCGGCCGGGATCGCATTATCACAGGACTTGTGCAACTTGCTAATGGCATCAGAAATCCGCCTCAGCATCGCGAACTCAGGCGTATCCGGCACAATCTGACATCACTCAACATGCAGCTAGAAAATCTCAGATGGTTCCAGTCCAAACAGGGAGGGGTCGCCAATATCAACATTCTCACCCTGCTCATCTTCGGGGGTCACCTCACCCTCGAAGTCCGGGTTATCCTGACGCACTATAATCTCCACACGACGGTTGGTGGCACGACCTTCAGGGGTTTCATTGCTGGTGATGGGTTTGGTCGAACCATGCCCTACTATGGTGAACCGGCTTTCATTCATCTCCGGTGCTGCCCAGAGATATTCGGCAACCGACAAGGCCCGGGCGGAGCTGAGTAACCAGTTGCTTCGGAACCTTGCAGTCGATATCGGAACGTCATCGGTATGGCCTTCAATCGACAAGCTGCCCGGAACGGTTACCAGCAGATCACGCACCCGGTCAAGTATAGGAAGGTATTCATCGGCGACGAAATCGGTGCCTGCACCGAACGACTGCTCGCGAACGCGGATGATGATGGTCTGGTTAATCGTTTCGATATCCAGCAGACCGTCGGCTATCACGTCGGCGAGCGCTTCTGCTATACGCTCTGCTTGCTCATCAACCTGGCGCTGAGCTTCTGCATTCGACACCTGGACCTGTCTCGATTGCAAACCGGACTCACCTTCAGCCTCTTCCTGCATCAACGTGGTGTCCTGGCACAATACTTCAAGCGAATCCCGGAGGTTATCGATTGTGTCCTGACGAATAATATTAAGCGGTGTCGGGTCTGGGCGGCCGGGACTGAAATTCTGAGCAATAATACTGGTTCCCTTAGGAATGTCGTCTAACTGAAGTTCCGCCTGGACGCCAAACGCATTACGCATGGAACCCGCCAAACGTTTGAACTTGAGCGCATCCATCTCAGAAAACGAAAGCAGTAAGACGAAAAAGCACATCAGCAACGCCATCAGATCCGCAAAGGTAGCCATCCACACGGGTAACCCAGGCTCACATTCAGGACATTCGTCTTCGAATTCGTCACTCATCGCACAACTTTACCTTATTATTCAGCACCGCGCTTGGACGACGGCAGGTAACTCTTAAGCATGGATTCGATGATGCGCGGGTTTTGTCCAGCCTGAATCGACAACAGGCCGTCGATCACCATTTTATGGATGCGCTCCTCTTCCATTGAGCGAAACTTGAGTTTATCAGCGATGGGAATAGCGACCACATTGGCCATTAGCGAGCCATACAAAGTCGTCAACAAGGCTACCGCCATGGCCGGACCAATGGCTTTCGGGTCGTCCATATTGGCCAGCATCGCGACCAGTCCGATCAATGTGCCGATCATGCCCATGGCGGGTGCCACGTCACCCAACGCCACGAAAAAGCTACTGCCTTCCTGGTGCCGTGCCGATGTCATTCGCATGTCTTTGCTGAGCAGCTGTTTAACAATCTCGGGGTCGTGACCATCTACCAGCAACTGAATGCCTTTGGACAGAAACTCGTGGCTGGTTTCACGCCCCTCCAGAGACAACAAACCTCCCTTTCGAGCGGCATCGGCGAGCTCTACAACCTCGACGATCATGTCATCTGGAGTGACCATTTTGAAGGAGAATGCCTTACCCACAACGCTGCCAACGCCGAGGAATTTCTCCAGGGTCAATTTGGACATAGCGACAAAAATTGAGCCGACAAATACAATCAACACCGAGGGCACATTAACGAACATCCCGATATTGCCACCAAGCAACATCGACATTAACACCATCGCAAAGGCCCCTATGAGGCCAATGATCATCGCTAAATCCACAGTTTACCTTCCCGGACTGGTCCCGTTGACTCGTCTATCCTGTTATTCTAGCAGGAGTTTTTCGTACATAATGAACCCAGCGCTGGCTGAACTGCGGTCGAGCCGCCTGACAGGCAGGGTTTACAGCACGTTGATTACATCTTACCCGGTGTATCGGCCAATGTGAGCATTGTTTGACTGTAAAAATTAGACTTCCCGGCAAAAGAGCATCGCCACAGTGCAGCGTTTGTTCTTCCAGAACCAGACATCAAGGAGCCGATACGCTGATAACGATGGTGGTTGACCATCGCCAGCTGTCTTCGTACCTTACGCGACCATTGCAGTGCAGGAGCCCAAAATGACTGACACCAGTATCGATCCGTTTGAATCCAAAATGAGCCAGCTGGAAACCCTGGTCAGCCAGCTTGAATCCGGTGAACTGTCGCTGGATGATGCTATGAAGACCTTTGAACAGGGCATCAAGCTGACCCGAGAGTGCCAGTCGGCGCTGGATCAGGCTGAACAGACAGTACAGGTATTGCTGGGCCAGCCCGGCGATGAACAGCTCGCCCCACTGCCCGATTCTGAGTGAGCCCGCTGCCCAATGTCCTTCGCTTCTTTTCAGAATGATACCCGCGAGCGCCTGGAGCAACATCTGCAAGCCCTGTTGCGGAACTCCACGTCAACCAGACTGGCTGAGGCAATGCGCTACTCGCTGCTGGATGGTGGCAAACGCCTGCGCCCCTTATTAGTTCGCGCCGCGGCCGACAGTATGGGCGTCTCTACCAACCAGTGGTTGTATCCGGCGGCGGCACTGGAAATGATGCACGTGTACAGCCTGATTCATGACGACTTACCTGCGATGGACGACGATGACCTGAGGCGAGGCAAGGCCACCAACCACCGTGCCTTTGACGAGGCAACAGCCATTCTCGCCGGTGATGCCCTGCAAAGTCTGGCCTACGAACACCTGAGTCAAACACCCGAACTGGGCTGCAACGCGCGCTTATCGATGATCCGGTTACTGGCTGAAAAGGCTGGTCATGCTGGCATGGTCGGCGGACAGATGCTGGATTTGCAAGCAGAAGGCCGGCAACTGGGACTGGATGAACTGGAAGCGATTCACCGGCTGAAAACCGGTGCGTTGATCGAAGCCGCCCTGCATCTAGGCGCCCTTTGCACCAACACCGATTTACCTGAAGCCACTCTGGATACCCTGACAACCTATGGTCAGGCCCTTGGGCTCGCCTTCCAGATCACCGATGACATCCTGGATGTGACTATCGATACTGCGACTCTGGGTAAACCTCAGGGCAGTGACGCGGCCCTGAATAAAGCCACCTACGTACAGTTACTGGGACTGGGTGGAGCACGTCACGAAGCTCAAATGCAGATAGATGCCGCCCATCAGGCGCTGGACCGGTTGGGCGGCGTAGCGCCCGAGGCTTCGTTGCGGCAACTGGCAACCTATGTACTCACCCGGGATCACTGACCGCTGGGGTCTGCCTGGGCTTTCCGTTACACTGCACCTCAGGCATAAAACAATCCGGATCAGGCCCCTGTTTATCGTGAATGACGTCGGCGGGTCAAATGATCACTAAAGGTTCCGATGCAAGGGACAGGCTCGACAGGCAGGTAAGCGCGACTTCATGAAGATTTTTACACATATCCCCAAAGCACGACCGGTCACGGCCCTGCTCGATTCCATTGATTCCCCGGCCGATCTGCGTTTGTTGAATCTGGACGAGCTGCCGATGCTGGCAGACGAACTGCGCGAGTTCCTGCTCTACAGTGTGGGTCAAACCGGTGGCCATTTTGGCGCTGGCCTCGGTGTGGTGGAGCTCACGCTGGCCCTGCATTACGTCTACGAGACGCCCGAAGCTTCGCTTGTCTGGGATGTAGGGCATCAGGCTTATCCCCACAAAATTCTGACCGGCCGACGCGAGCTGATGCACAGCATACGTCAGGCCAACGGTCTGGCAGCTTTTCCGAAACGGGATGAAAGTCACTACGACACCTTCGGTGTCGGCCACTCCAGCACGTCTATTTCGGCCGCGCTGGGCATGTCCATTGCTGATCGGCTATTGGGGACTCCGCGTCAAAGTGTCGCCGTCATTGGCGATGGTGCGCTGACGGCTGGCATAGCCTTCGAAGCACTTAACCATGCCGGGAACGACGAAGCCGACATGCTGGTGGTTTTGAACGACAACGATATGTCGATCTCGGAGAATGTGGGTGCCCTGGCCAAAACTTTTTCGCGAGTGTTTTCGTCGAAAACCTATTCGCACATGCGTGAGAACAGCAAGAAAGTGTTGCAGAATCTGCCTCCCATTCTCGAGTTTGCTCGCAAGGCAGAAGAACACGTCAAAGGCATGGTGTCACCCGGAACCCTGTTTGAAGAGCTTGGGTTTAACTACGTCGGTCCGGTAGACGGGCATGATGTCATTGAACTGGTGCAAACACTGCGCAACCTGAAAACCTTCAACGGGCCACAATTTCTGCACGTGGCCACGCAAAAGGGCAAAGGCTTTACACCGGCTGAAAACGAACCGATCAAATACCACGCAATTACCAAACTGGAAAAGAAAGACGACCTGCCTATTGCCAGCAAGCCTTCGGGCCCCAAGTACTCGAACGTATTTGGTCAATGGCTGTGTGACATGGCCGCCAGCGACGACCGCCTAATGGGCATTACGCCGGCCATGCGTGAAGGTTCGGACCTGGTTGCCTTTGCTGAGCGTTTTCCAAAGCGCTATTTTGACGTTGCCATCGCCGAACAACATGCGGTAACGCTGGCCGCAGGCATGGCCTGCCGGGGCGCAAAACCGGTAGTGGCTATTTACTCCACGTTTTTACAACGCGCCTATGACCAACTGATCCACGATGTTGCTATCCAGAATCTGGACATTACCTTTGCCATTGACCGGGCCGGGCTGGTTGGCGAGGATGGCCCGACCCATGCTGGCAGTTTTGATCTGAGTTTTTTACGATGCATTCCCAACCTCGTCGTCATGGCTCCCAGGGACGAGAACGAATGTCGCCAGATGCTCAGCACGGCCTTCAAGCACCCGGGCCCCGCCGCAGTGCGCTACCCGCGCGGCAGCGGGCCAGGAGCCGACATAGACCCGAAGCTCGACACGCTGACAGTGGGTAAGGCCGAAACCCTTCGCCAGGGCAAAAATGTTGCGATTCTCGCGTTTGGAAGCATGGTCGAGCCTGCTCGAAACGCCGCAGGGGCGCTTGATGCCACCCTGGTCAACATGCGGTTCGTAAAACCTCTGGATGCGACCCTGGTGCAGGACATGGCCCGCACTCACGACATGATCGTTACCGTCGAGGAAAACGCCCTGATGGGAGGGGCGGGGTCCGCCGTGAGTGAGTGCTTGCATCAGGCCGGTCTAAGTACCGCTGTGCTGCAACTGGGCTTGCCTGATACCTACATCGACCATGGCAAACCCAAGGATCTACTGGCAAGCGTCGGACTTGATGCTCAGGGCATACTGGCCTCTATCCAACACCGAATGACCAGTGACTGAATCCGGCAATATTTGCGCCTCCGTGCATTGTAAACTGACTCTCGGTAGCGTTTACTAACCGGCTAGCCACAGACAAAAAACAGGAAGACGGGATGGCACGCACACTCGACGCCTGGCGAGACCGTTTACTGGCCAAAACGGGCAGCTCTGAGGACACCCCGTTTGGGCCCGATGCCCTGGTCTACAAAATACAGGGCAAGATGTTCGCCCTGCTTGGCCTGGGTTACCGTCTGACGCTCAATCTGAAATGCGACCCTCAGGATGCACTGATTCTCAGAGACGCCTTCACCTGTGTTACACCCGGCTATCATATGAACAAGAAACACTGGAATACGGTTGATTTGACGACCGGTCTGGATGAAGCGCTGATCGACGAGTGGATAGACGATTCCTTTGAACTTGTCGTTCGAACATTACCGAAAAAACTGCAAATACAATTGCTGGGCCAGTCTCAGCCGGAGACCAGGGATGAATAATCTAACACTCGTCATTGGCAACAAGAATTACTCCAGCTGGTCGCTGCGCGCCTGGCTTGTGATGACCCAGTTCAAAGTCCAGTTCCAGGAAATTCTGATACCGCTGGATGTTGCCGAAACACCGGCGCTGATGGACAAATACAGCCCGAATAGGCGCGTGCCGGTATTGCATATAGGCAAACTGAGCGTCTGGGATTCACTGGCCATCTGTGAGACGGTCAATGAACGTTTCCTGCAAGGTGCTGGCTGGCCAGTTAATCCGGATTTACGCGCTGTCGGTCGATCCGCCTGTGCCGAAATGCACAGCGGCTTTTCGGCTTTGCGCGCTGCAATGCCGATGAATTGCCGACGTGACGTAAAGGGCTTCAGACCCGACGCCAGTACTCAGGCTGACATCCAGAGAATTCACACGCTGTTGAGTGACTGCCTGACACGGTCAGACGGTCCTTTTCTGCTGGGTCGCTTTTCCATTGCCGATGCCTGCTTTGCACCGGTCGCCATTCGCTTGCGCGGTTATGGTATTGAATCGCCAGCGCCAGTAGCTGCCTGGATTGAACGGCTGCTGGAATTGCCAGCCATGAAAACCTGGTTGAATGATGCGCGGAATGAGCCGGCAATCATCGACGCCGAAGAAGTTCCTGATCAGCCCTGATTTATGCTGGAGTGCTATTTATGTCAAGCCCTGCATCGTTCTCGCCACAGAGTAAACACTCACTATTGAGTGCTGAACAACTGGAGGAATTCTCGAAAAACGGCTACTTATTGCTCGAAGACAATGTTTCCGATGTGTTCCGTCACGCACTGATTGATCGCGCCTATCGCCTGATTGAGCAGGCCGACCTGAGCGCGACCAACCGGTTCTCCACCACTGACCGAGCACAGATCAACAACGATTTCTTTCTTGAATCGGCGGAAACCGTTCGCTGTTTTTTTGAGGAGAAAGCGTTTGATGATGGGGGTGAGCTAACCCAGCCACGCGCCCAGAGCATCAACAAAACTGGTCACGCCTTGCACGATCTGGACGACGTCTTTCGGGAATTTGCCAAGCGCCCCGAATTCGGTGAACTGGCCAGGGAGCTGGGCCTTTCGGTACCACATCTGTACCAGACCATGGTGATTTTCAAACAACCGCGTATTGGCGGTGAAGTGACCTGGCATCAGGACGCGACTTTCTTCTACACAGAACCGAGCAGTGTAATTACCTACTGGTTTGCGCTCGAGGACGCCACCCTGGAAAACGGATGCTTGTGGCTAGAGCCAGGTGGTCATAAAGGGCCACTGCGAGAACGCTATTTTCGTGATGACCTCGACCTGAGCATGGTCGCACTGAACGATACTCCCTGGCCCGACGAATCCTCTGGAACACCGATTCCCGTGAAAGCCGGAAGCTTGCTGGTGTTTCATGGCCATCTGCCGCACTACAGCGCCCTCAACCGTTCTGACCGTTCGCGCCTGGCCCTGACGTTTCATGTCGTCGATGGCCAACATCCCTATGCGGCGCAAAACTGGCTGCAATGCCCAACACTGGGAGCGTTCGCACTCTAACAGGTTGTTGAAAAAGGCTTTCTATTTTTTCCAAAACACGCAAAGCAAACAATGTGATTATTACTTTTCTGGCGAAATTTCGGACCACATGTTCTAGTAGCAGGCGCTTAAATTCTGCGAATTTCAACAGCCTTCTAATGGCCCAAGCGCAAAGTTCGGTTACTGTTCACACATGAACCGCTAGCTGACTATTAAAAAGGAGTCCACCTTTGTTTGATGTAGCCACTATTCTTGCTCAACTCAGTATCGACGAGAAAATTCGACTGTTGTGCGGTAAAGACGCATGGCATCTGCACGGTATCGAACGACTCGACATTCCCGCCATCACTCTGACAGACGGACCACACGGTGTCCGTCTGAGTGAATCACAAGCACTGGACGATTCAGCTCAGCCCGCTACCGTTTTTCCGGTTGAAGCGGCTATGGCCGCCAGCTGGAACGCACCCTTGCTGGAGCAGGTAGCTGCGGCGATCGGCGATGAATGTCAGTCGATGGGCGTCGGCGTCTTGCTGGGTCCGGGCGTCAATGGCAAACGCACACCTCTGGGTGGCCGCAACTTTGAATACTTCTCGGAGGACCCGTTTTTATCCGGTGCTATGGCCAGTGCTTTTGTGCGCGGTATTCAGTCACAAGGTGTGGGCGCCTGCCTGAAACACTTCGCTGGAAATGAACAGGAAACTCGCCGATTCCTGATCAATGCTCAAATCGATGAGCGCACCCTACAAGAATTGTACATCGAACCCTTTGCCAAAGTACTGCGCGAAAATCCACCCTGGACCATGATGGGTGCCTACAATGCTGTCAACGGTGTTCACGCCTGCCAGTCATCCGAGCTGTTGCAGCGGATTCTGCGCGATCAACTGGGTTTCGATGGCCTGATTATGTCTGACTGGGTGGCGGTCAAAGACAAAGTTGAATCACATGCTAACGGGCTCGACCTGGAAATGCCGGGTCCTGCCGAGCGCGATGCGCAATTGCTCGCTGCTCTGGCAGACGGCAGGCTCAGTGAAGCCAATCTCGACAACCGTGCTGGGCGAGTTCTGACCCTGATCAAACAGGTGATGGAACAGGACCGCACCGTCAGTATTGAATGGCCGGCCCATCATGAACTGGCTACTCAGCTGGCAGTGGAATCAATGGTATTGCTTAAAAATGAATCACAGCAACTTCCCCTGTCAGCTCATCAGCGATTGGCAGTGATCGGTGACTTTGCACGGAACCCCAGATTCCAGGGCGGCGGTAGCTCTCACATGCAGCCTCGTCAACTGAGCAACACGCTGAGCGCTATCGAACACCGTGTCGGTGTTGTTTTTGCCGAAGGGTACACTGAAACCCGCGTTTCACCGCAGCAACTGGATGCCGCAGTCAAGGCAGCCAGCGAGGCTGACCGTGTCGTATTGCTGACCGGTACCACCGATTCAATGGAAAGTGAGGGCTTTGACCGAGCCGACATGCAGCTGGCTCCCGATCATCTCATGCTGATCAGCGCGGTGGCTGATGCCAACCCCAACATCACGCTAGTGCTGCATACAGGTTCTGCCATCGAAACCCGGCAATTCGAACGTCAGGTACCCGCCATCATCCAAGCTTGGTTGCCTGGTGAGGGCGGCGGAGAAGCACTGGCGCGCATTCTATTCGGTGAGGCCAATCCGAGTGGCAAACTGAGTGAAACCTTTCCATTGAGACTCGAAAATAACCCGACGTTTGAGACATTTCCAGGCACCAAAGACACCGTTGACTACCGCGAAGGCATCTTCACCGGTTATCGCTATTACGACACCAAGTTGCTGCCGGTACAATATCCATTTGGCCACGGGTTAAACTACAGTCAGTTTACCCTGGCTGATCTGAGCTACCATGACGAGCAACGTCAGGTCAGTTTCAGCATCACCAACCAGGGTCCCGCTGAGGGCGCCGAGGTAGTCCAACTCTATATTCATGATGAAACCAGCACCTATCACCGACCGGTTCACGAACTGAAGGCATTTCAAAAAATCCATCTGGTGCCTGGAGAAAAGCGAACCGTTACCCTGGCATTGGATGACCACGCCTTCGCCTATTTTGTTCCGCACCTGGGGCGTTTCGCTGAAGAAAGCGGTCGATTTGAGTTGCGACTGGGGTTCTCCTCCCGCGATATTCGACTGACCAGTTGGGTAACAATCGACTCTGACACCGACGTCCGGTTATTGCCGACACTGGATGACACCGTCAAAGACTGGCTGGCAGACAGCCGCACCGCCCCTATTCTGCAGCAAGAACTCGATCGGCTTCAGTTCGAGCCCGGGCACCCCATGTACGGCATCGCCCTTGGGTTTCCGATCCCTCAGTTAATTCAATTCATTCCGCAAATGGGCTATGAACAAAATGAGGCCGATAAGACCCGGAAAACCCTTGAACGCGGCTGGCAACATCTGATTAGCCGGACTCAGGGGTTTTAACAGGTTGTTAATGGCTTTTGGGCATTAACCTTCCCGTCGGTAGGTACCCACCAAACGGTTCATGCCAATAATGTTGGGTTCCACCTTTTCTAGAAATTGCCACAAGGTCAAGTCCGGCGAATGGTGTTCGTCGGAATCCAGAGCAAGCACCCAAAAATAATAGCGGTGCGTTCCATGCCCTTCGGGTGGCATCGGTCCAGCGTAGCCCGAACCGCCAAAATTATTCTGACCCGGAGTGCCCAAATCGGTACCAGCGGCCAGTTCACTGACGGTTGCGGGCAGGTTGTAGAGTACCCAGTGAACAAAACCATATCTGCCATTTGAAGAAACCAGAGGCGCGTCCGGATCGTGGCAGATGATCGCAAAAGACTGAGTGCCCTCCGGTACCAAGGTCCAGTTTAGCGCAGGCGATCGATCCGCACCCTCACCGGTACAATCACGGGGAATAACACCATCGGGCGCGAAATCTGTACTGGTCAGGGTTATGGGTGACAAAGCGAACGGCATGTTATACCTCCAAAAATGGGAATTGAAATCGAGCTCGGCCAAGCGGCTTAGGGTACCTGTTCTATTACAGCCAATGCTTTGCAGCCAAACAGTTAGCCTCACAAAAAGGCTCAGCCCAAGTCATGTAAACCTTGAGTGCAGTCATCCCTGTAAGACGGCTCCTGCGTCAGTGTAGTAGCGCGGCTGCCACAAGGGCAGAAGTTTTATCTTTGTTATCCGCTCTCTTGATGTCTGTCAAGATAGTTGGAACCTCAAGGCCAGTGCTGGACTATATGGATGACTAAATGGATGACTGACTAAAGGACTAAATGGACACCCAGGACTAAATGGACACCCAAAACAGTGGACTATATGGATGGACTATAGGACGGACCACGGACTAAATGGACACCCAAAACAGTGGACTATATGGATGGACTATAGGACGGACTATATGTACACCCATCTTAGAACTAACTGAACGCGACTAATTGGACACCCACCCTGGCGGACTATCAGGACATATATGGACGCCCCAAGGACTAACTGGACACAGGACTAACTGGACACTCACCGTAGCACTTGACTAACACGGACTAACTGGACACGGACTAACTGGACACTCAACGTAGCACTTGACTAACGCAGATCCATCCAGTAGTTTATACAGCACTAAATCAACGGGCCGTCAGGGTTAGACATCATGCCACGTTCAAGGAAAACTCAGATCGTTCCGGAGGCGACTCCCTATTACCACTGCACCTCCCGGTGCGTGCGCCGCGCTTTCTTATGCGGACGTGACGAGCATTCCGGCAACAACTACGAACACCGGCGCGGCTGGATTGAAAACCGGATAATGGAACTGGCCAGGGTGTACGCACTTGATGTGTGTGCCTATGCCGTCATGTCCAATCACTACCACATTGTACTGCACATCAACATCAGTAAAGCCAGAGCCTGGACGGATACTGAGGTTATTCAGCGCTGGCACAGGTTGTATGCCGGTAACCACCTTACCCATCAGTATGTGGCGGGCAATGACCTCTATGAGGAACAGCTAAAGGTCATCGCAGAACGGGTCACCGAATGGCGCGAGCGGCTGATGTCGATCAGTTGGTTCATGAAAGCCCTGAATGAAGACATTGCACGGCAAGCCAACGCCGAAGACGATTGCACTGGACGATTCTGGGAGTCCCGTTTCAAATCCCAAGCCTTGCTGGATGAAACCGCCCTGGCAACCTGCCTGGCCTATGTTGACCTGAACCCTATCCGGGCCTGTATGGCCGACTCACCGGAAGCGTCGGAATTCACCTCAGCCAAGCAGCGGATTGATACTGCAAAAAACGATCCGGAAACGACCGAACCACAGCAGCCGACATCATTATTTCCGTTTGCTGGCGACCCTCGACAGGATAGGCCCGAAGGCTTGCCCTTTCGGCTGCAGGACTACCTGGAACTGCTCGACTGGACCGGTCGACAGATCCGTAGTGACAAGCGCGGAAGCATCACACAGGCCCTTCCGCCTATTCTCGAACGCCTCACTATTGATTCCGAACACTGGGTTTATAACACTCAGCACTTTGAAAGCCAGTTTAAAGGGTTGGTCGGCACTGCGCTCTCGATTAAAGCAGCATGTCAGAAGTTCGGATATCAGCGAATCCCCGGTTTAACAGTGGCTGCGCAACTGACTTAACTTTTGATCGACAATTAACTTGTCCGGTAATGTACTCATCCACAGGGCTGTCTGAGGCACTGGCGTGCCTGAAATTCGCAAAGATCACCCTATGTTCCGTAAAACCCCTGATTCATGTGAATAGGTAGTGCACTGTTGCAGACTGGTTATTCAATGAGAGGCCATTTTCTAGTCAGAATTTGAGTTGCGTGTCCTGTTAGTGCTTGTTAGTGTCCTTCACGATGTAACTCCTACTATTTTCCCGTGCTGCGCGACCAGCGAAGTGGTTTTGATTTTGGGTCACGAACCAGAATGCGCTTGGCTTCCAAATCAAGTTGAACCACTTTTTGCCACCAGCCGATCTTTTCACCATTAGGCCACAGTTCATCTGGCACAATTGAAATCAGCTCAGATTTAATCTCTTCGGCCGTGAGTCCGGGAGCATTTTGAGGAATGACTTTCAACATGGCACTCCTCCTAGCCTCATATTTCGTTTTATCAACTCTCCCAGTTTTACCGGGCGAGTTCACGTTCTCAATTTCAATTTTTTCAGATGTAGCCATAATGCTTCCTATGGGTCCTAACGCCCGGGTAAACGGCTCGAACGAAGTGAGTGTCCGGCGTAGTGAAACGAAGCGAATTAGAGCCGCTCGTTATGCATCAGTATCCATTCGCATAAAATACGCCTGTTTTCCATCCTCTCCAATCCCTAATTTCTCAAATCGGAAACCTGCCTTTTCGTAGCAGCGAATTGCACGATGATTCTCAGTTTCTGGATCGACAATGATGGTCTTCAGTTGATTAGAGTCTTGAATTAGCTGAACGAAGGGTTTTACAGCGTTCGTTCCAAGTCCTCTGTTGATGAGAGAAACCTCCCCGATGAACTGATCGATACCTATAACATCGCTTGCTTCTATGTAGAACTGAAAATATCCGATGGGATGTTTGGTATCTGATAGTAGAACAAATCGAGTTACGACATCAGCATCGCTGGAATAGTGCATTCTGACCTTTTCAATTGTGTCGTCACCATCATCCCACCATTCTTTCACATGAGATTGTTGTAACCAGTTGAACAATGTTTCGAAGTCAGTCTCTTCTAGCTTTCTGAATGAAATCATCGCGGATTACCAAGATGTAAAACATATAAGCATTTAACCGTCGTGCGCGGCACGATGGATAAATGTCTGTTGGACGAAGCCGCCCACCCACTGCACGCTTACTAAGGGTATTGTATTTTCAAAACAGGGCATCGGGTGGCTACCAACCCTCTCAGAGGGTGCCACGCTGTCCGGTTTGCTGGCGTTATTGTGCGTCACTTTCCTTAAGTAGCCTCAGACTAGCGACTTTTTACGACTACAGCCAGAATTTAAGGTGCGTGTCCTTCTAGGGCTTACGTGTCCTTCTAGGGCTGGGCTTTCTAGGGCTTTCGTGTCCATCTAGGGCTTATTAATCTAGGGCTTTGGTGGTTCGTTATACTTCCTGTCGCGCACGGGGTGCCCTCCTACATGGATAGTGCCGCTAACTTACTCTGTGGCTAGGCACCGGCCGGTGCCTACTTTCGCAGCAGGCAAGGAGGCCTGCGGTAGGGATTGGGGCAGGATGCCCCTGCAAGACCGGGTGAAAGTTGGTGGCGGTTGGGGCCGGGTTTTTGACTGGGGAGTGGGTTCGACGGCTTGGTTTGTTGGCCGGGACCCTTCGACAGGCTCCGGGCGAACGGGGGGTGGCGCGGTGGTTCGGAACGGGAGGATAAGTGCGTTGGACTAAAACCATCAGTAGCACTGACGATGACCACGATGGTATCCCCTGTTATTATCTGTGGTCTCTACATGTTGGCCGGTTGATTATGAAACCCTTTGATATCGCTATCGTCGGTGGCGGCCTGGTCGGTCTGACTCTGGTTCGGGCCTTGCAGCCCGCGCTTGACGCTGGCGCCAGACTGGTTGTTATTGACCCGGCGCCCAAACCCAGTGACACAGCCCCGCAATCGCCCAGCTTTGACGACCGGGCCACTGCACTGTCGGCTTATTCCTGCATGGCGTTCGAACGGCTAGGTCTGGGTGACGAACTCGGCCGCTGTGGCAGCCCGATTCGCTGGATCGAAGTCAGTGACAAGGGTCATGCCGGTTATCAGGTTATGGACTCGACCGATCACCCGGAAGGCTATTTTGGCCGGGTGATCGCAAACGCTTCTCTGGGGCAGATGCTGTGGCAGGCCTGTCAGTCACTGTCTCAAGTCGACTGGTGCTTTTCAAGCGAAGTAAGCACGATAGAGACGGGCCAGTCTCACAGTAATCTGATACTGGCCCATGGCGAGTCGATCCAGGCGCGACACGTCATCCTATGCGACGGTGGTCGCTCGTCGTTGGCGCAGCAACTGGGTATCCAGTACCGCACGGTCGATTATCAGGCCCGCGCTGTTGTCGCCACAGCCCGCACCGAACATCCTCACCGGGGCCGTGCCTATGAACGATTTACCGATACCGGCCCCATTGCCATGCTACCTTTCGGTGAGTGCTCAGCTCTGGTCTGGACCGTACCCCAGCGACAGGAAAAACGGTTTCAGGCGCTTACCGATATCGACCGGCTTGCACTGCTCAATCAGCGCTTCGGTGATCGCCTCGGGCGCATAACGGAAGTTGGCGTACTGAACAGCTACCCGTTGCAGCTGCGCACGGCCAGTGAGCTGGCCCGACATCGATTGCTGGTGTTGGGCAATGCCGCAGCAACGCTGCATCCGGTCGCCGGGCAGGGCTTTAATCTGGCTATTCGCAGTATAATGCGCACAGCCGCCTTGCTTAACCGACAACTGCAGCAAAACGAAGACCCCGGAGCCATTGGTCCGCTTCAGGCCCTGGCAGCCGAGATTCAGGCCGATCAAAACGTTACTGCCCGCTTTTCCGATACACTGGTGCGCAGCTTTTCACACAGCAGGCCCTGGGTTCAGATCGGTCGTAGCCTGGGCCTGAATGCCCTGGACCGCCATCCTTTGCTCGGCCGTGGTTTTGCCCTGGCCAGCATGGGCTTACTGCAAGGGGCTCCTTTGCCCAAGGCCGACACTCAGCTTCCATCTGAAGGACAACCCGCATGACCTCAACAACGGATTATGACCTGATCATCATCGGTGGCGGCATGGTTGGTCTGTCGCTGGCGATAGACAGTGCTCGTGCAGGCCTGACAATCGCATTGGTGGAACAGGGTATTCCGGAACCGCTAACCCCTGTTGCAGGTGTCTACGCGCCACGGGTCAGTGCAATCAGCCGCCAGAGCCAGCGCTTTTTAAGCAGATTGGGCGCCTGGCAGCGACTTCCCCAGGGGCGGGCTTGCGCTTATCGCCAGATGCGAGTCTGGGATGGTCAGGGCCAGGGTCGAATCGATTTTGATGCCGATGATGTCCAAACCGAAGAGCTCGGACATATCGTAGAAAACCACTGGTTGATCAATGCTTTGTGGCAGCAGGCCGAACAGCTGCCCGGAATTAATCTTCTGGCAGGTCGGACATTGGACCTTTGGCATAGCCTTGAAGACCATGTTCAAGTCAACCTTAGCGATGGCCAACAACTGACCGCCCGGGTGCTTGCCGCCTGCGATGGTCGGTTCTCTGCCGTGCGTCGTGACGCCAACCTCGGTACCCGGGAATGGGACTATGATCAGCAGGCCATTGTTACCACCGTGCGTCACCAGCATTGCCATAACGGTGTTGCTCAGCAAGTCTTTCTGGATACCGGCCCACTCGCCTTCCTGCCACTGCAGGACGAACAAGGCGATCAGCAGTCGAGTTCTATCGTCTGGAGCGTCGACAACAACGCTGCCAGGCCTCTGCTTGACCTGTCCAAAGCTGATTTTTTAACCGCATTGAACCGGGCCTTCGAACACAGCCTGGGTGAGCTGAACGATTGCGATGAGCGACACAGTTTCCCGTTGCAACAAATGCACAGCAAAAGCTACCTGGCACCCCGCATGGTGCTATTGGGTGATGCTGCCCATGCCATTCACCCACTGGCGGGACAGGGCGTCAACCTCGGCTTTCAGGATGCTGAAATTCTGGCCGCAGAGTGGCAGCGAGCTGCACATCGCGGTGAAGACCCTGGCAATGAACGCATCCTGCGACGCTATCAACGCCAGCGCAAGGGCCACAACCTGGCGGCTATGGCGGCTGTGGAAGGCTTCAAACGTCTGTTCGGCAGCCACCATCCACTAGCGGTACTGGGCCGCAACTGGGGTATGACTCAGCTAGACAGGTACTCGCTGGTAAAGCGCCCGCTAATCAGAACCGCACTGGGCAGCGTAAAACCTAAGCAGTCACCCCTGGCGTAACAATTAAAATGGGGTGTCATCGTGGGTAATCCGACAGACACACTGACATAACCAGAATAGGACCACAGGATACGCCATGTTTCATATCGCCCTGCACGAACCCCGAATCGCACCCAACACCGGCAATATCATCCGGCTAGTAGCCAACAATGGTTGCCAGCTGCACCTGATAGAGCCGTTGGGGTTTGATTTCGAAGAAAAAAAACTACGACGTGCTGGCCTTGATTATCAGGACCTTGCCAACGTATCTCGCTACCCGGACTACGAGTCGTTCCTCCATGCAATGGATGGGTATCGGATTTTCGCGCTGACAACCAAAGGTCAGCACAATTACGCCGATGCGGTTTACTGCCCAGGCGATGTCTTGTTATTTGGCTCGGAAACAGCCGGCTTACCGGCCAGTATCAGAGACGCCTTACCGGCTGGGCAACGCCTGCGCATTCCCATGCTGCCCAATAATAGAAGTATGAATCTGTCGAATGCGGTCGCGCTGGTTAGTTATGAAGCCTGGCGACAACAGGCGTTTGCTGGTGGCTTCTAACAGGTTGTTGAAAAAGGCTTACTGCCTTTTCCAAAACACGCAACGTAAACAATGTGATACTTTTCTAACGAAATCAACAACTTACCAGTCACCGATTGCGCCAGAATATCCGAAATGTTGGACCACATGTTCTGGTAGCAGGCGCTGAAATTCCAAAAAAAAGTGCTTGTAACCTCTTTCTAGTAGGAGACCTTACGAGCAAATGTTTGACACTTTACGTCACATCAACCGGTCAAGCCCGCCGCCAAATTGACTAACCCTTATTCCCTGGGGCCATGATCGTTACATTTGGCTTGAGTTACCCTAGAATATGACACTATCATCAAATTCACAGGAACAAACCTGTATCGTCTTGCCAGACCAGCATCAGTAATGGTCATCAAGTTTGGTGGCACCACGCCTCTTCGCAGGCTGGCCACTGACGACTGTTACAATGACATGCGCACGGATCTTGCTTGACTCAAACAGTGCACGAGTGGAGAGGCGATCTTTTGGGTGACATAAAAGGGCGAAAACGATCAGCGCGCCTGCAAACCTGGGTCTACCTGACCGAGGTCGGGATTGGCCTGCTGGTGCTTGAGCACTCCAGGCAGGGCATTGCTCAGGTCAAAACCAGTTTGTGGCGGGCCGAAGACAAGCCGATGCAGCAGCCAGAGTTATTGGCTGACTGGGTTGCACAGAACACCCGGGGAACGCTTAGCCTGTTACTCAGTGATCCCGATTATCAGATGCTGCTGGTCGATGTCCCCGATGTACCAGCAGATGAAGTGGACTCGGCCTTAACGTTCAAGACGGCCGATCTGATCAGCTATGATCTCGATCAGGCCAGCATCGAAATCATCATGTTGCCAGCAAAAGCCTATCGCGGCAGACTGCGCATGGCTTTCGTCATTGCCGCTGAAAAAGATCCATTAATTGCCTGGACCATGGCTATGGCAAAACGCGGGCATCTCATCAGTTGCATTGATATCGACCAACTCATGCTGCGCAATACTGCGATACGAGCCCTGGAACGCGACCAATGCGGTCTGCTGCTTATGGAAGCAAACCGCTGTCGCCTTGTCTTGCTTTTCGAACAGGAAATAGTGCTCAGTCGCGAGTTCGAAATTGGTTATACCGATCTGGGTCTGAGCCCCGACGGCGAAGTTGATCTGGTGCTTGAAGGCAGCCTGGACATTCAGCTAGAGGCTCTGGCGCTCGAGCTGCGTCGCTCCTTCGATTACTACGAAGCGCAACTGGGGCTCGGGTCGATCACTGATGTTGCCTTGCTTGGCTGGCCGGGTGACCCGGCTATCGGGGAGTCTTTGGGTACCAAACTGGAAACCCGGTTCAGTTTACTGCATCCGGAAGACTTCATAATGATGCCAGACGATACTGACTGGCCGGCTGCGTTAATTCCAGCTCTGGGTGCTGCCTTTCGTGAGGTCGCAGCATGACCAGACACATCAACCTGATGCAAGCAGACATGTTGCCAGGCCACAGCCGAGTACAGCTGCCGATGTTCGCCACTGTCCTGTTACTTGCACTGATAGGCAGCAGTGCCTGGATGGCTCTGACCTTGCACCTGCACCAAACTCTGCGGGCTGATCTGGCACAAGGGCAGCAAGCCGCCGCCCGCAGTGAGCAAGCTCTGCAGCAGGCCGGTAAGGTAGATCCAACATTGGCCACCGAAGCGAGCCTGATTCAGGCGAATGCTGAATTGACTAGGCAGAGGAATCGCCGTGAGTCTGCTTTCAGCGGCCTGTCTACTCAACTCGGTGAGTCTTCTCGCGGTTTTTCCACTCCCCTGACACAATTATCAAATTATGACCTGGACGGACTCTGGCTGAGTCAGATTGAACTGCGTAACAGTCAGCAACATCTCGGACTGGCCGGTTTTACCCGCCAACCCGGGCTTGTGCCACGCTACCTGAGCCAGCTGGAAGGCTCCGTTTACCGTGGTATCAGCATTCAGAACCTGAACATTGAGCAATCAATCGATGATCGGGGTCTATGGCGTTTTACCCTTGCTGATTCAGTGATAGGCGAGGAAGCGCTGGGCATTCGGGAGACAAGCGAATGACTGCTCTCTTATTTCGTCTGCGTTTGCTGATCGAACGATTTTCAGTCCGTGAACGAGTCATGATACTGCTGTGCCTGGTGCTTTTACTGGCAAGTATCAGCTACGGCGTTCAGTGGAGCCTCGGCTGGACCGATAACAGAGAATTACGCAACCAGATCACGACGCTGGAAACCCAAACCACCAGCAATCAGAATACCCTGCTGGCAATGGAGCAAATGAGTAGTGATCCACAATTACAAACGCTCGTCCTACAGAATGAACGACTGCGCGAGCAAATCCGGGACCTCGATGACCGTATAAGTGGCATTACCGATATATTGATCCCGCCCGATACCATGGCCAACTTATTGCGAGAATTACTGGGCAACACCGACATGACACTGGTCAGCTTCCGCGCATTACCCTCCCAACCTGTTGCTCAGGAAGAAGCCGCCAGTGGCAGCCTCTACCGGCACCGTCTTGATATTGAGCTGACCGGCAGCTTCAGTGCCCTCACTCAGTATCTGCAAACGATCGAAGGGTTGCCATGGCGCTTATTCTGGGATGAGCTGAGCGTCGAAACCCGTGACTATCCGATATTACGCATCCGTTTGAAGGTGCATACTCTGAGTGACCAGGAGGCTTGGCTGAATGTGTAATTCTATCGGTTGCCGTGCAACTCTGATTACTGCTCTGGTTATGCTGATGCTACCTGTGTTTGCCGACCCGATGCGACCGGATACCCGACCCTTAGCCCCCCAGGCGGCGCCTGCGCCAACCCCCGAGCCAAGCCTGACACTGACGTCAATTTATCGCCTGGGCGAACGCGCCTATGTCGTTATCAACGGTCGCCAACTATCACTCAATGAATCCCTCGGACGCTATCAACTGACGGCGATCGGCCAGAAACAGGTCACTCTGCAACGTGGCGACCGAATCCGCATACTCACTTTGCAACAGGCTGGTGCGCTGGCCATTACCCCGAACGATGAGGAATAATCCTGTGCCAAACCCGTTAGTCACCCGGCTTTCCAGACATCCGCTCACGTCCGGTCGACCCTGCCTGATGACAGTGACCCTTTCGATTTTTTTTGCAGGCCTGGCGGGATGCGCATCGTTGACTCAGCCGCAAGAACCAGTCGCTGTGCCACCTATGGACAATCGCTCGCTATTGGAACAAGAGCGTGATCAGGCCAGCCAACCGCCCCCGGAACGCATCCCGGTTGAAGCACCAGCAGAGCTGAACAGCGATCTACTGGACTTCAGCCAGGCACCCCGCACCAGCCGTCGCTTTGATGTTCAGGCAACCGATGTTCCATTGACCCGTTTCTTCGCTGATCTCGGCGCTACCCAGGGTACAAATATCCTGGTCGACCCGGACATCAACGATACACTGACGCTGAACATGAACTCGGTAACCATGGACCAGGTGATGTCGGCGGTTCGGGATATCTACGGCTATGACTATCAGCGTACCGATTATGGTTACCGGGTATTGCCCAATCAGATTACCACTCGCATTTACCACCTGGACTACCTCAATGTGTCACGTTCAGGTCGGTCAGATACCACCGTCAGTGGGGGGCAGATCAGCCAGCAGGATAACGGTGGCAGTCCTACCAGCAGCGTGGCGACCGAAACCAGCTCTGATTTCTGGCAAGGAATGGAAATGACCATTATGGGACTGCTCGACCGTGCCGATGACCGCCAGGTTGTGGTCAATGCCCAGTCAGGACTGCTGGTCGTGCGTGCCACACCGCGAGAACATAACGTCGTCAACCGGTTTCTTGAAGACGCTCAACTGAGCTTGCAGCGACAGGTGGTTATTGAAGCCAAGGTGGTGGAAGTCACGCTCAGTAACGAATTTCGCTCCGGCATCAATTGGAATACCTTTGCTGAAGACCTTGCCGATACTGGCACAGATTTGGGTGGCACACTGGGTGCCAGTGCACTGCCAGGCATCGGCAATATTGGCGGCGTTTTCACTCTCAGCGTACAAAATGGTGGATTTAACTCCCTGTTACAACTGCTGCAAAATCAGGGCGACGTACAGGTGCTCTCTAGCCCGCGTGTCTCAACCGTCAATAACCAGAAGGCAGTCATTAAAGTCGGCACCGACGAGTACTTCGTCACCGAAGTCAGCTCACGGCAGAACGATGAGGACACAGCAGGCTCAGCTACCCCGGAATTCACCCTGGCACCCTTCTTTTCTGGCATTGCGCTGGATGTAACACCACAGATCAGTGCAGACGACATGGTGATCTTGCATGTGCGGCCTTCCGTTACAGATGTGGTCGAACGCACCAAAATTATCACCGTGGCAGGCACCACGTTTGACTTGCCACTGGCCTTCTCCAGCATTCGCGAAACCGACAGCATCATTCGCGCGTCCAGTGGCCAAATCGTGGTTATCGGTGGCCTGTTGTCGCAACGCCAGAACGCCTCCTCCACCGGGCTGCCGGGTCTGTCTCAGCTGCCAGGCTTGCGGTTTTTCTTCGGTCAGAATCGCGAATCGCAGGAGAAGAGCGAGCTGGTGATACTGCTGAAACCGGTTGTTTACGACGAACGGACCACGCTTGATGATCTGGACAGCGTCCTTAACCGGATGTAAAGGCAACCAACCCTGATGTACGAAGCCCACTTTGGACTCAACCAGCCGCCATTCAGCCTGTCCCCGGACACGGCCCTGTTTGTGCGTCTGGACGACCATGAAGCCTGCTACCAATTACTGACTCATGTTCTGAACACTGGCGAGGGGTTTTTAAAAGTCATTGGCGATGTTGGTACGGGCAAGACAATCCTGTGTCGGCGACTATTGCGTTACCTAAGCGATGATCACCTCGCCGCAGAGCGCTTTCACAGTGTCTACCTACCCAACCCGATGCTGTCACCGGTTGGTTTGTACCGGGCAGTTGGCCAGGAGCTGGGACTGAGTGTGCCGATGAAGACAGACAATGCGGACTTACTGGAGCAAATAAATCAGCAGATCCTGAACCTGGCTCAACAGCAGCGAGGCGTAGTCGTTGTCGTGGATGAAGCTCAATCACTGCCGGCAAATACGCTCGAAGCATTGCGACTGATTACCAATCTGGAAACCGAACAGCAAAAGCTGGTTCAGGTCATATTGTTCGGTCAGCCCGAACTGGACGACCTGTTAAACCAGAACCGTTTCCGACAATTGCGCCAACGCATTACCTTTGCCCATTACCTCCAACCTCTGTCACGCACGGCCATGCGCCAGTATCTGGATTTCCGACTAACCCACAGCGGTTACAACGGACCTTCACTGATCAGCGACCGGACATTAAAACGGTTGCACCGATTGTCGGGCGGTGTGCCCCGAATGATCAACGTGCTGACTCACAAAGCCTTGCTGTCAGCCTTTGCCGACAAGCGTTTCCAGCTCAGTCCGGGTGATGTTGATCGTGCCTGGCGTGACAGCCGACCCCGGATAAACAGTCGACGGCCCTGGCTTGCACCAGTCCTGGCAGGAGCAGCCGTGAGCTTGCTAGCAATGATAACGGTCTGGAGTTTGTTGTGAGTCTGATGCATCGGGCACTGGATCAAACCGCTCGGCCCTCCAGCGCGTCTCAACCTGGCTTCAACCCGCTGCGCCGAATAACAGAACCTACTGAGCGACGCTGGTGGATACTGGCAGGGACCGCCTTGTTACTCTGCCTGGTTATTCTGGTGTTACCCTTCATCCGTCCGACCTCTGTCTCCGACATCAGCTCCGAGCCTTCACCAAAACGACCATTGGCCGCCAAGCTGTCCGGCTCCGCCAGCCTGGCACAAACACAGGCGCCTGCTACAAAAACGACCGTCGAAGGCACCCTGGACACTCCTGTCGCGTTGTCATCCGGCGATGCACCCATTGCGGGGCTTACCTCTGCGGGTGCAAAACCAGCCAATGTCGCGGTCGATTCTGTCGCAGAGGGTCAGCCATCATCGCCGTCAGCACAAGCGATGGATACTGAGCAGCAAAACAAGCAACTACCCGAAACACCAACGGCCATGCAGATCGATCGTTCAACCACGGTCCCTTCTACGGCAGGGCCAAAACGAACCGTTACCTTCGCTCAGCCCATCAGTTCGCAAACCAGCAGAGAACCAAAACAGACTGCCGTAGCGGCTATAACGCCGGAATCCAGTTCCCGTCGAGCCAACACGGAACCTGGCCGCTCTGTATCCACAGCCGTCACCCGTCACAACCAGACACGCCTGTCAGTGCAGACCGCAATCAGCGATAACCAGCTTGACCGTGCCGAACGGCTGCTAAAAACTTGGGCCGACCGTGAACCAAATCTTGAAGAACCCCGAATCTGGTTGGCCAAACTCTATTTAAGTACCGCGCGTCATGCGGACGCCAGTGCATTGCTGGTAGGACAGGACAGTGTTGAAGCGTTAGGATTGCGAGGGTTGCTGCTGGAGAAAAGCGGAAACTACGCAGACGCGGCGCGCGTATTTGAAACACTGACCCGGGACGATTCCAGCAACCCTGAATGGTGGTTGCATTGGGCGATCAATCTGGAAAACAGCGGTCGACTGGCAGAAGCACAACTTCTGTACCAGACTTACCTGCAACAGTTTTTCAGTCACAGCGAGGGCTTGACCGCTTTCGCTACCGAGCGCTACCGGGCACTGGCGGGATGATGAACCGATTGTACCAACTGCTAAAGAAGCACACGACGCTTAGCCCTGGCTTGCTTGAGCAGCACCGCCTTGCCCTGACGAACCCGAACGATGACCGAGCGCTGGGTCGAAGCCTGATCGACGCCAACCTGATCAAACTGTCGACTCTTATGGAACTGACACTCAAACACGATTTGTTTCCACAGGCTGACTCGGTTCTCAAGCGCCTGGCCGAGGCTCGCAAACAGCGCCAGGTCATTAAACCCCAGACCCATACCACGCGCTATCTGCTTAGCGAAGACGATGCTCCTGTTGATCAGATAGAACTGGTCGACATCGGTGTCAACCTGCCAATTCCTATGCCGGATCTGAATAACTTCCGCAACACCAGTTCGGACGAAAAACAAGTCACTGACATGGCGTTTGAGCTGGCAAAGATGAACCAGACAGAAGAGGCCGAGATGTTTCTGGTAGATGCACTCGACGAGTTTCCAAAGTCAATGCGAATCACCATGCTACTTGCCTGGCACTATTCACGCTGCCAGAGTTTTAAAGCCGCGATCACTCATTGTCAGCGAGGAATAAACCAAAACCCATCGGTCTTCACCTTGGTCGAATACATGGGCATCGCTACACAGGCACTGGGCAAGCACTTAATGGCTATCAATCATTTTCAGAAACTGTGCTGCCTGCCCAGGGTCAAACCCATCTGGTATTTGCAGCTGGCGGTGTCACTGGAAAGAGTCGATATGACCATGGATGCCACAATCAACTATCAGATATTTCTATCTTTGACCCAAGACCCTGAATTGAGACAATTTGCTCAACAACGTTCAACCATTCTGGCTGGCTAAATGACCGATACACCGACTACACACAATACAACTGCGCAACGGAAAAAAGTCCGTCTTGGCGACTTACTGGTTGAGGCGGGTCTGATCTCCGAGGGACAGCTTGGCCTGGCGCTAAAAGAGCAGAAGCACACCGGTAAGAAAATCGGTCGGCTGCTGGTTGATATGGGTCTGGTCCCGGAAAACAAACTGCTCACAACGCTGTCACAGCATTTGAACATACCCTTTATTGAAATGCGTCAATTCCAGCTCAAGCAAGACGTCATGTTGCGTCTGGAAGAATCAGTCGCACGGCGCTTCCGCTGCTTGTTGCTGGCTGACAACAATGACGGTTTGCTATTGGGAATGTCTGATCCGCTCGATCTGATGGCCATTGATGAGGTCGAAAAACGGCTTAAGAAACACGTAAACCCAGCCATTGTTCGTGAATCTGAATTACTGGCGACGCTGGACTCAGTGTACCGGCGAACAGGCGAGATCGAATCCATCGCGGTGGAAGTCGAAGGCGAACTGCGCGAAAGTGACTTCGACCTGGCCAATCTGGCAGACGACAGTGACCTGCAAGACGCCCCTGTCGTCCGGTTACTGCAGAGCCTGCTGGAAGACGCGGTGGCCGTGAATGCATCCGACGTTCACATTGAACCCGATGAGTCGGTTTTTCGCATTCGTATGCGCGTCGACGGCGTATTGCAAGAGCAGGTCATTAAAGAAAAGCGTGTTGCCTCTGCACTGGTTATGCGTTTGAAAATCATGTCGAACCTTGATATCTCCGAGCGACGAATGCCACAGGACGGTCGCTTTAATATCCGGGTAAACAACAAGTCCATTGACGTACGATTGTCGACAATGCCGGTTCAATACGGGGAATCAGTGGTCATGCGCTTGCTGGACCAGTCAAGCGGCGTGCAATCACTAAAGAGCCTGGGTATGCCCGAAGCCATCAGAAGCCGGTTTGAACTGATGGTTGAGCGTCCGCATGGCCTGATTCTCGTTACCGGTCCAACCGGCAGTGGTAAAACAACGACCTTGTATTCTGCGCTGAATCTATTGAACCAGCCCAATCGGAAAATCATCACCGCAGAAGACCCGATCGAATACCGTATGTCCCGCATAAATCAGGTACAGGTAAATCCGCGCATCAATTTTGATTTTGCCAGCATACTACGTTCGGCATTGCGACAGGATCCGGACGTCATTATGGTTGGCGAAATGCGCGATCATGAAACCGTAGCCATCGGTGTCCGTGCCGCACTCACCGGCCACCTGGTGATGAGCACCCTGCATACCAACGATGCCATATCCAGTGCCATGCGACTGGCCGATATGGGGGTTGAATCCTATCTGGTTGCGTCAGCGTTGCGAGGCATTATGGCTCAGCGACTACTGCGCAAAATCTGTGAAGAGTGCCGGGAACCCTATCAAGCCGAAATCCGTGAACAGCTTTGGCTGAACAACCTGGCAAAAGGTCGCTTTGCCGATCAGACCTTCTACCAGGGTGTCGGTTGCTACCACTGCAACAACACCGGCTACCGGGGCCGTGTCGGCGTCTATGAATGGCTGGAACCGGATGAAGCCATGCTGATCGCGTTGCGCGATCAGAGCCACAGTGGTTTCGTTGACGCGGCAAGAGCCAGCTCGCAGTTCAAACCCATGGCAGAGTGGGCACTGGAGTATGCCAGCGAGGGCATTACTGACCTGTCCGAAGTATTCAAAATCACCATCGACCTCAATGATCTGGAGGCCGACCATGGCTGAATTTTTTTATCAGGGACGCAATGCGCAGGGCCAAAGGGTCGAAGGGCAACTTGAAGCTGCTTCTCAGAACGCATTACTGCAGTTGCTCAAACGACAGAGCATCATTGCGACCCGCGTTGAGCCTGCTGCCAAACCTTCTTCGAAAAATATTGACCTGTCGGCGCTGCTGGGCCGACTAACCCAGCGCAAAGCCAAGGTCAGCATTGACGAACTGATTATGTTCTGTCGTCAGATGTATGCCCTATCACGCTCGGGCATTCCATTGATGCGTGCAATTAACGGACTGGCTGATGCGACGCGGTCACCGCGATTGGGAGAGGTGCTAGAGGACGTGGCGCGCACGCTGACTCAGGGCTCGCCGTTATCAACGGCTTTTCGGGCACACCCGAAGGTGTTCAATGATCTGTTTATCGCCATGGTTCGGATGGGTGAATCGACTGGCCGTATTGATACTGCCTTTCAACAACTGGTCAGCCATCTCGAACTGGAAAAAGACACGCGCAAACGCATAGCCTCGGCTACCCGCTACCCGATCATTGTTGTTTCTGCCATTGCAATGGCCTTGGTCGTCATCAACTTTATGGTGATCCCTGCTTTTGCTGGCGTTTTCGCCAAACTTGGCGCAGACCTGCCGATACCGACACGCATTCTGATGACCAGTTCCAATATCATGATCAGTACCTGGCCCTACCTGTTAGGCCTGATTATTCTGAGTTACTTTGGCTTCAAACGCTGGAAAAAGACACCCCAGGGTGTTCTGTCCTGGGACCGGCTTATCCTTCGATTCCCATTGATGGGAGGCATCTATGAACGCATCGCTCTAGGTCGTTTTGCACGGCCTTTTGCAATGATGCTGGATGCCGGAGTGCCGCTTCTGCAAGCGTTAAGCGTCGCCAGCAAAACGGTGGGCAACCGCTACATTGGCAAGGGTATCGAAGGCATGATGTCTGGCATTGAGCGCGGCGAATCGCTGCAAATCACAGCATCGGCCAGTGGCTTGTTCAACCCCTTGATTCTACAGATGATTGCTGTCGGTGAAGAAACCGGCAATGTGGGTGACCTGCTGGTCGACATCGCTGACTTTTATGATCAGGAAGTCGAGTATGACCTGAAACGTCTGGCCGAAGCGATCGAGCCCATTTTACTCTTGTTCATGGGGGTTATGGTGCTGGTGCTGGCCCTGGGGGTGTTTTTGCCAATGTGGGACCTTGGAGCCGCATTTGGTTAGTGCAGACATCCCGGCAACTGCAGTGCCTGCATGCACTCTGGTTTGAACGTGTAACGTACATTAATTGGACATACGCTTCTTATGTTTTTTTGCTCTCCCCGACCGTTTATTTTCGTGCCAGGGATGATCTGACTGGATATCGTTTAATGCTCGATCACTGGCCCGGCCCACTACGCCGAATGCTGTTCAAAATGTTGGGTGTGGATTGGGCAGAGCAACTGCTCAATGACGCCTGGCAGTCAGGCAATGACGACTTGCATGGCATGCTGGATGCTCTGTTGAGGCGTAACTGTTTTAAACTGACCACTGAAAATACCGACTTGCTTGATGAACTTGGCAGTTGCATTGTCGCCGGCAATCATCCTCACGGTCTCTTCGATGGGTTGGGCCTTGGCTGGCTTGCGAGTGAAACCGGTGTGCCTACCCGCATTATGGCGCGAAATTTCCTGAACGTTTTCGGTCCGTTGCGCAAGGTATTCCTGACGGTAAATCTGCACAGTGAGCGCCGTGCTATCGATGGCAGCAAAACCCTGTCCGCCGCACGCAAATGGCTAATGGACAACGGTCGACTGGTGATTACACCGGCTGGCGGGTTAAGCAGAGCACGCCCATTCTGGCGGGAAGCAAAGGATCCCCCCTGGCGAGCCGGTATTATTCATCTTGCCCGTGAAACCCGAAGGCCCATTGTTCTGGTTGATGTGCAAATGCCGCGCTCACCCATCCGGCAACTGTTACATGGTATTCACCCGGTACTCAGGGCCATTGTTCAAGTCTGGGCGTACCGTCTGGGCAAACACCAGCGCATTCACTTGCGTGTGGTGGCCGTGATTATGCCCGCCGAGTTGCCTGAAGAAGGCACAGTGTACGAGCAGGCTCTATGGTTACAAAACCAGTTGCAACTGGCCCAGACAACCACTCAGGTAACACCAACTCCAGCACCAACCTCGGGTGGTCGCTGCGACCAATAGGCAGACAACAACAGACCGCTGACCAGATGCCAGACACCCCAAAAAGCTGTAACCAGCATCATGCCTCCCAGGTTCGGATAGAAAGAAAACAGGATGATCAGCCCAAGACCTGAATTCTGGATGCCGACCTCGAGAATAACAGCTCGTCGTTGATCTTCCGGCAGCCGAACTAAAGCAGTCGCAACCCAACCCAAGCCGAGAGCCAACGCATTGTGCAAAATGACCAGGCCAGCAAACGCCTCGGCATACTCAACGAAAAGTCCACCATTGTGCGAAAACGCCAAACCCACAAATATCAGAAAAATGACCAGCGATATCCAGCGAGCTGGTTTGTCGGCTCTGGCCGCAAATCCCGGAAAGTTATGGCCGACCAGCATGCCCAGCGCCAGCGGCACGCCCAGTACCCACCCAATCAGTTGCACCATGGCCAGCGGATCGACATTGATCGCCTGCACGATGGCGAGGGTTTCCGGTGCCAGCGACGCATAAAACATAAAGTTCAGCGGTGTCATGATGATGGCCGCGAGGGAAGAAACTGCCGTCATACTGACCGAGGTTGCCAGATGCCCGCGGCTTAAAAAGGTGATGATGTTAGAGAAGCTGCCACCCGGACAAGCCGCTACCAGAATCATACCCAATGCCAGTGAGGGCTCCAGAGACAAGACTCGCGTCAACCCATAAGTTGCGGCCGGTAGCAGAATAAACTGACACACCAGGCCAATAAGCGGCGCTTTCGGTGATCTCAATACAAACTGGAAGTCATTCAACTTGACTGACAGCGCAGCGCCAAACATCATAATGGCCAGCATAAAATTCAAAATATGAAGGCTGGACGGGTCGAAGGCGATCTTGACAGAATCTAGCACTCATGACTCCTAAACAGGGTGTTTCAGGGTTGTCGCCGGATATCAGCTTTAGCGGCGGCAAAACCGCTCACACCCGAACGCTCAGTGTAACGTCAGACGGGCCTTGCCTCTATCCTGATAATGGCCCTGCGTATTAATTCACGGTCTTGCCCGCGTACTTCGGGTAAGCTGCATTCACCACGACAAAAGGAGCAATCACCGTGAGTGACCCAACGACCGTCTCCCTGGTTCTTGGCAGTGGAGGAGCCCGTGGCATGGCTCATATTGGCATTATCCGCTGTCTGGAAGACAGGCACTACAAAATTACCAACATTGCAGGTGCCAGCATAGGCGCTTTGGTCGGTGGCTTTTACGCCGCTGGCAAACTGGACCAATACGAACGCTGGGTATGTGCTTTGGAACGAACCGATGTGCTGCGATTGCTTGATCTATCGTTCAACGGTGGCGGAATTTTCAAGGGCCACAAAATCATGGATGTATTAAAACGCCAGGTCGGCGACGCCCAGATAGAACACCTGCCTATCGAATTCACAGCAGTGGCAGTGGATATTGAACGCCAGCGGGAAATCTGGTTTAACGACGGCTCACTTTTTGAAGCTGTAAGGGCCTCAATTGCCATCCCGTCCGTGTTCAAGCCTCACCCATACCGAGGCATGATGCTGGTCGATGGTGGCGTGCTTAATCCAGTGCCAATCGCACCAACGCTGCGCACTCAAACCGATATGACCATCGCGGTAAACCTTAATGGCCGCGCTGAAATGCCCTCAAGATCAGCGCTACCGCCAGAAAAGAAAACGATTAAACTATCCAAAGAAGCACAGAACAAGGTGCATCGGGCGATAAACCGATTTATCGATCGAAGGTTGGCGGAAAGAACGGAACGCGTCGAGCCGCAAAACCAGTGGAGTATGCTGGAACTGATGAACCGCTCCATCGATACCATGCAAAACACCATTGCACACATGAAATTGGCTGCCCACCAGCCCGATATCCTGATCGAGATCCCGCGCGGGGTCGGTGGCCTGCTTGACTACCACCTGGCCAGCCAGATGATCGACGACGGCTATCAGCTCTGTGAAGCCGCACTGGATCGTTTCGAATCCAAGCGCGGATTAACTGATACCGGCGAAGATGTCCTTGAAATAGAAAGGGATGAATCCTGACGCAGCCTGATCTGAACGTCAGGCACTTTCGCGCGCCTCGCTACGACGCTCCATGGGTTCGTCAATATCCTGCTCAGATTCCGGATGCAAGGGGAGCACATTGGGCGACGTGCGTATCATGGCAACGTATTGACTTTCGTGATCCTCAGGGCGTTCAACGATGCGCGAGCGAATCAGCTGTATCATGAGAATAATGCTGAACAGTGCCAGTATAATCAGGTAGTAAGCTGGCAGACCGCCAGCACCCAGGTATTCCAGTGCAAAGCCAGCCGTGGCCGGACCCACAAAAGACCCTATGCCGTACAGCATCAACAGGCCGCTGGAACCGGCTACAAGTTGGTCTTTATGTATTCGATCTACCAGATGCGCGACTGAAATCGGGTAAACCGCCAGAACCAAACCACAGAAGATAACCGACAAAGCAACCATTACCGCGTGCTCATCGGGCAAATACCAGCCACTAAGCGCCATCCCTAGCGCGAGCAACGCTCCCAACACAAAAGCAACTAAGATAACGCGTCTGCGGTCCATCCGGTCAGACCATCGTCCAACCGGGTATTGAATCAAGGCACCACCGAGAATGGAAATCGAGATAAAAGCGGCCAACTGGTTTTCGGTATAACCCAGCCCAGTCACAAACAGCGGTGTCAGACCCCAAAAGGGCCCCATGACCAATCCGGACACCAGGCAACCGATTACTGCTACCGGTGCGGCATCAAACAGTTTGAAAAGGCCCATTGATGGCATATCTACCGCCACATGTGGCTGCTGTAGTCGAGTCCAGGAGACAGGCATGATGGCGGCAGTGACCAGAAAGCTCGCCAGAATAAACAGGGTATAGCTGGTAGCACTGTCGATTCGCAGTAATTGCTGTGACGCAGCAATGGCGACCAGGTTAACAAGCGTATAGATCGAGAATACACGGCTTCGATAGGCATCCTGCGTCTGACCGTTTAACCAGCTCTCAATAACCGTATAGATGACAAAAACACCAAAGCCGGTTACAAAACGAATGATCAGCCAGGCCAAGGGGTTAATGAGCATGACATAGGCCAGTATGCTGCAAGCCAACAACGCGGTGCAGAAAGCAAAACAGCGAATGTGTCCCATTCGTTTGATCAACGCTGGTGCCAACAGCGTCGCTATTAGGGCTCCCAGGAAATAAACCGAGGTCATAATGCCCAGAAATTGACCTGAAAACCCTTCAGCAACTCCCCGCAAAACCAATAGTGTGCTGAGCAGGCTGTTGCCCAGCAACAGTAAACAAATACCCAGAAACAGGGCCATGATAGAAACTAGAATAGAGCGCATAGAGATTCCAAAGGAAATCAAACAGGGTCCGAGGGCCGGCAGTATAGACGAAACACCGGCAGAACAAGCTGGATTTTTAACACACTGTCCGACAAAGCCAACGTCCCGGACTATAACACTCGATCTGGCACATATTTCCTCAGGATAAATGTGACAAAACCACTAAAAGCAACTACATTAGGGCCACCTAATTAAAGGAGCGAACGTCATGACCATCAATATGGGAAGTACCGACCGAATGATCAGAGGAATCGCCGGGATTGCACTCATCGCGCTAGGCCTGACCGGTGTCATAGGCTGGTGGGGTATCATTGGCGTCGTATTACTGGCCACTGCGGTTATACGAGTCTGCCCGGCCTATCTGCCATTCGGCTTATCCACCTTACGCAAAAAATAATCGTCCGGGCAGTGTTAAAACGGCCCGGCGCATTCTGCATAAATCGGTCGGCAGGCTGCCAGGAAAATTATCATTTGGTGCCTGCGACCTATCTATCTGATCCGACACTGTCCAGCTAGCGATGATCGCTGTCCCAGTTAAACAACAGAGCAGCAATGGCCAGGAACAAAGCGGTCATACCCAGCAAAATCATGATCTGATCGCTTACTTGCAGCAGCGTTGCGCCTTCGGTCGTAATTTCCCGCGCAGCGCTGACCAGATGCGTCAAAGGCAATGCATTGGACAAAGATTGCACGCTGGGTGGCGCGCCCTCCAGTGAAAACCATACTTGCGATAACCCCATCATTGGCCAGGTAGCCATGTTCAACAACCCACCCGTCAGCTCTTCACTGCGCGACCGACTGGCGACGGCCAGGCCCAGTGATATCATTGCCAGTGCACCGACAAAAAATACCAGAAACAGGCTGAACACATTACCAAGCATCAGCGTTGACAGCGCCCAGTGGCTGCCAAGGAAGATGATTGACGCGACCACCATAACCGTCAGCAGTCGCGACAGTATCTGAGCAGTAACAAATTCAAACGCAGACAGAGGTGTAGCTTTCAGTCGTTTCAGCACCCCGCTCTTGCGATAGCGCACAATCGCGTAACCAACGCCAAAGAGTGAGCTGAACATGATATTCATGCCGATAATACCGGGCAAGACCCAGTCAACATAGCGAATCGGTTCGCCCTGAACGACGCGCCGGTTATAGGCGGGATCGGTACTGACCAGCAGGCGCTCTGCCATATAGCCATTTCGGCTTTCTTCGTTGACCCAATACAACTGCCGATCAACATCCATAACCAGATCGATCTGATGTCGACGAACCTGCCCCAGGGCATTATCGAGCTCATCGTAAGGTACAAACTGGATGTGACTGAGTTGCATAAAACCGGGACGGGAGATATAGGCATCCTGCTCGCCGATTACCCCAACTTTAAACATGGGCATGCCCTGGCCAAAAATAAAATAGAAGCCAAACACCAACAAAAATGGAAAAGCAAAATTCCAGGCAAGTGAACTTCGGTCGCGCCAGAACTCCTTGTTTCGGGCATTAAAAACGGCCAACAATCGGGTCATCACTGGGCAGTATCCTTAAGATCACGCACGCAGGGCGTGGCCGGTAAGTTTTAAGAACAGATCTTCCAGATTCGGGCTTTTCACCTGAAGTCCGGTTAGCGGCACCCGAGCCTCGGTGAGCTGGCGCACGGTTGTATCAACCTCGGTGGTTTGGATTTCCACTCGATCGCGATTTACCAACATTTCAAATGGCAATGCTTTGCCTTCTATAGCAGCTGCAGGCAAATGCACCATAACTCCGTCGAAATGGCGATCCAGCAACTGAGCGGGTACACCTCGTTCGATAATCTGGCCCTTATCCATAATGGCAATGTCGTCGCATAATGTTTCGGCCTCATCCATATAGTGTGTGGTCAGCACAATGGTTTTGCCACGGCGCTTGATGGACTGAACCAGATCCCAAAAGTTGCGACGCGACTGAGGATCAAGCCCGGTGGTCGGTTCATCGAGAAACACCAGATCCGGGTCATTGATCAGGGCCAGCGCCAGCAACAAACGCTGGCGCTGGCCTCCTGACAGTTTTCTCGCATCCCGATTCAGGAACTCGCCCAGTGAACACAGACCAATAAGCTCGTTGCGATCAATGGTTCGCGGGTAAAAAGCCGCAAACAATGTCAGCGTTTCGCCTACGGTCAGATAATCTTGCAATGCCGTATGTTGAAACTGGATACCCACACGCTCGAACGCTTTGCGCGATGCCGGTTCACCAAACAACCGAACCTCACCCGAGGTTGGCTTGCTGATGCCTTCCATCATTTCAATAGTGGTCGTTTTACCCGCACCGTTTGGGCCCAGCAGTCCAAAACACTGCCCCCTGGATACTGAGAAAGTAACACCATTGACCGCTGTCAACTGCTTGTAGCGTTTCACCAGATTATGAACACTGAGAAGATCGATCATCATCATGCCTTGGTTTCTGAGGACGGCCAGTAGCCGCTGTACCCATCGATGGCAACACAACCCTGACGCTGCAGCAGGGTACACTGCCACAGAATTGGTCGCTATAGCCGATAAGTCATTCACGCTCGGGGTCTTGCAATGCTAGACTGATCAGTCTGCATTCAGCCAGCAATCAGGTCTCTTTGGCGGTGCCTTGGGCACACACTGGTTATCGCAACCGTAAGATCTGTGCTGACTTAAACCATTGAGGACTCTGTGTGATCCCTGAGAAAGTATTGGTGGTATCTCCCGCCCTGGCTGAAACCCTGGGATTGGAAGAAGCCTTATTGTACCAACTCCTGACCGAAATGGCCTTGTTGCTGGGCGCGCGGGTAACAGTGTCCGAGCAGCACCGTTTACAGCTATTGCCGTTCTGGAGTGCCACTCAGCTCAGCGCTGTTTTACGGCGCGTGCAAGCCCAGGGCCTGATCACCGTGCAGAGTGAAAACCCCTGGCAGGTCTACCTGCAGAACATCGATGACAGTCTCACGCCACCCCTGCCAGACGTTGGCACTGAGGAAACCGGCACCCTGGCTACTGCCGATATAGAGCGTGTACCGGTCAGAAACCTGATTCGGCCGGCTCCGGGCCTGGAGCCAACGATCGATTCTGACCAGGGCATGAACGACGCCCGACGCCGCAACCAGGTACAGGATGACCTGGCCTATCTGAAGCCTCATAAGCCTGACATGAATACCGTGCGAGCCGAACGCACGCGGATGCATTCAAACTGGGAACCTGGCCCTGAATTTTCTGGGCTGCTATCGTTTCATGACATTCCGCTCACCTTTGCATTGGCAGAGCTGGCAAAATTCAGACAGTATTATCAAGATAAAGACAGAGCCGAATTCAGCTGGGATGTCCGGTTTTTAAACTGGGTCCAACGTTCCTGGCACGATCAACTGAACAGCAAGGGGCGACATGAGCGAACCCAACACTCCCAAGAGCCTGCAAACCCTACTCGCGAAAAACGGGCTAAAGTCCGGGAAGCTCTCCGCAACATCGGAGACACAGACTGGTAGCGGGGCAACACTCGATCATGACACCAAATTGCTGGTTAATATGATCTTTGCGCGCTTTCATCACATCTATACCCATAAATTCGAAACCGCTTATGGTGATGAGTCGACATTGACTCAGGCCAAACGGGAATGGGCCTATAGCCTGGCTGGCACACCTGCTCATCTGGTGGAATACGCGTTAGAACGCTGTAAATTGGAATTTTCCTGGCCACCGACCATTGCCGACTTTTTTCAGTTGCTTCAGCCACGACCCGAGGCCCTCGGCTTACCGGGTACCCGCAATGCCTACCTGGAAGCCTGTCAGAACAGCCATTCGCCGACCGACCGGCGGTGGTCTCATGCTGCCGTGCAACTGGCTGCCCGTGACGTTGGTTTTTTCAGAATGCGAACTGAGATTGAGCGGCACAGCTGGCCACCCTTTGAGAAAGCCTATCAGGCAAGGGTTACTCAGGTTGCCCGGGGGGAGGAGCTGGTTGTGACTGATCCGCCAAAAGCCCTTCCCGATCCCGATACCAGTGCTGAACTGAGACTGGTCGAGACACTGCAAGAGGCAGGGATCGCCCCTGCGATCGCTTATAAACTGGCCTACTACCTGGAAAAACCAGCCGGATCAGCGATCCGCGAGCGCTATCGGGAGCACAGCGTCCAGCACTTGAGAGAGCTGAACGTTACCGTGACGCTTCCCGATTAACGGTGCGCCTCACTCGGCGCCTCTGTATAACCAGTATGGCAGCTTCGGGAGGTGGAACCGGCTTTACGTTAGTTAACCGGCTCCATAAAGTCGCTGCTCGCGTAACCTGTCAGCCCCTCTACCCGAATCCGGTTCCAGGATCCTTCAGCGCCTCCAGGCTCCATCCAGACACGAGCACCCTCGCCTAACTTGATAATAATATCGGCTTCGGTTGCGGGGGCGGCTCTTACATTCAGAACCGATGCGGTAATGCGCATCATCACATCAGGCTGGCCAGGAACGGTTTCAGATTGTGATACGGTGTCGGTTTCATCCGGTGCAGGAGCACTTTCGTCGATTGCTGCCTCAGCCCTATTACCCTCGCTGTCGCCCAAAACCCGGAGCTCAGTGTCAGCATCGGGACCCCTGTCCGAACTGGCCTCCTTATCTGGCGACAGCTCCGGCTCCGTCGTTTCTGCCAAGGCTTCTGCATCCCCGGTAACTGCTTCAGGAAGTGTTGACTGATCGAGCGTACCTACGAACACATCGACCTCGGCTTCAGCCGAATCTTGCGTGTCAGCGGCAACCGGTGCCTGCTCAGCAGCAACCAAGGTGGCATTGGTGGAACTCTGGTGAGACATTCGCGGCACTGGCTCACGGCCCCACTGCGGTGGCCCCCAAACGAGATAAGAGACGCTGCCCGCTCCGACCAGCAGGCCCACAGTAAAGGCAGCGACTACCGGTATCCAGCGCCGGGTCCCATTGCCCCCGGCATAGGACGTACGACGAATCGGGTCGCTCATGCCGTACAGACGCCATTCAACCCGGTCCAGATATCGCGGGTCCTCAGGCAACAGCGGGCTGCTCTGGGACTCAGGAGGTTGATCTATCTCACTTTGGACCTGTTTCCCGATGTCCAGAATGTGAAACTCGGGCACGTTTAACACGCGGCCAAGTAGCCGTAATGCCAATGGCACATGACTGGGCAGGTCATGATTAACCAGCAACAATCGCCAGCAGCTTTCGATTAAAAAGGGTAATTGCTCATTGGACAGGGTCGACGATAACCAGCGCAAGGCTTCTACATGATCATCTACGTCTTTTTCTTCCAAAAAGTCGCGCCAGAGGCTGTTCAGCTCATCGTCGGCATAAGGCAGAGCCTGTCGAAGGGTTGCATCGAGGTGCATTCCGCTGGTTGGATAGACGAAAGCAAGCCATTGCAAGGCCAAATGCACGGCAGCTTGGGTAGAGTCAGGGTGACGGACCCAAAACCGGTTGGTCTTCACGTCATTATCAGTCGCTGATTTCATAGTATCGTTATTCAACCACTGGATGAGCCCGCGTGCAACCGCCACATAGGCTTTTACACCGAGACGGAGGGTTAAGGCAAGAATGCTTGCGCGAATCCTGATACAAAAAAACCCCGAGCAAGTCGGGGTTTTCTGGCGATCAATCAGTCAAAGGTCACCCTTCGACATTCACACTCTCGCCATCGGCAAAAACGGCCTTCTCTTCTTCAGTTACTTCACGCATGGACAACTTAACGCGGCCACGATTATCGACATCAAGAATCTTGACGATAACGGTGTCACCTTCGTTGATCTCATCAGTCACCTTGGCAATACGGCGATCTGCGATCTGGGAAATATGAACCAACCCATCCTTACCCGGCAGGAACTGCACAAAAGCACCAAAATCAGCAATACGCACCACCTTGCCCTGGTAGACAGATCCGGGTTCCGGTTCAGTCACAATTGACAGGATCTTGTTGCGAGCAGCCAACGCAGACTCTTTGGTAGGTGCATACAGGCGCACCGTGCCGTCGTCCTGAATATCAACCTGGGCGCCAGTTTCTTCGACAATGGAACGAATGGTCGCACCGCCCTTGCCGATTACATCCCGGATCTTGTCGGTATCAACCTTCATCGTGTCCATGGTCGGAGCATTGTCGGACAGTTCAGTGCGTGAGCTGGAGATGACCAAGGCCATTTCTCCCAGAATATGGGTACGAGCCGCATGCGCTTGCTCAAGAGCGATCTCCATAATCTGCTCGGTAATACCTTCGATCTTGATGTCCATCTGCAGCGCAGTCACACCAACATCGGTTCCCGCTACTTTGAAGTCCATGTCACCCAGGTGGTCTTCATCACCCAGTATGTCAGTCAACACCGCAAAGTCTTCGCCTTCTTTGACCAAACCCATGGCAATACCCGCGACCGGGCGCTTTATGGGTACGCCGGCGTCCATCATCGCCAGTGATGCGCCACACACGGAGGCCATTGACGAAGAACCATTCGATTCCGTGATCTCAGATACCACCCGCATCGAGTACGGAAATGACTCTTCGTTCGGCACCAGTGACAGGATACCGCGTTTGGCCAGACGTCCATGACCAATCTCACGACGGCCTATACCGCCAACCCGTCCAGCCTCGCCCACACTAAACGGAGGGAAGTTGTAGTGGAACATGAAGTTATCAGTCGTAGTGCCGTGCAACATATCTTCCATCTTGCCGTCACGCATAGTGCCGAGAGTGACAGCCACCAAAGCCTGAGTCTCGCCACGGGTAAACAGCGCAGAACCATGAGCACTGGGCAAAACACCCACTTCCACTTCAATCGGGCGGACGGTTTTATTATCACGGCCGTCAATGCGGGACTCACCTTTAACAATGCGGGCACGGACCAGTTTCTTCTCGATCTTAGCAAAGACACCCTTGATATCATCAACGGATGGCTGACCTTCTGAATCGCCGGCCAGAGCATCAACAATTTCCTGGCGCAATACTGACAAAACACCGTAGCGTTCCATCTTGTCCGATACCTGGTAGGCATCTGCAATGCGAGTCCCATACTGGCTGCTGATTTGTTCAATCAGGTCAGTCTTCTCGGCCGCCGGAGTAAACTCCCACTTGGGCTTGCCATTGTCGGCAGCGAAGGCTGAAATCGCAGCTACCGCTTTCTGGTACTCTTCATGCGCGAACAGTACACCACCAAGCATCTGATCTTCGGACAGCTCATCCGCTTCCGATTCAACCATCAACACGGCGTCTTTGGTTCCGGCAACCACCATGTTCAGGCGCGATGCCTTCAATTGGGTATAGGTCGGATTTAACAGATACCCTTCCTCATCGGTATAACCGACGCGAGCGGCGCCAATAGGACCTGCGAAGGGAACGCCTGAAATAGCCAGGGCTGCAGAGGTAGCCAGCATGGCACAGATATCCGGATCATCTTCCTTATTGGCAGAAACAACGTTCAGAATCACCTGAACTTCGTTCATAAAGCCTTTTGGGAACAGCGGACGAATCGGACGGTCGATCAAACGTGAAGTCAGTGTCTCTTTCTCGGACGGGCGACCTTCACGCTTCAAATAACCGCCTGGAATCTTGCCTGCAGCGTAATATTTTTCTTGATAGTGGACCGCCAGTGGGAAAAATGGCTGATCAGGACGGGCTTTTTTAACAGCAACTACGGTTGCTAGAACCACCGTTTCATCGATCGTGCACAATACTGCACCGCTCGCCTGACGTGCGATACGATTGGTTTCCAGGGTGACGGTCTTGCCACCAAATTCAAAGCTCTGTGTTTTCGGCGTTAAATGACTCAATGGAGTCTCCTTATGATCATTCTGTGTAGTTATCAGGGTGGACGCCGATTCCAACGATGCTTCTATCAATAGACTCCTAGGTACATACGCATTACCCGCATGTAGAGCCAAAGCCCATTGATAGAAGCTCCTCAGGCGGGGTGAACCGAACCTGGGAAGATATCGTTGTTCACGGATGTCCCGGTGAACCCTGTTGTGATTATACCAGCTCTGTTGGAGCAGGTATAAAACGCCCTGCCTCTGCCTAACAGCGCAACAGTCATATAATGGCATCCGTCAATAAAGACGCGATAGAAGTCTAACCACTTACGAGGCAAACAGAGAGCGCAGAAATGACAAGGGCCCCTGACAGGAGCCCTTGAAACACGATACCGGACTTAGCGACGCAGACCGAGACGCTTGATCAGGCTGGCGTAACGAGAAACGTCTTTACGCTTCAGATAATCCAGCAACTTACGGCGCTGGTTTACCATACGAATCAGACCACGACGCGAGTGGTGATCTTTACCGTGTTCTTTAAAGTGACTTTGCAGACCTTCAATGTTCTTGGTCAACAAAGCTACCTGGACTTCTGATGAACCGGTGTCCGCTTCGCTGCCACCGAATTCTTTAACTAATTCTGCTTTTTGCTCTACCGTTAATGCCATGGTGCTAACTCTCCACGAATATGCATTCAATGTGAAATGGTCACCGTGCATATTAACAGTGACATTCCAGTATTAACCCACAAAGGTCAAAACCGAGCTGGATTATACATGACCACAGGGTAGGAACAAAGCGATTAGCCAGTCTTGCTGACAACCAGGCGTGCTGGCTGCAGCAGGCTGGCTGTTGCTACCTCACCCACACCGAGGAAACGACCACTGGCGTCATCCTTGACCCGGTATTGACCGGGTTCCAGGTCCAGTCCATCACTGACCGGATTGCCGTGACTGAATCGACGGGTCTGGCCTTCAGACAGGGTCACGACGGGCAGAGCAGCGAGCAGATCATCCAGACTGTACAAATGACGGTCCAACGATTCGGCTCCGTCTGTTTCCTGCTCATTGATCAGAACTGATAAGGGCACTGCCGTATCCAGAGAGAACTGGCCATGACGCGTTCTGCGCAGAGCAGTGACGTGGGCACCGCAGCCAAGTGCTTCGCCAATGTCGTCAACCAATGTGCGAATGTAGGTACCTTTGGAGCAGTGCACGTCAAGCGTCAACTCATCACCCACCAGGCTGACCAGCGTCAGACTGAAAATAGTGACCGGACGAGGGTCAAGCTCGATGTGCTTTCCTTCGCGCGCCAACTCGTATAGCTTTTTACCATCGCGCTTGAGCGCCGAATACATCGGTGGTATTTGTTCAATGTCGCCGGTAAAGCGTTCAGCCAGAAGTGAGGCAACGTCTTCTGTTAACAGTGCCGGCACCGCGCGCGTCGCTATGACCGTGCCCTCGGTATCCAGGGTATCCGTACGTTCACCCAATTTGGCAACTGCCCGATACGCCTTATCGGCTTCCAGAAGAAAGCGGGTAAATTTGGTGGCTTCACCAAGACAAATTGGCAGCAGCCCCGTTGCCAGTGGGTCAAGTGCACCGGTATGGCCTGCTTTCTGCGCCTGAAACAGCCAGCGGACTTTCTGCAAAACACCGTTTGAGGACCAATCACGGGGTTTATCCAGCAGAATGACACCGTCGATGGCGCGCCCCTTTTTACGGCGTGCCATAACTCAGGATGGTTCCTCGCCAGGCTCATCATCAGCATCGCTATTACGTGCTTTGTCCTGACGCACAGCTTCATTGATCAGACCAGACAGGCGCGCACCGGATTCCATCGTTGGATCGTAGTGGAAACGCAACAGCGGCATAACGCGTAATTTGACCTCTCGTGCCAGCAACGTCCGCAGAAAACCTGATGCCTTGTTCAGCACCGCTTCCTGCTCACTGCGTTCGATGTCAGCTTCAGCGCTCTCGCCGAACACCATGCAGGTAAAATAGATGTCGGCATAGGATAAATCCTTGCTGACTTTAACGTCGTTCAACGTCACCATACCCAGGCGCGGGTCCTTGACTTCCTGTTGTATCAGGACCGACAGATCACGTTGCATCTGATCGGCAATACGACGAATACGACTGTTTTCTTTGGCCATGAATTGGCCCTCTTGCGAATAGGTAAATAAACCGGGGCTTATATAACAGACAACCCCGGTCATGCCGGGGTTGTCTGGAATCTGTTACGCATCAATCATCAATGGTGCGCGCAAATTCCTTAACATCAAAGACTTCGATCTTGTCACCGGCCTTAACGTCAGTGTAGTTCTTGACGCCGATACCGCACTCCATGCCTTGACGAACTTCCTGGACATCGTCTTTAAAGCGCCGCAGGGATTCCAGCTCGCCTTCATAAATGACCACGTCCTCACGCAGTACCCGAATACGCTTGTTGCGATGCATGTTGCCTTCAATGACCATACAACCAGCCACTTGCCCGAATTTAGGCGAGTTAAAGACATCACGGACTTCAGCCAGGCCGGTAATCTCTTCACGCAGATCCGGTGACAACAAACCGTTCAATGCGGCTTTGACATCATCGATCAGGTTGTAGATTACGTTGTAATAACGCAGATCCAGACCCGCCTGTTCAATCACGGTACGAGCGTTGCCCGTCGCACGAACGTTAAAGCCAAAGACCACTGCCCGTGAGGTGATGGCGAGGTTGGCATCGGATTCGGAAATAGCGCCAACGCCGCTGGCAATCACACTCACTTTAACTTCGTCATTACCCAGTTTCTGCAACGAAGAAGTCAATGCTTCCAACGAGCCACGGACATCTGTCTTCAACACAACGTTGAGTACTTTTTTGTCACCTGAGCCCATGCCCTGGAACAGAGCATCGAGCTTGGCAGCCTGTTGTTGCGCATGCGCAGACTCTTTAGTGCGCATGGAGCGCATTTCAGCCACTTCACGCGCATCACGCTCACTTGTCGACACAACAAACTCGTCACCGGCATCAGGCGTGCCGTTCAGACCAAGAATCTCGACCGGAATAGAAGGACCCGCCTCATCGATCTGCTTACCGTCCTCATCCAACAAGGCACGAACTTTACCGTAAAAAGTCCCTGCCAGAACCACATCACCTTTCCTCAGGCGACCGGACTGAACCAGTACAGTAGCAACAGCGCCGCGGCCTTTATCGAGGCTGGATTCAACAACTGTGCCCTTACCCGGACCGTCGTGGTGAGCCTTCAGCTCAAGCACTTCAGCCTGCAGCAGAATAGCATCCAGCAGTGCATCTATACCCTGGCCAGTGTGCGCTGATACCTGCACAAACTGAGTATCACCGCCCCAGGCTTCAGGAATCACATTTCGCTGCGACAATTCGTTGGTAACCCGCTCCGGATCCGCCGCTTCCTTGTCCATCTTGTTAATCGCCACGATCAGAGGCACGCCGGCAGCACGGGCGTGCTGAATAGCTTCTTCAGTTTGTGGCATAACGCCGTCGTCGGCAGCTACAACCAGGATGACCACGTCGGTCGCCTTGGCGCCACGAGCTCGCATGGCAGTGAAAGCCGCGTGCCCGGGGGTATCAAGGAAGGTGACCATACCCTTGTCCGTTTCGACATGGTAAGCACCAATATGCTGGGTAATACCGCCGGATTCACCAGACGCAACACGCGTGCGGCGAATGTGGTCAAGCAGGCTGGTCTTACCATGGTCAACATGACCCATCACAGTGACAACCGGGGCGCGAGGCCCTACTTCACCGCTGTACGAGACTTCCATCACATCGTCTTCCATGGCGTTTTCATTCACCACGACAAACTTATGACCCATCTCCTCAATAACGAGAACCGCTGTGTCCTGATCGATGGCTTGGTTTACGGTCACCATAACGCCCATCTTGAACAGAATTTTTACCACCTCTGCGGCCTTGACCGACATCTGGCTGGCAAGCTCTGCTACGGTAATGGCTTCACCCAGTTGCACTTCGCGCACCACCGGTGCGGTCGGACGTTCAAACTGGTGATCGCGCTTCTGTTTACTGCCTCGCTTGGCGCGACGGCGACGGCCCATGCCATCTCCATCGTCCAATGCTGACAACATCTGCTGATGCTTGTTGCCACCGCGGCCGGTATTAACCCGCTGTGCCACTTCCGCTTTCTTGCCACCTTTTTTATGGCCAGCCTTACGGCTATCGGCAGCCGGTCCGTCTTCGACACGCATCGGGCGTTCGGTTTTGTGCTTTTTCTTGTCAGTGGTGCGATCTTCCTTGGCCATTTTGGCTTCGGCTTCCGCTACTGTCTGTTGAGGATCGACAACTTCCTCAACTTTTTTCGGCTGAACCTTTGATGTGCGTTGTTTTTCAGCCTCTCTACGCGACACTTCTTCACGCGTTTTCTCTTCGGCTGCCCGTGCATGGGCTGCTTCGAGCTTGGCGTCTTCTTCGGCACGACGGCTTGCAGAGGTGTCAGCCGTAACGTCAGGGGCTACTGCCGCTTCCGTCGGCGCAACATCATTGTTTTCAACCTCATCACGCTTCATATAAGTACGCTTCTTGCGCACTTCGATATTGACCGTTTTGCCACGCCCACCGCCACTTGCTTTCAAAGTGGTGGTGACCTTGCGCTTCAACGTAATTTTCTTGGGGGCTCCGCTGTCTTCACCGTGACTCGTTTTCAAATACGTCAACAGTGTCTGCTTCTGGTCATCATTAACCGCTTCGCCTTCAGACTTTTGCGGTAGACCAGCATCGCTCATTTGTTTCAATAAACGATCAACGGGTGTACCAACGCTTTCCGCCAGTTGTTTAACGGTGACTTCTGCCATGGATTCCTCCTACCCGTGATTACTCATTCTCAAACCAAGGAGCCCGTGCTGCCATAATCAATTTGCCGGCACGTTCCTCGTCCATATCATCGATGTCCATAAGGTCATCGATACTCTGTTCCGCAAGATCTTCCATCGTCGCGATGCCGTTGCTCGCCAACAGGCGGGCCAGGTGGTCATCCATACCGTCCAGACTAAGCAAGTCGTCACTGGGTGATGCGGAATCCAGTTGCTCTTCACTCGCCAGCTCCAACGTCAGCAACATGTCTTTTGCCCGTTGACGCAGTTCGGTCACGATGTTTTCGTCAAACCCTTCAATGCCAAGCATTTCCTCTAGAGGTACGTAAGCAACCTCTTCCAGTGTGGTGAAGCCTTCTTCTGCCAGTATGGCAGCGATGTCCTCGTCGACATCCAGCTTCTCTTCAAAATACGAAACCAGGCGACCGGCTTCCTCTTCCTGTTTCTCGTCAGCTTCTGCTTCGGTCATCACATTGATAACCCAACCAGTCAGCTCACTGGCCAGTCGAACGTTCTGCCCACTGCGACCGATTGCAATGGCCAGGTTGTCAGCAGCAACGGCAACATCCATGGTGTTGGTGTCTTCATCCATAACAATAGAGGCCACTTCGGCGGGTGCCATAGCGTTAATCACCAGTTGCGCCGGGTTGTCATCCCAAAGAATGATATCAACACGCTCGTTATTCAGCTCGTTTGATACCGCCTGTACACGCGAGCCGCGCATACCCACACAAGCTCCAACCGGATCAACACGGCCGTCATTGGTCTTAACCGCTATTTTGGCGCGTGAACCAGGGTCCCGGGCGCAGCCACGAATTTCAATAACTTCTTCCTGAACTTCAGGCACTTCAATACGAAACAGTTCGATCAGCATTTCATTGCTGTTGCGACTGAGCTCAAGTTGCGGACCGCGGCCTTCAGCACGAATATCCTGCAATACTGCTCGCACCCGATCACCGATTCGGAACGTTTCACGGCCGATCACCGATTCACGCGGCATAACCGCTTCCGCATTATTACCAAGGTCGACAATGATATTGTCTCGGGTCACTTTCTTCACTGTGCCCAGGACCATCTCACCAACACGACCACGATATTGTTCAACAATTTTTGCTCGTTCGGCTTCACGAACTTTTTGCACAATAATCTGTTTCGCCGCCTGAGCGCTGATTCGCCCGAATTCAGCATTTTCAATGACTTCTTCGTAGGTATCGCCTTGCTGCAGTGTTTTATCTACTTCATGCGCTTCCTGGGTAGTCCACTCACACCCAAGCACAGGCACACCGTCGTTACCCATCACAGTCCAGCGACGAAAGGTCTGGTATTCACCGGTTTTACGGTCGATCACAACATGAATGTCGATCTCGCCTTCTTCATCTTCTTCATCGAAGCGCTTCTTTGCAGCGGCGGCAAGTGCCAGCTCCATGGCATCAAAGATGACCTCTCGGGACACACCTTTCTCATTCGCTACTGCGTCCACGACCAGGAGAATTTCTTTACTCATCGTCTCAGCCTCTCGTTTGCCGGGCGTTTGACCGGGCTTTCCTTTCAGTTAATCGGTTTATTGCTTGTTAAAATTCGGAATCAGGCTGGCCTTGTCTATGCTTTCAATCGGCAACAAGTATTCCATACCATCAACGGTCACGCAGATGTCCTGATCCTCAATCGAGGACAACACACCCTTAAATTTACGACGTCCTTCAAAAGGCGCCCTCAGCCGAACTTGAACCCACTCGCCCACGTAGGCAGCAAATTGATCCAGACTGAACAAAGGACGATCCATACCCGGTGACGAAACTTCCAGGGTATAGTTCTGACTGATCGGGTCTTCAACATCCATCACTGCGCTGATTTGCCGACTGACTTCGGCACACTGGTCAACATCGATCCCATCTTCGTGATCAATATAAACGCGCAAGGTGCTGTGCTTACCCTGTGCTGAAAAATCCAGCCCCCAAAACACAAAACCCAGACCGGTAATAACCGGTTCAAGCATTGCATTCAGTTCGTCAACCTTTGCCATTCAATAACCTCTGTGTGCCCGGTTTTCGGGCCTGTCTGGTGCCACTGACTCGGTCAATAGCCTGAAAACGGTACTGCCTGTTTGCTCAGGACTTGCTGCAGATTATTCCCTCGAGACTTTTTCAGAGCAAAAAAAAGAGCAACTTTGGAACCAACGCCTTCCGTTGGCTCCGCAGGCCCAGATCAATTAACACACTGAGATCCCAACGGTTCCGCAATCACTCACGGTTCTTACACACAGGGTTTACTTGCACCAACACCCGCTCGAACCTGACTAGACTGCTAACAAAAAGCCCCTGCTAGGAGGGGCTTCAAGTCTTGGTCTTGCAGACCAGTCTATGAGTCGGAAGGCCCTCTGCCTTCCGAGGGTCTGCAGACCCTACAGTACACACTCCTTGTATACTGCTCTGCGTAAGCACCACAAACCGACAATGCCTACGCCTAAATGGTAGCGGGGGCGGGATTCAACCAGCCGGCGCTCCGGATACGACCTTCGGAGCGCTTTCGCTAACCATCTTGCTTGTTTGGTAGCGGGGGCAGGATTCGAACCTACGACCTTCGGGTTATGAGCCCGACGAGCTACCAGACTGCTCCACCCCGCAATAAACCTTTGCCACCATTCAATTCTGAGCCCAACTGGGTCGACCTCATAAACCGAAGGTCGATGACTCCCTTCGGCTTTTGTAGGATAAGGAGCCCGACGAGCTACCAGACTGCTCCACCCCGCAATAAACCTTTGCCACCATTCAATTCTGAGCCCAACTGGGTCGACCTCATAAACCGAAGGTCGATGACTCCCTTCGGCTTTTGTAGGATAAGGAGCCCGACGAGCTACCAGACTGCTCCACCCCGCAATAAACCTTTGCCACCATTCAATTCTGAGCCCAACTGGGTCGACCTCATAAACCGAAGGTCGATGACACCCTTCGGCTTTTGTAGGATAAGGAGCCCGACGAGCTACCAGACTGCTCCATCCCGCAATAAACCGTACCGCACACTAAATCAATCATATAACCGCAAGGAAATTCACATTCCTCAGGCGGCGGCATTATAGGGATGCCACGCCAGACTTTCAAGGCAAAGCCGTGAAAGTCACCCAATGAAGAAAAAGGCCTGAACAAACAGGCCTTTTAAGTGGTGCCGACGACTAGACTCGAACTAGCACGGGCATAAGCCCACCACCCCCTCAAGGTGGCGTGTCTACCATTCCACCACGTCGGCAAAAACGCTACTCAGCCGGAATATCCAACCTATTCTGTTGTGGCTGTACTGGGGCATCCTGAGTTTGCTCTACCGCAGGAATATCCAGACCAAGATCATCCAGACCATCGGCTTTTTGCTTGGCAAGGTAGGCCAAACCAAAGCTGGTCAGAAAGAAACCGGCTGCCAGTATGGCCGTTGTTCGGGTCAGAAAGTTCGAATTACCGCCACTGCCAAAGACTGTCTGCGATGCACCGCCACCAAAAGAGGCACCCGCATCAGCGCCTTTGCCACGCTGGATCAAAACAAAGGCAACAATACCCAAACCCAACAGCACATGAACGATCAGCACTAAATTTTCAATCATCATTCGATTAAACCCCTTTCGCAGCCTGACAGATAGCAACAAACTCGTCGGCGAGCAGTGATGCCCCGCCTACCAGCCCACCATCTATGTCTGGCTGCTGAAACAACTCCTGCGCACTGGCGGCCTTCACGCTGCCGCCATAGAGCACACGACATTTTTGAGCAACAGCCGCTGAGGCCTGTGCCAACAATCCACGTATATAAGCGTGCACGGCCTGAGCCTGTTCCGCCGATGCTGTCTTACCGGTGCCGATCGCCCATACTGGCTCATAAGCAATCACAATGGTCTCGAACGCATCGATACCAACGGCGTCAAGCACTGCGTTAATCTGCCCGCCCACGACCGTTTCGGTCTGATTGGCTTCCCGCTGCTCAAGAGTTTCACCAACGCACAACATCGGAATCAGCCCGGCTCCAAGCGTCGCCTTAACCTTGTCGACCACAACAGCGTTAGTGTCCGCAAACATCTCCCGACGTTCGGAA
>Ga0307951_1000087_pt1 | contig 48964 bp, 41 predicted proteins | sample OrgLakmetagen374_FD_201842 | JGI IMG/M metagenome (GOLD analysis project Ga0307951, IMG submission 201842) | Saline water microbial communities from Organic Lake, Antarctica - #374 | ecosystem: Environmental > Aquatic > Non-marine Saline and Alkaline > Saline | place: Antarctica: Organic Lake... | reverse complement strand
TTAAATCTTAGATTTAAATTTAATGCGAGAGCTCGCAGATTTTGAGTCCTCAGCCGTACGGCTGTGGACTCACAAATCTGCGACCTTCGCGAAGCGAAGGGGGCGAGTTCTCGCATAAAAATTCAATTCATTGAATTTTTATGCGAAAAGCAGTTTTTGATCCTCAATTAGGCCCCTATTTAGCTGGTGTAATCGAGGGTGATGGGTCTATTTATGTTCCTGAAACTTTACGTGACGCAAGTGGTAGAATTCGTTATAGTTTTATTAATGTTTCCTTTGATATTCGTGATCTCCCTTTTGCTCTTTTCTTAACAAGCCAATTAGGGGGTACCGTTCAAAATCGTAATACTTATTGTATATGGTATATTACTGCCTTTAATGAGTTAGTATTTATTATTAATCTTATTAATGGTCATATGCGTACTCCTAAAATTGAGGCTTTAAATAGACTTATTACTTTTTTAAATCTTCATTATCCTAATTTACCAGTAGACTGCTTTAAACCTATTGATAATTCTCCTATTCATTCTAATGCTTGGTATCTGGTATGTGGGATGCTGACGGCGGGTTTGGTATCACTATAATTAAAGTTTCAGATTTATCAGTTGATTATAGGGTTTGTTTAAAAGCTAAAATGGAACTACGTGCTGAATATCATCGTTTGGTTGACCCTTCAATGGGTTCTACTTCTTATTATGATATCATGAGTGCTATTGGGGACTATTTTGGTGTTCACGTTCGTGCAGTTACTAGAATTAGAAACGGTAATTCTTATTATTCTTATGTTGTAGAAGCTGGCGGTAAAAATTCACATAGCATTGTAGCTTCTTACTTTGAGCATTTTCCATTATTCTCAAGCGCGCCTCGGGCGCTCCGCGCGAGGCACGCGGCTCCGTCCGCGGGACTCCGCGGTAAATACTTTAATTATTTACGTTGGTTAGAAGTTCATCAAATGCAACTTTTCGCATAAAAATTCAATTCATTGAATTTTTATGCGAGAACTCGCAGATTTTGAGTCCTCCGCCTCACGGCGGAGGGCTCACAAATCTGCGACTTTGTGGCCGTCATCTTACTCAAGATGGCCTTGACAGATGCTTTACCATTAAAAGTGATTTTAATACTAAATTAGCCACCTCAAGCATTAGGCCGGATCATTTAGATTACTTTTATATTAATAACTCCAAAATTAAGCCTTTTGTGTGCTTTACATAACCCATTGGCCTATTAAGGGTCAAGGCCCTGTCAAGTCGCATCCACCTTCGCTTCGCGAAGGTTGGACCCGGAGGTCGCAGATTTGCGAGCCCTCCGCCATTTCGCTTCCACCTTTCGCATAAAGTCGCAGATTTGTGCGCCCTCCGCCATTTTGCCTATCTGTGCACCTCCTGTATTGTCGCATAAAAATTCAATTCATTGAATTTTTATGCGACAATACAGGAGGTGCACAGATCCGCGACTTGGCCGGGACCGAGTTCCCAGCCCCCCGGGCGGGGGACGAGGGAACCAGGGGAACCAGGCGGCGGAGGACTCAAAACTTGTCCCCCCCTGTCGCATTAAAATTCAATCTTAGATTGAATTTTAATGCGAAAAGCGAAGGGGGCGAGTTCTCGCATAAAAATTAAATTAATTTAATTTTTATGCGACAAAATTCAATTCATTGAATTTTTATGCGAAAGGTGGATGCGAGTTCTCGCATAAAAATTCAATGAATTGAATTTTTATGCAACAAGGGCTCCATCTGGGTCTGAAAAGCGTCGAGGCGCCTTTAGTCCGACGCTCGTACAGTTCAGGCGGACGCTCGAACCCTGATTAATTCATTTAGGACAACGACCTTGAGAAACTAATGTGCATAGTCAAGTTTCTCTAAAGTGGTGCCTTCTTCATCAATTTTGATAGAGATCACAATATGGCTAAATGCTGGAATTATTAACTCTGCTTAGAACGAGCATCTTACCGATAAATCAAGTCGCATCCACCTTCGCTTCGCGAAAGTCGCAGATTTGCGACTTTGCAACAGGAGGTGCAAGATCTGCGAGTTCTCGCATAAAAATTCAATTCATTGAATTTTTATGTGACAAGTTATTAATATCAGCAGGAAATTATAAAGATTCCTCAGAGACTATTTGCCATACGTTTCCCAATAAAGTCGCAGATTTGCGAGCCCTCCGCCATTTCGCCTATCTGTGCACCTCCTGTCGAAAAGACAGGAGGTGCAAGACTAGTCCCCCCCTGTCGCATTAAAATTTAATCTAAGTCGCAGATTAAATTTTAATGCGAGAGACGCATAAATTAATTTAATCGAAGATTAAATTAATTTATGCGCTAGGATTTGGAAACTCGCGATCGCGAGTTTCCAAATCCGACTCGCAGATTTAGAGTCCTCAGCCGTATGGCTGCGGACTCACAAATCTGCGACCTTCGCGGAGCGAAGGGGGCGAGTTCTCGCATAAAAATTCAATGAATTGAATTTTTATGCGACAAGATTTAATTTTAATGCGAGAGACGCATAAAGACATTTAATCGAAGATTAAATGTCTTTATGCGCTAGGATTTGGAAACACGCGATCGCGAGTTTCCAAATCCGACTCGCAGATTTGTGAGTCCTCAGCCATACGGCTGAGGACTCACAAATCTGCGACCTTCGCGAAGCGAAGGGGGCGAGTTCTCGCATAAAAATTCAATTAATTGAATTTTTATGCGAAAAGTCGTAAAGAAACGAAGTTATAGTCCAGTATGAAACTGCAAAGTAGCAATATACTGATTATTATGTTATTATTCATGGTAATGCCAGCCTTATTCGGTGGCTTTGGTAACTCAATTACCTTAATCTTTGATATCCATAAAATGAATAATCAATTATTATATTACAAGAACGATTCTATTGATTTAGACACTGAAATTACTTTAAAAGAGATTGAAACCATTAATAATATAATGGAACAAAACTCTAGCAACAATAATGGTCAACCCTTAAATAATAATTATGTGCATCCACAATTAGGGCCTTATTTAGAAGGTCGCCGATTTGCGAGTCCTCCGCCGTTTGGCGGAGGACTCAAAATCTGCGAGTCGGATTTGGAAACTCGCGATCGCGAGTTTCCAAATCCTAGCGCATAAAGACATTGAATCGAAGATTCAATGTCTTTATGCGTCTCTCGCAATAAAATTCAATCTTATATTGAATTTTATTGCGACTCAGGTTTAATCGAAGGTGATGGTCATATCTATGTGCCTGATACTTTATATAATGATAAAGGTTTTAGACGTTATTGTTTCATTAGAATAGTTTTTTCTAAACCTGACAGACCTTTTGCAGAGTATTTACAATCAAAATTAGGAGGCTTTATCGTTGATTATAATACCTATGTAACTCTTCAAATTGTTGCGTTTGATAAATTAGTTTTTATTATTAATTCAATTAATGGTTGTATGCGAACACCTAAAATTGAAGCTTTACATAGACTTATTAATTTTTTACAAACACATTACCCTTCGTTTCAAGTTCAATCTCCTAAAGGTCTTGACTTAAGTCCTTTAGACTCAAATAGTTGGTTAGCTGGTATGACTGATGCCGAGTTCCCAGCCCCCCGGGCGGGGGACGAGGGAACCAGTGGTAATTTTAATATTATTATAACCAAAGATAAAGTCGCAGATTTGTGAGTCCTCCGCCGTACGGCGGAGGACTCAAAATCTGCGAGTTCTCGCATAAAAATTAAATTAATTTAATTTTTATGCGAAAAGCCCGTAAGACAGGACATAGAGTTCAAATAAATTATCGTTTAGAACTAAGAACCTCTTACGCTAAGGCTGATAATCCTTTAATTGGTAAAGCTTCTTATGAGGATATTATGCAAAGTCTTGCAAAATTCTTTGGTGTTAATCTCTATAAAAGAGAACGTTTCTTATTTAATAAATTACGTTACTTTTATATATTAATAGTACGAGCGTCCTCGACGCGAGTCTCGGACGCCCGTAGCGGTCGCCGCGGAGGGCGACCGACTCATAATTTTAATTACCATAAGATTGTAGCTTCTTATTTTTCAGAGTTTCCTTTTCGCATAAAAATTCAATTGTCCGAGTTCCCAGCCCCCCGGGCGGGGGACGAGGGAACCGGCGGACAATTGAATTTTTATGCGAGAACTCGCAGATTTTGAGTCCTCCGCCTCATGGCGGAGGGCTCACAAATCTGCGACTTAATTTTCAAGCGCGCCTCTGGCGCTCCGCGCGAGGCACGCGGCTCCGTCCGCGGGACTCCGCGGTAAACATTTTAATTATTTAAGTTGGTACGAAGTGCATACTATACAACTTAAAAATCAACATAATTCTGTAGAAGGGTTACAAAGATGTCAGGCAATTAAAAATAATTTTAACCGTTCTTTATCAGCTGCAACTATTAACTTTAATCATTTAAATAATTTCTATATATAATAGAGTAAGTAGCATAGTAGGTTTTATTGTCTATCAAAGTTTAAGGTAGTATTATAATTAGTTGCCTACTTATAGTATAAATAAGTACAACATAGATACGAGTTTATTTTTAATTCGTATGATATTCTGGAAAGTGCATATTTCATTTATATTAATTTGTACAATCAGAAGGTAATTCTTTAAAAAGTCGCATCCACCTTCGCTTCGCGAAAGTCGCATCCACCTTCGCTTCGCGAAGGTTGGACCCGGAGGTCGCAGATTTGCGACCTCTCGCAAGACAATTAAATCAAAGATTTAATTGTCTTGTGACAGGGGATTTGCGAGCCCTCCGCCATTTCGCCTATCTGTGCACCCCCTGTCTTTACGACAGGGGGTGCAATACTAGTCCCCCCCTTCGCTAAGCGAAGGGGGCGAGATCTCGCATAAAAATTCAATGAATTGAATTTTTATGCGACATGCGGCGGAGGACTGGAAACTTGTCCCCCCCTGTCGCATTAAAATTAAATCTTAGATTTAATTTTAATGCGACGGCGGAGGACTCAAAACTTGTCCCCCCCGTCGCATTAAAATTAAATCTTAGATTTAATTTTAATGCGAGAGCTCGCAGATTTGTGAGTCCTCAGCCGTACGGCTGAGGACTCACAAACCTGCGACCTTCGCGAAGCGAAGGGGGCGAGTTCTCGCATAAAAATTCAATTCATTGAATTTTGTCGCATAAAAATTCAATTAATTGAATTTTTATGCGAGAACTCGCAGATTTTGAGTCCTCCGCCGCACGGCGGAGGGCTCACAAATCTGCGACTTTATGCGAAAGGTTGGACCCGGAGGTCGCAGCCACCTTCGCTTCGCGAAGGTTGGCCCCGGAGGTCGCAGATTTGCGAGCCCGCAGCCTTTTGGCTGAGGGCTCAAAATCTGCGAGCTCTCGCTATTTAATTAAATCTTTGATTTAATTAAATAGCGACAGGGGATTTGCGAGCCCTCAGCCTGTCGCATTAAAATTAAATCTGAGATTTAATTTTAATGCGAGAGACGCAGAAATACTTTTAATCGAAGATTAAAAGTATTTCTGCGCTAGGATTTTGAAACTCGCGATCGCGAGTTTCAAAATCCGACTCGCAGATTTTGAGTCCTCAGCCGAGGTCCCCGGCCCCTTGGCGGGGACCGAGTTCCCTGCCCCCCGGGCGGGGGACGAGGGAACCAGGGGAATGGGCCGGCTTCCACCTTCGCTTCGCGAAGGTTGGACCAGGCTCACAAATATGCGACCTTTAGGCGGAGGGCTCGCAAATCTGCGAGTCGGATTTGGAAACTCGCGATCGCGAGTTTCCAAATCCTCGCGCATAAATTCATTTAATCGAAGATTAAATGAATTTATGCGTCTCTCGCAAGACAATTAAATCAAAGATTTAATTGTCTTGCGATAGGGGATTTGTGAGACCTCAGCCGTGTGCTGGAGGACTCAAAACTTGTCCTCGCCTGTTGCATTAAAATTAAATGAATTTAATTTTTATGCAAAAAGAAAGCCTCAGAGACTAAACACTATGCGGTATTTACTTATTAATACTGAAAAGATAGTCCGGTCATTATCTCACGATAATGAATCAACCGAATTGGTTAGTACCTATAATGATCGGAGCACCAGATGTAGCTTTCCCAAGATTAAATAACATTAGTTTCTGGTTAAATCCACCAGCTTTCTTTTTATTAATTTTATCCACTTTAGTTGAACAAGGTGCTGGTTTAGGTTGGACAGCCAATTACAAAGGTAGACTGTCCTTAAATACAACTATATCCGAAAACACCCTAATCTTGTCGCATTAAAATTCAATGAATTGAATTTTAATGCGAAAACTCGCAGATTTTGAGTCCTCCGCCGCACGGCGGAGGGCTCCCAAATCTGCGACTTAATTAATTATAAAAATGTTAGATTAGGACAATTCGCATGGAACTATTACATAAAATATTCAAAATATGTAATAGATCATCAGTGACTATATGTTGTACAAACTCTATTGTATACAAATATTATATTTATAGATAAACATACTACAACCCTATTAAATTATAGTAATTGTATCAATAATGACAATAATAGTATTAATAGTATTAGTCATTTTAATATTAATTATATTTCAACCAATACAATTACCTCTTTAGATATAGATTTTATTGAATGGTTTGTTGGATTTACCGATGGAGATGGAACCTTTAGTTTTAGTCAAGCTGATGGTAAATATTTTGCTTATACCTTTAAAATATCACAAAGTATTTATAACAAACGTGTTTTAATTTATATTCAAAATAAATTAGGATGTGGTTCAATTACTCCACAGGATACAACCGGCAACGTTCAACAATATCGTATTCGTGATAAAATACTTTTATCTAATGTAATTATACCTATTTTTGAAACATATCCCTTACATACAACTAAAGCCTTTTCTTATGATTTATTTAAAAAATCATTGAATTCCAATAATTTTGAATATTCTTGTCGCATAAAAATTCAATTCATTGAATTTTTATGCGAGAACTCGCAGATTTAGAGTCCTCCGCCGCATGTCGCATAAAAATTCAATTCATTGAATTTTTATGCGAGATCTCGTTGATCTTGCACCTCCTGTCGTAAAGTCGCATCCACCTTCGCTTCGCGAAGGTTGGACCCGGAGGTCGCGGATTTGCGAGCCCTCCGCCTTTAGGCGGAGGGCTCAAAATCTGCGAGCTCTCGCAAGACAATTAAATCTTTGATTTAATTGTCTTGCGACAGGGGATTTGTGAGCCCTCCGCCGTGCGGCGGAGGACTCCAAACTTGTCCCCCCCTGTCGCATTATAATTCAATCTAAGATTGAATTATAATGCGAGAGCTCGCAGATTTTGAGTACTCCGCCGTACGGCTGAGTACTCACAAATCTGCGACCTTCGCGGAGCGAAGGGGGCGAGTTCTCGCATAAAAATTCAATTCATTGAATTTTTATGCGACAAGACAGGAGGTGCACAGATAGGCGAAATGGCGGAGGGCTCTCAAATCTGCGACTTACAATCTTAAACGCTTATTAGCGGAAAGAGCTCAATCTAATTATAAATCTTTACATAATAGTATGCCAAGTAAAAATTGGATTGTGGGTTTTACTGAAGCTGAAGGTCGCAGATTTGTGAGCCCTCAGCCTTGTGGCTGAGGGCTCACAATCTGCGAGTCGGATTTTGAAACTCGCGATCGCGAGTTTCAAAATCCTAGCGCAGAAATACATTTAATCTTCGATTAAATGTATTTCTGCGTCTCTCGCAAGACAATTTCATCGAAGATGAAATTGTCTTGCGACAGGTTCTTTTTTTTTAGTTTCTAAGGGTAATGGACGATATGTTCATTGTTTTGGTATAACACAAAAACTAGATAAACATATCTTAGAGTCATTAAAAAACTTATTTAACATTAAAGCTTCTATTAAACCTAAAAATAAAGCTTGGCTATTAGAAACTACTAATAGCCAATGTATTGAATTTATTATTGATTATTATAAAGATACTTTAGTTGGAGTAAAACGTATTGAGTATGAAATATGGGCTAGATCTTATAATAAATATAAATACAATTATACTGCATTACGTAAGATACAATCTTTTATGTGTAAGATAAGAAATTATCATAAAGGATAAACTTATATTTATATTCTTAGGTTGTTATGTCTATTATCTATTAACTATTATCTATTATCTATTATCTATTATCTATTAACTATTATCTATTATCTATTATCTATTATCTATTATCTATTATCTATTATGTTGTATTAAACTTTATGTAATTATTTGTTTATAAGAGTTTGAAGGTATAGTCCGAACTATTAAGTAATTAATAGATACTCAACTAAAAGCATTCTTATAACTGTATATTTATAAGTATATACTTTTAATTAGTTTAACATAATTTTGCTATCCACCATTATCTATTCAACATAGTGGTGCTGCTGTTGATTTAGCTATTCTTAGTTTACATTTAAATGGTATGTCCTCTATTTTAGGTAGTATTAATTTATTAGTAACAGTAGCTGGTATGAGAAGTGCAGGTATGAAAGCAAACCAAATTCCATTATTTGTTTGGAGTATTGTGTTTACTGCTATCTTAGTAATTTTATCTGTTCCAGTTTTAGCTGCAGCTTTAGTAATGTTATTAACAGATAGAAATTTAAACACTGCTTACTTCTGTGAATCTGGTGATTTAGTTTTATACCAACACCTTTTCTTGAACCCTTATAATAAATATAAAACAAATACTAATAGAAATACAAATACAAATACAAATACTAATACAAATACAAATACAAATACAATTATCCCACGGACTTTTTCGGCTGATTCCCTCGTCCCCGCCCCCGGGGGCAGGGATCTCGGAAAAGTCCGTGGGATAATTCTCGCCCCTTCGCAAAGCGAAGGGGGCACTAGTCGACCGAGCCCTTTCGCAAGAATTCATTCTTGCGAAAGGGTTTGGTCGACAGCAACAATTAGAAGTATTTTAACAACCCAAAATATAGGCCAAAATATAAGCCAAAATATAGGCCAAAATAAGGAGTCCACTACAAGTTTTGATAGTTTTAAACGTGAATGGGAAAATTATCATTTAAAGAAAGGCTTAGAAGCAGGTGAAAACAATGTCAACACAGAATTAGAGTTACCAAATGAGGATTTTTTATATTGGTTGATAGGATTAACAGAAGGTGATGGTTCATTTGTTAAAACATCACGTAATGAATTAAATTTTGTTATTGTACAAGGTAAAGCTAATCTTGAAATTCTTTATAAAATCCAAAAGACTTTAGGGTTTGGTCAGATATTAAAACAAAATCAACGTGTATATCGTTATATTGTTAGACGCAAAATTGAGCTTATGTTAATTATTCTTTTATTTAATGGTAATATAGTATTACCATCTCGTAAAGCTCAATTTGCAATTTTTTTACAAACTTATAACGTACGTCCTTTTTCCTATACAATACCTTATTCCAATAATAAAAATATGCCTAGTCTTTATAATACTTGGTTTTTAGGTTTTGTTGAAGCTGAAGGTTGTTTTACCATTAGCTTATTAAGTAATTCAAATGCTTTTCGTACTCGTTTTATGGTAGCTCAAAAAGGTGATCTAAATTTACCTGTTTTAAGTACTTTAGCAGTAATATTTCAATGTGGCGTTGTATCAGGACATCATAAGAAAGATAACTATGAATATGTAGTATCAGGTTTAACAAATGTAGTTAAGATTTATGATTATTTCGATAAGTATATTAATCAATTTTTAGGTATTAAGAAAATTTCTTATCTGAAATTTAAAGCTCTTAATTCTGAATTATCTAATCGTTCACATCTTTCACCTGATAAAAGACCTTTATTAGTTCAATTAAGTCAAGAAATTAATTCAATTAGTCGAAAATCCAAGTAAATTTAATTCTAATTGTATTAAGTCAAGAAATTAATTCAATTAGTCGAAAATCCAAGTAAATTTTATTCTAATTGTCGCTGCCGAGTTACCCCACCCCTCGCCCGGGGACGAGGGCACCTGGTTCCCCTGCCCCATGTCGCATGAAAATTAAAGACATTTAATTAAAATGCGACATGGGGCGGAGGACTGGAAACTTGCCCCCCCCTGTCGCAAAGACATTTTATCTTCGATAAAATGTCTTTGCGACAGGGGGCGAGTTCTCGCATAAAAATTCAATTCATTGAATTTTTATGCGACTTTGCGCTACGCAGAGCGAAGTGCTACTTAAGGCCAATTTGTATATAGTCATTTAATGTATTGTTTTGTATATTGTATTTTATTTAATTGTTTATATTTAGTTAGTAAATACCAGGAAAACAGGAATAGTTTACATTTATTTATAAAACATAAATGTATATTATTATTTAAGTAGGTGTGTTATATTTCTTTTAAAAAACTTAAATAATAAAACACTTTAGATATTAGTGTTACTATAATCCTAGTCCCAATATTATTTTTATTATAATATTGTCGATACTGACAGGTATCGATTCTTTTTAGGGCGATGCTTCTGAAAACGGTTAATATTTCCGGTATCACATGGCCGCGCCCATCAATCATACATCCGTACGGATGTATGATTGATGGACGCAGCCATTGTGAGCGGCGGCTGGCTAAGTGTTGGTGATTACAAAGTCGCATCCACCTTTCGCATAAAGTCGCATCCACCTTCGCTTCGCGAAAGACGCATCCACCTTCGCTTCGCGAAAGTCGCATATTTGCGAGCCCTCCGCCGAGGTTCCCGGCCCCTTGGCCGGGACCGAGTTCCCAGCCCCCCGGGCGGGGGACGAGGGAACCAGGGGAACCAGGCGGCGGAGGACTCAAAACTTGTCCCCCCCTGTCGCATTATAATTAAATCTTAGATTTAATTATAATGCGAGAGCTCGCAGATTTTGAGTACTCCGCCGTACGGCTGAGTACTCACAAATCTGCGACCTTCGCGAAGCGAAGGGGGCGAGTTCTCGCATAAAAATTCAATTCATTGAATTTTTATGCGAAAGGTTGGACCCGGAGGTCGCATATTTGCGAGCCCTCAGCCTGTCGCATTAAAATTAAATCTCAGATTTAATTTTAATGCGAGAGACGCATAAAGACATTTAATCGAAGATTAAATGTCTTTATGCGCTAGGATTTGGAAACTCGCGATCGCGAGTTTCCAAATCCGACTCGCATATTTAGAGTCCTCAGCCGAGGTCCCCGGCCCCTTGGCGGGGACCGAGGGAACCAGCCGGCTGAGGGCTCACAAATCTGCGACCTTTAGGCGGAGGGCTCAAAATATGCGACCTTCGCGAAGCGAAGGGGGCGAGTTCTCGCATAAAAATTCAATTCATTGAATTTTTATGCGAAAGGTGGATGCGAGTTCTCGCATAAAAATTAAATGAATTTAATTTTTATGCGACAAAATTAAATTAATTTAATTTTTATGCGAAAGGTAACCTTGTAATGCACTAACCCTCGTTTATCAAACATACTTCCGTACGGATGTAATGATTGTTGGACGCTAGCGTCCAACAACCATTACATCCGTACAGATGTAGGATTGATGGAGGCGCCTAAGATTTTAAAGACCGTTGGGTTAATATGATTAAATAATTAATTCGCTACAGACTAGGTCAGAAGTGGGTGAGACAGACGTATGTGCTAAAGTCTTGCTTGATGTATAGTCGAAACTCTTTAATATTATAAATTGTCCGTCCGAGTTCCCGGGCCCCCGGACCGGGGACGAGGGAACCATCGGGCTCATCTCCTTCCCCCTGTCGCATTAAAATTAAATCAAAGATTTAATTTTAATGCGAGAGACGCATAAAGACATTTAATCTTCGATTAAATGTCTTTATGCGCTAGGATTTGGAAACTCGCGATCGCGAGTTTCCAAATCCGACTCGCCGATTGTGAGTCCTCCGCCGAGGTCCCCGGCCCCTTGGCGGGGACCGTGGGAACCAGCCGGCTGAGGACTCACAAATCGGCGACCTTCGCTTTTCGCATAAAAATTCAATTCATTGAATTTTTATGCGAGAACTCGCAAATTTTGAGTCCTCCGCCGCATGTCGCATTTTAATTAAATGTCTTTAATTAAATGTCTTTAATTAAAATGCGACATGCGGCAGGGGAACCTGGTGCCCTCGTCCCCGGGCGAGGGGTGGGGGAACTCGGCTGCGACAATTGTTAATATTAATAGGTGACTTTTTGGTCATCTGATTTATAAGTTGGATACTTATAAAGTAGAGTTAGGGTTTTTTGGTCAGCTCTCAATGACCGTTCATTTTATAAAAAAGGTGAATTATTATAGCACTGTATGCTGGAACTTTACATTTGTAAGTATTGAATCAGCAAGAAATAGCTTTAATAATTTATTAATTAAAGTTAAATCTTCAGAGACTGAATGTGCTAGAGCCATAAATTGTTCAAATAAGTCTAAATTAATTGAATTTTCAACATTATCACTCATTTTAATAACTGCAGTTCGTTATTTTGAAGGTCGCTGATTTGTGAGTCCTCCGCCGTACGGCGGAGGACTCAAAATCAGCGAGCTCTCGCATTAAAATTAAATCTAAGATTTAATTTTAATGCGACTCAGGAAAACCTTCAAATGCCTCCAATCCAAATCCAAATTATAACCATTTTAAAACCAATACAAATATTTTAAATTGGTTGGCTGGTTTAATTGATGGTGACGGAAGCTTTTTAGTTTCTAAAAGTGGTTTCACAAGTCGCAGATCTGTGCACCTCCTGTCCCAAAGACAGGAGGTGCAAGACTTGTCCCCCCCTGTCGCATTAAAATTAAATCTTAGATTTAATTTTAATGCGAGAGCTCGCAGATTTAGAGTCCTCAGCCGTATGGCTGCGGACTCACAAATCTGCGACCTTCGCAAAGCGAAGGGGGCGAGTTCTCGCCTAAAAATTCAATGAATTGAATTTTTAGGCGACAAGTTGTGAAATCACCTTACATGCAAATGAAGTCGAAACTGCTGAATTCATTAGAGCGATATTTGGTGGAAGTGTTCAGGCTAGAAAAGGTGTTAAGGTCGCAGATTTGTGAGCCCTCTGCCGAGATCCTCGGCAGAGGACTCAAAATCTGCGAGCTCTCGCAATAAAATTAAATCAAAGATTTAATTTTATTGCGATAGGCGGTACGTTGGCGTTTGCATAGAACTGATTGTATGATTGACTTAGCTAAGTGTTTAGTTGGTCGTCTTCAGATTAATGATAAACAAATTCAATTAGATAAGGTTTTAACGGCTCTAAATCTTGGTTTATTAAAGCATAATTTAATTATGATATCTAATGATAATTCATGGATATCAGGATTTTTTGATGCTGAAGGCACTGTAAACTGTAATCAAACCTCAAATCAATTGTCGCAGCCGAGTTCCCCCGCCCCCTGGCGGGGGACGAGGGGAACAGCCGAACCCTTTCGCAAGAATTCATTCTTGCGAAAGGGCTCGGGCGATCTGCGAGAATTCTCCAACGGACTTTTTCGTACGAAAAAGTCCGCCGGTTCCCTCGTCCCCCGCCCGGGGGGCAGGGAACTCGGACAATTGAGTATTAGTATTTCACAAAAGGACCACACTTTATTATATAAAATTAAAGATGCATTAGGCGTCGGATACGTCTATCCTGATAGAAATAGTGATACTTATAAATATTATGTTTCTTCAAGAATTGATTTATTATTAATGCTTGAATACTTAGATAAATTTACATCCAGGGTTAAACCAAAGGCAAGAGATTTAGACTCTTTAAAGCGTTTAATTGAATACAAACGTTTAAATTATCATAAGTCTTCAAATCCCAATTATGCCAAATTTATAGCTTTAGCTCGAACTTTAGTTAATCGATAAACCTTTTTTAAGATTTATGACTCAAGATCCAGTCCAACTTCGGTTACTTTTAAAGTCGCATCCACCTTCGCTTCGCGAAAGTCGCATATTTGCGAGCCCTCCGCCGCACGGCGGAGGACTCAAAATATGCGAGTTCTCGCATAAAAATTCAATGAATTGAATTTTTATGCGAAAGGTTGAACCCGGAGGTCTCAGATTTGCGAGCCCTCAGCCTGTCGCATTAAAATTAAATCAAAGATTTAATTGACTTGCGACAGGGGAACGATGCACCTCCTTCCATTGGAAGGAGGTTCATCGATCTGCGAGTTATCGCATAAAAATGAAATTAATTTCATTTTTATGCAATAAGATCCGAAATAGCATCCTGAAGTCTATATTTTAATTTTACCAGCTTTTGGTATTGTAAGTCATGTTGTAAGTTTCTTTAGTCAAAAACCTGTTTTTGGTATTACTGGTATGATTGCTGCTATGGGTGCAATTACTACTTTAGGTTTTATCGTATGGGCTCATCATATGTTTACTGTTGGTTTAGACTTAGATACAATTGCTTACTTTACTTCTGCTACTATGATTATTGCTGTTCCAACTGGTATGAAAATATTTAGTTGGTTAGCTACTATTTATTCAGGACGTACTTGGTTCGCCACTCCTATGTTATTTGCTTTAGGTTTTATTGCTTTATTTACTATGGGTGGTGTAACTGGTGTTGTTTTAGCCAATGCTGGTGTTGATTTATTAGTCCATGATACTTACTACGATCAATTATTGTTTAGTACCTTATTAATACCTGGTAAAGGCTTCTCGCATAAAAATTAAATGTCTTTAATTTTTATGCGAGAACTCGCCCCCTTCGCTTTGCGAAGGGGGGGACAAGTCTTGCGCCTCCTTCCTTAAGGAAGGAGGTGCACAGATCTGCGACTTAGAAGTTTCCGGTAGAACTGATCCTAATTTTAGGAATGACGTTACTTTCGTAGAACCCTTCTTTTCGCATAAAAATTAAATTAATTTAATTTTTATGCGAGAACTCGCCCCCTTCGCTCCGCGAAGGGGGGGACAAGTTTTGAGTCCTCCGCCGCACGGCGGAGGGCTCCCAAATCTGCGACTTTGTTGGGTTATTTGATGGGGATGGCAGTTGTCAAGTAAATCATTGGAGAAGACAAAGCCTTCAATATAGATTAATTATTAAATTATCAAATATTACTGATAATCAATTAATGTTAGAACACATCCAATCTTTTATTGGAGGTAAAGTTAGAGTTTCTTCAGATGAAACTGAAGTATTATGGGTTGCTGACGATCAAACTGTAATTAAGCGTATCTTGCATATATTTGATCGCTACCCTCCTTTAACTAGTCGAGTTACTCTTCAATTAAGTCGCAGATTTGCGAGCCCTCCGCCGTGCGGCGGAGGGCTCAAAATCTGCGAGTTCTCGCATAAAAATTAAATTAATTTAATTTTTATGCGACAAGATTTATGCGTCACTGCTTTCATCATCGTAATATTGATCAATACTTTAATGAACGTGAGTTTAGATTTGATGATAGGTTAAACGTTATTAATAGTTTATCAAACGTAGACTTATTTACTTTACCTTATCGCATAAAAATTCAATTAATTGAATTTTTATGCGAGAACTCGCAGATCTTGCACCTACTGTCTTTGCGACAGTAGGTGCACAGATCTGCGACTTGTTATTGTGCATGGTTATCGGGTTTTATTGAAGCTGAGTCCTGCTACTCAGCTAGAAAGGATCCTCATAGAGATGTATTTTCATTCTCTATAGGTCAAAATAACGATAATTATTTAATTGAGTCAATTAAATATTACTTTAAAGCTATTAATGACGTAAGGGAACCTTCCAAAAATTTCTATTTAATCGAAATATATCGTAAAGAAACTCTTCTGTGTATTTATAATCATATTCATCATTATCCTTTACTAGGTCATAAAAGATCACAATTTTTAAACTTCTATTCTAAAGTATTTTCAGATTTTAAGTCTGTATTATGATAACATGTTAAACAATTTTGATTGTATGTGTCTGTTGTCACTGTAACGGGGAAAACCTTTATGAGTCAATCCCGTGGGAATGTTTAGTTGCGTTGTAAATGTACTAAACAACTCTGTAGAGACTATACGTGACAGTTTTGATATCAAAACAATTGATAGTCCAAACCTTTTTTAAAAATAAGGTATTATTGACATACTACGTAGTTGCTCACTTGAATTTGGGCCTGATTGATCATAGCAATAATCAGAGTTTTGGTTATATGCTGGAAAGTTACGTTATTAGTAAACAATCAGCAGGAATTAATTCATTCAGATTTAGTTCATCAGAGACTAAACGCCAAAAAAACAATAATATCAATAATCTTTATAATGAAACTTTTATATTTAGAGCCTATTTAGCTGGTGTTCTAGATGGCGATGGTAATTTTGATATACGAAATCTAAACAATGGTCAAGGTTTAAAGGTCGCAGATTAGTGAGTCCTCAGCCGTACGGCGGAGGACTCAAAATCTGCGAGTCGGATTTAGAAACTCGCGATCGCGAGTTTCTAAATCCTAGCGCATAAATGTCTTAAATCGAAGATTTAAGACATTTATGCGTCTCTCGCATTAAAATTTAATCTAAGATTAAATTTTAATGCGAAAGGCTATTAGGTTGAAGATGCTTAATCGAGACATTAATGTATTAAATCATATACATACGAATTTAAATATTGGAAGGGTAATCCCGGTACCAAACACTGAATATAGTATGTATATTGCTTCAACTCAATGGGAAATGTTAATTATTGTTAATTTAATTAATGGTATGATACGTTTAAAGGTTCCTTCATATAAATTTGCTTGTGAGTTTTTAGGTATTAAGTTCATAGAAGCAAACTATAGATTAAAACCCTTTTCCACCTTCGCTTCGCGAAGGTTGGACCCGGAGGTCGCAGATTTACGAACCCTCAGCCTTTAGGCTGAGGGCTCAAAATCTGCGAGCTCTCGCAAGACAATTAAATCAAAGATTTAATTGTCTTGCGATAGGGGATTCTTATTTTGCTGGTTTAGTGGATACTGATGGTTCTATTGTATTTAATTATAACAGTAATCGAATTGAATGCGTTATTGAAGTTAAAAATAACGAGTATTCAATTAAACTATGTTTAGATGATTTGATACCAGGTCAAAATCCTTATAAGTTAATTAGACTAAAAAGTTCAAGTCAAAGTCGAAGATTTGCGAGCCCTCCGCCGAGGTTCCCGGCCCCTTGTCGCATAAAAATGAAATTAATTTCATTTTTATGCGAGAACTCGTGGATCTTGCACCTCCTGTCTTGTCGCATAAAAATTCAATTCATTGAATTTTTATGCGACATTGCGACAGGAGGTGCACAGATCCGCGACTTGGCCGGGACCGAGTTCCCAGCCCCCCGGGCGGGGGACGAGGGAACCAGGGGAACCAGGCGGCGGAGGACTCAAAATCTTCGAGTTCTCGCATAAAAATTCAATGAATTGAATTTTTATGCGAAAGGTGGACCTATAATTCATAACTCTACATTATGGCGTTATCAAAATGTAAGCGCTATGATCCCTTTATATAATTATTTTAGTAAGTTTAGGTTATACTCTGATTTTAAATATCATAGAATTATGCTAATTAATGAATTTATAAGCGTTCGTCGCTATCATAGTTATCCTAAACATACACATGAATTTAAGTTATATGCTAAATTTGTCTTAAAATTTATTAAATATTTAAACCATCGCCTGGTTCCCTGTCGCATTAAAATTCAATCTTAGATTGAATTTTAATGCGAGAGCTCGCAGATTTTGAGTCCTCCCCCGGACGGGGGAGGACTCACAAATCTGCGACCTCGTCCCCCGCCCGGGGGGCTGGGAACTCGGTAGACACACCTTTTATTAAAAAACATAATTTAATTGAGTTTGATAAATAATTAATCTAATAAACTTTTAAAGGAGGCCTTATAGTGATCTCCGGACCTACTATTTATTTATAATATAGCTTTTTACAATGTTTTTACAATACCGCTCCTGCAGCAAGTCGCTTACACCTTCGCTTCGCGAAAGTCGCATCCACCTTCGCTTCGCGAAAGTCGCATATTTGCGAGCCCTCCGCCGCATGTCGCATAAAAATTCAATGTATTGAATTTTTATGCGAGATCTCGCTGATCTTGCACCTCCTGTCGTAAAGACAGGAGGTGCACAGATCAGCGAAATGGCGGAGGACTCAAAATATGCGAGTTCTCGCATAAAAATTCAATGAATTGAATTTTTATGCGAAAGGTTGGACCCGGAGGTCGCATATTTGCGAGCCCTCCGCCTTTAGGCGGAGGGCTCAAAATATGCGAGCTCTCGCATGACAATTAAATCTTTGATTTAATTGTCTTGCGATAGGGGATTTGCGAGTCCTCCGCCATTTCGCCTATATGTGCACCTCCTGTCTTGTCGCATAAAAATTAAATTAATTTAATTTTTATGCGACATGCGGCGGAGGACTGTAAACTTGTCCCCCCCTGTCGCATTAAAATTTAATCTTGTCGCATAAAAATTCAATTAATTGAATTTTTATGCGTGAACTCGCATATTTTGAGTACTCCGCCACTTGGGGGAGGGCTCACAAATATGCGACTTAGATTTAATTTTAATGCGATAGGCAGAGGGCTCAAAATATGCGACCTGTCTTTGCGACAGGAGGTTCAAGATCTGCGAGAAGGCGGTTTTTTTCCAAAACCGCCTTGCTGTAGGGGCAGGGGCCCCAAATATGTTTATCTTATATTGTTGTTTTATGTTATAGTCCGTGATCTTTTAAAGAGGTCAATGCACTTTCACTATGTATTATCCATGGGAGCTGTATTTGGTATTTTCGCTGGTTTATACTTCTGGTTAAGCTTAATGACTGGTTTAAGTTATAATGAAGCTCGTGGTCAATTACACTTCTACTTATGTGCGCCGTTTAACGCACGATTGCCGACTAATACCTTTATCGGTATAGCTGCGGTCTGCATCGCTGTTAAAGCCCTTGTGGCATGCGTCGATGGTAACGTCGGCGTGTGGAGCCCACTTGAATGGGATGCTCGGGTCCGTGATCTTTGGGACCTAGGATGTACCCCTAGCTACTTATATTCATATACGGATAGGTTAACGAACCTGATACACTCCGCTGGGTGGCGAAGCACCTCCATGTCCAGTATCACTAATGGCATGGACACACTGGCCCTAGACGATAGTAAGTGCGTCTGGGGAGCAGACCTTAGTGTGCTAACGCAATATAATTGCGGTGAAGGATTGCAGGGTCCTAAGTATGAATATCCATGCTACATGTTTGGAATCGGCTTCGTGTGGAACTCGGGATGGCCCTACCTCCGAAAAGGAGTGGGGTACGGAGTCTCCGTAGTAGACTTTGCTTCATCTTATAGAAGCTTTGCTTCATCTTCTAGAAGCTTTGCTTCTGGTAGCTATAAGGCCAAGTCGAAGGGAGGCAGCCTTCTGAGCTTTAATCCGTTCCTGGCGCAAGAGGTAGCAGAGGCTATAAAAAATAGTTCTTTCCCACTATCTCACCTAGTTCCTTATTATTCCACATTGGATAGCCTGGTCGTAGCCTATGAGACCATTAAGAGTAACCCTGGTAATATGACCCCAGGAGTTGGTAAAACAACTATAGACGCTATTAACGTCAAATGGTTTCATAGAATAAGCGAAGCCCTGTGGCTTGGTAAGTTTCGATTCGGGAGTATTCGTAGAGTGTGGGTCGATAAGCCGAACTCTACTGACAAGCGTCCTTTGGGCGTCGGGTCTCCTAGAGACAAGGTCGTCCAAAAGTCACTTCAATTAGCATTGGCTGCTGTGTACGAGCCGTTGTTCCTGTCCTCCTCCCACGGGTTTCGTCCTAATAGAGGTTGTCATACAGCGTTAAATCAAGTCCGTATGCAGTTTAACCATGCTACTTGGGTAATAGACGCCGATATCAGGAAGTGCTTTGATCGTATCGACCATGATGTATTATTGAGCATTATCAGCCACAGAATCAGCTGCAAGGTCACTCTAGACTTGATTAGATCCGCGTTCGCCGCGGGCTATTTCGACAAAGTTGGGGGCGGCTTTGTTGCTAACCTTTTGGGCACACCTCAAGGTAATATTCTGAGCCCGCTTCTCTGCAATATCTATCTTCACGAGTTCGATGTGTTTATGAATGAATTGATCGATAGTTTCAACCGAGGAGACGCACGTAGGAAGTCATCCCTTCATAGGCGACTATCTAGGGAAATGGCTAAACTTACCCCTGGCTCCAAGGAGTGGCGCCTTATAAGAACTCAGGTTAGTGAGTTGCCATCTGTTGATCTTATGGATCCGAACTACCGTCGTCTTAGATATGTTCGTTACGCCGATGATTTTATTGTTGGCGTGACAGGCTCTCATGCGGATGCTATGACTATCCTTAATAGTATGAACATGTGGTTAAAGGATAACCTCAAGCTGGAACTACACCCTGATAAAACCAAAGTGGTTCGCCTAAGAAGTGAGTCTTTTAAATATCTCGGGGTCGTAGTTGGTCCAATTGAGAGTGCCGCAGATCGCACTGTTCGTCCTACTAGGCTTGGCACTAAAAAACGTGTGCAGATGAGGCTATCAATGAGAGTAGATATCCTAGATATGTTTAGACGATTGAAGGCTAAGGGCTTCTGTTATTACAGTCGTCCTTTAAATATCCATAAGGGGACAGCAATGGGGGCTATTCAAAACCTGGACATCGCTGACATCATTGGATTCTATAATTACGTGTTCCGCGGGATTTGGAATTATTTCGGGTTTGTCGACAATAGCTCCAGCCTTGCTAAAGTATGGTGGGTTCTCGAAGAGTCCCTTGCCTATACTTTAGCAAGGAAGCTTAGAATCCGTGGTCTCAGCAAAGTGTTCAAGCAATTTGGTAGCCCAATTACAGACTCTGAATCTGGTATTTCTTATTGGCGTCCTGACTCCTTTGCACGAGACGCAAACAGATTGATTCGCGGCCTAAGGAACTCTGCTGGTTTATCTCTTACCTTTAAAGAGGTATTGGATAAAATAAACAGAACTTGGGCCGGTAAATAAACTCGATCTAAGGTAGGTCATGTATGCATTATTTGCGGGACAGGCCATAATACTCAGATGCATCATGTTCGTATGATTCGAGGCCTAAGAGCTCGTAACTTAGACTTCTTCACTACTCAAATGGCGGCCATTAACCGCAAGCAAGTTCCTCTCTGCAGGGATCATCACATTCTTTTACATAAGAATGCCCTGTCTGAGTTGGACCGCGCTCGCTTCGTTACTGGCTGCCAGGAATTCTTAAGGAAGCCAGGTCCTGGTATTGCTAATAGGAGGTAGCCCCTCCTATTAAAAGCCGCGCAGCGAGTTTAAATAGGAGGTAGCCCCTCCTATTAAAAGCCGCGCAGCGAGTTTAAATAGGAGGTAGCCCCTCCTATTAAAAGCCGCGCAGCGAGTTTTTGCTGCGCAGTCAGTTGGTGGAGAGCCGTATGACGGGAAACTGTCACGTACGGTTCGGAGGGTGGTCGGAGTCACGGGGTTAACCTAGGGCTCTATCCAACCCCTACTATTTATTGGTGTAAACTTAACCTTTTTTCCAATGCATATGTTAGGTTAACAAGTAAGGCCTAATTAAAATTCAACCAAATGCTTAAACTCTCCCCCGTTGTAGACAATAAGCAGAAAGTTATAATATTATAATTTCTTCAGAGACTATTCGTTGAACAGTAAAATTATGTATAATCATTGGTAGCATATCTGAATATTATATTTTCTGAAAATATAGTCCAGACACTATTAGTAATAATAGTTAGTTATATACTTAATGTCGCCTGTTAATTATTGGATTTACTTTGGGGATTGGTTATGTTTAAATGATAATCAGTTTAGCCTCTCTTGCTTTTCGCATAAAAATTCAATTCATTGAATTTTTATGCGAGAACTCGCATCCACCTTTCGCATAAAGTCGCAGATTTGTGAGCCCTCCGCCGTGCGGCGGAGGACTGGAAACTTGTCCCCCCCTGTCGCATTAAAATTAAATCTTAGATTTAATTTTAATGCGAGAGCTCGCAGATTTAGAGTCCTCAGCCGTATGGCTGCGGACTCACTAATCTGCGACCTTCGCAAAGTCGCATCCACCTTCGCTTCGCGAAGGTGGATGCGACTTTCGCTTCGCGAAGGTGGAAGCGAAATGGCGGAGGACTAACAAATATGCGACTTGTAAACACCATAGACTTTTTAAAGGTCGTTGGTTTATATCCGAGTCTTCGTAATCCAAACGATAAGTCCTACAAAAGTGGCATTCTAAGTATTATAACAGTAAAATAGTCGCTAGCAGGTGCACCTAGACGTGTTTTTGATCACCCAGATAGTTTTGCTGGTTGGAATGCTTTAGCCAGTTATGGTTCTATTATTTCATTCTTATCTGTTTTATTATTAGCTGGTCCAATTAGTTTAGTTCCACAACACAAAGATACTGTAACACCATCAACTTCATCAAGTTTAGAATGGTTATTACCAGCTACTCCAGCTAATCATACTTTTAATCAATTACCTGTCTTAAGAACTACTATCACATCCTAATATTTATAAAATATTTATATAATTAACCTTAATTGCGACAGGATGAGGGCTCCCAAAGACCCAAAGGGTCCACCTTTCGCATAAAGTCGCATCCACCTTCGCTTCGCGAAAGTCGCATATTTGCGAGCCCTCCGCCGCACGGCGGAGGACTCAAAATATGCGAGTTCTCGCATAAAAATTCAATGAATTGAATTTTTATGCGAAAGGTTGGACCCGGAGGTCGCAGATTTGCGACCTCTCGCAAGACAATTTAATCTTTGATTAAATTGTTTTGCGATAGGGGATTTGTGAGCCCTCCGCCATTTCGCTTATCTGTGCACCTCCAGTCTTGTCGCATAAAAATTAAATTAATTTAATTTTTATGCGAGAACTCGCAGATTTGGAGTCCTCCACCGCACGGCGGAGGGCTCACAAATCTGCGACTTTACTACTGGAGGTGCAAGATTAGCGAGATCTCGCATAAAAATTCAATGAATTGAATTTTTATGCGACATGCGGCGGAGGACTCAAAACTTGTCCCCCCCTTCGCGGAGCGAAGGGGGCGAGTTCTCGCATCCCCCTGTATTGTCGCATTAAAATTAAATTAATTTAATTTTTATGCGAGAACTCGCATCCCCCTGTATTGTCGCATTAAAATTAAATTAATTTAATTTTTATGCGAGAACTCGCACCCCCCTGTATTGTCGCATAAAAATTAAATTAATTTAATTTTTATGCGAGAACTCGCATCCCCCTGTATTGTCGCATAAAAATTAAATTAATTTAATTTTTATGCGAGAACTCGCCCCCTGTCGCATTAAAATTAAATTAATTGAATTTTTATGCGAGAACTCGCCCCCTGTCGCATTAAAATTAAATGTCTTTAATTTTTATGCGAGAACTCGCCCCCTGTCGCATCCCCCTGTATTGTCGCATAATAATTAAATGTCTTTAATTTTTATGCGAGAACTAGCCCCCTGTCGCATCCCCCTGTATTGTCGCATAATAATTAAATGTCTTTAATTTTTATGCGAGAACTAGCCCCCTGTCGCAAAGACATTTTATCTTCGATAAAATGTCTTTGCGAGAGCTCGCAGATTTTGAGTCCTCATCCTTCAGGATGAGGACTCACAAATCTGCGATCTGTCGCATTAAAATTAAATGTCTTTAATTTTAATGCGAGAACTCGCATCCCCCTGTATTGTCGCATTAAAATTAAATTAATTTAATTTTTATGCGAGTTATCGCATCCCCCTGTATTGTCGCATTAAAATTAAATTAATTTAATTTTTATGCGAGAACTCGCACCCCCCTGTATTGTCGCATAAAAATTAAATTAATTTAATTTTTATGCGAGAACTCGCATCCCCCTGTATTGTCGCATAAAAATTAAATGTCTTTAATTTTTATGCGAGAACTCGCCCCCTGTCGCATTAAAATTAAATGTCTTTAATTTTTATGCGAGAACTCGCCCCCTGTCGCACCCCCCTGTATTGTCGCATTAAAATTAAATGTCTTTAATTTTTATGCGAGAACTAGCCCCCTGTCGCAAAGACATTTTATCTTCGATAAAATGTCTTTGCGAGAGCTCGCAGATTTTGAGTCCTCATCCTTCAGGATGAGGACTCACAAATCTGCGATCTGTCGCATTAAAATTAAATGTCTTTAATTTTAATGCGAGAACTCGCATCCCCCTGTATTGTCGCATAAAAATTAAATGTCTTTAATTTTTATGCGAGTTATCGCATCCCCCTGTATTGTCGCATTAAAATTAAATGTCTTTAATTTTAATGCGATAACTCGCATCCCCCTGTATTGTCGCATTAAAATTAAATGTCTTTAATTTTTATGCGACATGGGGGCTGGGAACCTGGAGCCCTCTTCCCCGGGCGAGGGGTGGGGTAACTCGGACAATTGTCTTTTTATGCGATAAGAAAAGATGCTTTGGTATTCATTAATAGAATTAGACTTTTTAATAAGTTTAATAGTCGTAATAGTGTATGGTTTATTTAGTTTAAGATGTAAAGCTATAAATTTAACAGATGTATTTTTTATAAGTCGTTTATTACCAATATTATTTGTAATGGGATTTTATGTAGAAAGTTGTAATACAATATTTTATCCTTCAATAGATTTATTAGTAGCAATATTAACAAGTGTTGTAATGGGAAGTTTTCGAAATTTTGAATCAATATTATTATTATTATTAGCTTTTATAGGTAATGTAATGATGTTACATAGTATTGATTTTATAAGTTTTTTTATATCCTTAGAAGTACAAAATTTCTGTTTCTTTGTTTTATGTGCTTTAATGTCATCCAAAATTTCAGCCAGTTTTAATGTTGAAGCTTCCATTAAATTTTTTGTTTTAAGTGCTTTTACTAGTGGTGTTTTATTATATTGGTTTAGTTTAATATATTTAATTACAGGTTGTACTACTTTTAGTTTAATTAATAATTTCTTATATGTTAATGATACTTCAGCCTATTTTACTTATTTTGTATTATGTGCTTTATTATTTAAATTAGGTGCTGCACCTTTACATTTATGGGTAAGTGCGCCATTTAATTGGCATTGTCGTTTAACACTTTAAAAAGGTGTAACTACGGTCTCTATTCGTTGTAAAGCACTTCTGGCATGCAACTGTGGTAACATAGTTGTGTGAAGCCCGGATGAAAGGGGGACACTGGTTTGCGGTCTATAAACCTTGGAAGTCCTCCGAGCTACTCATTTTCATACATGGATAGGTTAACGAACTTGATACTCTCCAAGGGGTCTCGAAAGACCTGTCGGTCTTGACCGCTAATGGCCGATACTTACTGTCGTGGTCGATGTTACCCGCTTCCACGCAAGAGACACAGTAAGCCGACCCAGTATACTGGGTATAAGGATAGCAAGGTCCTAAATATGAAAGTCCATACTAACGTATGGAGACGGCATTGTCAAGAACTTGGGATGGCCCTACCCTCGAAAGAGGGTAGGGGTACGGAGTTCTCGTAGTAGTTATTTTTATAATAGCGAAGGAGACCAGTCAAAAAAAACGAAATCGGTTTCTTTTTTTGGCGGAAAGCCCCGTGATGGGAAACTATCATGCGGGGTTTGGAGGGTGGTCGGAGTCACGGGTTTACCTAGGGCTTACTCCAACCCCTACCTCATATTTATAGTTCAGTTAAAAGAAATTTATTATTATATATTAGTACAATTCCTAAATTAAGTTTATTTGGATTTTGGGTTAATAATTTTCAAACTACTGTTTCTTACTCCAGTGTTTTATTATTCTCTTTATTTAGTTTAGTTTTAGGTTCCATTAGTGCTTATAATCAACCTGCTTTACGTATTTTATTTGCATATAGTACAATTAATGAAATGGGTTTAATGTTATTAGCTGTAGAATCATCCGGTTTTCATGCTTTATTTCAACATTTAGGTTTATATATTATTAGTCAATTCTTATTATGGAATTTACATGATAAAAACTTATTCTCTATTGTTGCCTTAACTTTAGCTGGTTTACCTCCTTTAGCCGGTTTTTTTGGTAAAGCTTTCATTTTTTGGCATGCCTCCTCAGTTGGTTTATTTACTACTTTAGTTGTTGCTTTAATTTGTACTGTAATTTCATTAGTTTATTATTTACGTATTATTCGTTTATTTTGGAATGCTTCCACTGCTATTAGTTTACGTTTCTTACATTACACTGGGAGTATTAATGTAAATCGTTCTATGGTTTTAAAACCTATCCGAAATATTTATAGTTTTGAAACTCGTGTTGCTTTAACTGCCACTTGTGTTATTTTATTAATTTTTGGTCCTATTTTCGTAATTAAGCCTTTTGTGTGCTTTGTTTAGTGCTATTCTCTCCCTCTCGCATTATTATTCAATCTAAGTCGCATCCCCCTCTCGCATTATTATTCAATCTAAGTCGCATCCCCCTCTCGCATTATTATTCAATCTAAGTCGCATCCCCCTGTATTGTCGCATTAAAATTAAATGTCTTTAATTTTTAAGCGAGAACTCGCACCCCCCTGTCTTGTCGCATAAAAATTAAAGACATTTAATTTTTATGCGAGAACTCGCATCCCCCTGTATTGTCGCATTTTAATTAAATGTCTTTAATTTTTATGCGAGAACTCGCATCCCCCTGTATTGTCGCATAAAAATTAAAGACATTTAATTTTTATGCGAGAACTAGCCCCCTGTCGCATTTTAATTAAATGTCTTTAATTTTTATGCGTGAACTAGCCCCCTGTCGCATAAAAATTAAATTAATTTAATTTTTATGCGAGAACTCGCATCCCCCTGTATTGTAGCATAAAAATTAAATGTCTTTAATTTTTATGCGAGAACTCGCCCCCTGTCGCAATAAAATTAAATTAATTTAATTTTAATGCGAGTTCTCGCACCCCCCTGTATTGTCGCATAATAATTAAATGTCTTTAATTTTTATGCGAGAACTAGCCCCCTGTCGCATTAAAATTAAATTAATTTTTATGCGAGAACTCGCATCCCCCTGTATTGTCGCATAAAAATTAAATGTCTTTAATTTTTATGCGAGAACTAGCCCCCTGTCGCATTTAAATTAAAGACATTTAATTTTAATGCGAGTTCTCGCATCCCCCTGTATTGTCGCATAAAAATTAAATTAATTTAATTTTTATGCGAGAACTCGCATCCCCCTGTATTGTCGCATAATAATTAAATGTCTTTAATTTTTATGCGAGAACTAGCCCCCTGTCGCATTAAAATTAAAGACATTTAATTTTTATGCGAGAACTAGCCCCCTGTCGCATTAAAATTAAAGACATTTAATTTTAATGCGATAACTCGCATCCCCCTGTATTGTCGCATAAAAATTAAATGTCTTTAATTTTTATGCGAGAACTCGCCCCCTGTCGCATTAAAATTAAAGACATTTAATTTTAATGCGAGAACTAGCCCCCTGTCGCATTTAAATTAAATGTCTTTAATTTTAATGCGAGAACTCGCATCCCCCTGTCTTGGCGCATCCCCCTGTATTGTCGCATTAAAATTAAATGTCTTTAATTTTTATGCGAGAACTCGCACCCCCCTGTATTGTCGCATAAAAATTAAATGTCTTTAATTTTTATGCGAGAACTCGCATCCCCCTGTATTGTCGCATAAAAATTAAATGTCTTTAATTTTTATGCGAGAACTCGCCCCCTGTCGCATTAAAATTAAAGACATTTAATTTTTATGCGAGAACTAGCCCCCTGTCGCATTAAAATTAAAGACATTTAATTTTTATGCGAGAACTAGCCCCCTGTCGCATTAAAATTAAATGTCTTTAATTTTAATGCGATAACTCGCACCCCCCTGTATTGTCGCATAAAAATTAAATTAATTTAATTTTTATGCGAGAACTCGCACCCCCCTGTCTTGTCGCATAAAAATTAAATTAATTTAATTTTTATGCGAGAACTCGCATCCCCCTGTATTGTCGCATAAAAATTAAATGTCTTTAATTTTTATGCGAGAACTAGCCCCCTGTCGCATAAAAATTAAATGTCTTTAATTTTTATGCGAGAACTAGCCCCCTGTCGCATTAAAATTAAAGACATTTAATTTTTATGCGAGAACTAGCCCCCTGTCGCATTAAAATTAAATTAATTTAATTTTAATGCGATAACTCGCACCCCCCTGTATTGTCGCATTAAAATTAAATGTCTTTAATTTTTATGCGAGAACTAGCCCCCTGTCGCATTAAAATTAAATGTCTTTAATTTTAATGCGATAACTCGCATCCCCCTGTATTGTCGCATAAAAATTAAATGTCTTTAATTTTTATGCGAGAACTCGCATCCCCCTGTATTGTCGCATAAAAATTAAATGTCTTTAATTTTTATGCGAGAACTAGCCCCCTGTCGCATTAAAATTAAATGTCTTTAATTTTAATGCGATAACTCGCATCTCCCTGTATTCTCGCATCCCCCTGTATTGTCGCATACCCCTGTATTGTCGCATTTAAATTAAATTAATTGAATTTTTATGCGACATGGGGCAGGGGAACCTGGTGCCCTCGTCCCCGGGCGAGGGGTGGGGGAACTCGGCTGCGACAATTAATTGAATTTTTATGCGACAAGAGTGTCTTTAATTACGAAAGGGTTTTCAACATAGAAAGGTGGTGGAGCTTACGAATGAAGTAAAAATAAAAGAATAAAGTAAAAATAAAAGAATAAAGTAAAAATAAAAGAATAAAGTCGCAGATCTGTGCACCTCCTGTATTGTCGCATAAAAATTCAATTCATTGAATTTTTATGCGAGATCTCGCCCCCTGTCGCAAAGACATTTTATCGAAGATAAAATGTCTTTGCGAGAGACGCAGAAATACTTTTAATCGAAGATTAAAAGTATTTCTGCGCTAGGATTTTGAAACTCGCGATCGCGAGTTTCAAAATCCGACTCGCAGATTTTGAGTCCTCATCCATCAGGATGAGGACTCAAAATCTGCGATCTGTCGCATTAAAATTAAATCTTGTCGCATAAAAATTAAATTCATTGAATTTTTATGCGAGAACTCGCCCCCTTCGCTTCCCTCGTCCCCCGCCCGGGGGGCAGGGAACTCGGACAATTGAATTTATATGCGACAAGAAAAGAATAAAGACCGCATACAATCTAATTTAAGTTTGATTTCTTTCGGTAATCTCACGTCTAATTAGGTTTAAGAATTTTAAAGACTAAACAGTTAGGTTAAATATACTAATAAAATTACTCTTGCCTTATTAGTAGTCTGTCTTGAAGGTAGCAGATCACAAAGGCACTGAAAAAATGGCCTTTGCTCTTAGTAGTACAGCAGTGCATAAAATTTGTCAATGTGTGAAAACATGAACAAGATGTTTATAAAAGGTCAATATCATATTAATTGTAAATAGTTCCGGCCAATTATGTGCCAGCAGCCGCGGTAATACATAAGGAACAAGTTTATTACGTAAGGAATAGGTTGTATCGATTGACGATGTAATAGTTGTACGGAAGTGATTGCATAATTTAGTGTGTAACAGTAAAATGTTGAAAAATACTAAGGAATGTCTAACGGCGTAGGCAGCTTATCTACGTATCTCTCAGAGAATTATACTTGTCGCATAAAAATTAAATGTCTTTAATTTTTATGCTACTTAAAATACATGGTCGCGATTCAATTGAATTGCGACAGGATTCGAGAAGAGTCTCTGATTTAAGTATAATAAACTATAATTTAAGATCGGAAGTTCAGGTAGCAAACCGGATTAGAGACCCGAATTAGTCTGGACCGTCAAAATGATGGATACATTAATATCCATAGACCTGGTGATACGTCCTCAAGGATTGTAATCATAGAAATTGGCAGCCATAGATATACGTTGTGGATCATGAGGTTTAATTCAACGCGACGTGAAAAACCTTACCATTCTTAAAATAATTATAAATAAAAACTAAAGTCGAAGATCTGCGACAAGACAATCCGCCTCTAAGTCCATTTTCTTGCCCATTCCCCTTTCCCCCGCCCGGGGGGCGGAGAACTCGGATTTTGAAACTCGCGATCGCGCATCCCCCTGTCGCAAGTCGCAGATCTGTGCACCTCCTGTCGTAAAGTCGCATCCACCTTCGCTTCGCGAAAGTCGCATATTTGCGAGCCCTCCGCCGTGCGGCGGAGGACTCAAAATATGCGAGTTCTCGCATAAAAATTCAATTCATTGAATTTTTATGCGAAAGGTTGGACCCGGAGGTCGCGGATTTGCGAGCCCACCGCCTAAAGGCGGAGGGCTCAAAATCTGCGAGTCGGATTTTGAAACTCGCGATCGCGAGTTTCAAAATCCTAGCGCAGAAATACATTTAATCGAAGATTAAATGTATTTCTGCGTCTCTCGCAAGACAATTAAATCTTTGATTTAATTGTCTTGCGACAGGGGATTTGTGAGCCCTCCGCCGTGCGGCGGAGGACTACAAACTTGTCCCCCCCTGTCGCATTAAAATTCAATCTTGTCGCATAAAAATTAAATTAATTTAATTTTTATGCGAGAACTCGCATCCACCTTTCGCATAAAAATTCAATGAATTGAATTTTTATGCGAGAACTCGCAGATTTTGAGTCCTCCGCCGCACGGCGGAGGGCTCGCAAATCTGCGACTTTCGCTTCGCGAAGGTTGGACCCGAAGGGGATTTTGAGTCCTCCGCCGTACGGCGGAGGGCTCACAAATCTGCGACTTAGATTGAATTTTAATGCGAGAGACGCATAAATTAATTTAATCGAAGATTAAATTAATTTATGCGCTAGGATTTGAAAACTCGCGATCGCGAGTTTCCAAATCCGACTCGCAGATTTTGAGTCCTCAGCCATACGGCTGAGGACTCACAAATCTGCGACCTTCGCGAAGCGAAGGGGGCGAGTTCTCGCATAAAAATTCAATTAATTGAATTTTTATGCGACAAGACAGGAGGTGCACAGATAGGCGAAATGGCGGAGGGCTCGCAAATCTGCGACTTCGATTAAATGTATTTATGCGTCTCTCGCAATGTCATTTAATCGAAGATTAAATGTATTTATGCGTCTCTCGCAATGTCATTTAATCGAAGATTAAATGTATTTATGCGTCTCTCGCAATGTCATTTAATCGAAGATTAAATGTATTTATGCGTCTCTCGCAATGTCATTTAATCGAAGATTAAATGTATTTATGCGTCCTTAAAGGAGTTGTATTTTTTTGATCTTTACTCCTTTGAGTTATATTTTTATTGATATAAGATACGATTTTATCTGATATATTTCTAGTTGTTGTTTCTAGAAAGTCGCAGATTTGCGAGCCCTCCGCCATTTCGCCTATCTGTGCACCTCCTGTCGCAATAAAATTAAATCAAAGTCGCAGATTTGTGAGCCCTCCGCCGTGCGGCGGAGGACTCAAAATCGGCGAGTTCTCGCATAAAAATTCAATTAATTGAATTTTTATGCGACAAGATTTAATTTTAATGCGACAGGGGGCGAGTTCTCGCATAAAAATTCAATGAATTGAATTTTTATGCGAAAAGTTAAAAAAGGTTTTGTAAAAACCTTTTTTATACGAGCGCTCGTTCCTTCGTGCGCATAGTAAACTATTACATAGTAAACTATTACATAGTAAACTATTACATAGTAAACTATTACATAGTAAACTCTGCTTACCCCCCCGTAGGGGGGCCACTAGAAAATAAATTTCATTCTTTGTCGTGTACATAATTTAAAGTGTCAATCACATTTGCTCATTCCGAGTTCCCCCGCCCCTTGTCGCATAAAAATTAAATGTCTTTAATTTTTATGCGACAAGGGGCGGGGGAACTCGGCTGGGGACTCACAAATCGGCGAGTCGTATTTTGAAACTCGCGATCGCGAGTTTCAAAATCCTAGCGCATAAATACATTTAATCTTCGATTAAATGTATTTATGCGTCTCTCGCAATAAAATTCAATCTAAGTCGCAGATTTGTGAGCCCTCCGCCGCCTGGTTCCCTCGTCCCCCGCCCGGGGGACGAGGGAACCAGATAAAAAGTCCGTCCGAGTTCCCGGGCCCCCGGACCGGGGACGAGGGAACCATCGAGCTCAGCCCCCCCGGGGCGAGCCCGGAAGGAATGAGCAATTGACTTATAAAATTTATAGTCACAATAAAGATAATAATTTATTAATATAAAATATTTTTACGAGCTAAGATAGCCAGCCTATACTTTTAGCAAATAGTAAACCATTAATAAACGATGTATAAAAAAAAATGTATTTAGAATCTATTTTAAACTTCAATCGTGAAGTATTATTTAAATTTAACTATAGACCGGAACAACCTATCGCAAGTCGCAGATTTGTGAGTCCTCCGCCATTTCGCCTATATGTGCACCTCCTGTCTTGTCGCATAAAAATTCAATTCATTGAATTTTTATGCGAGAACTCGCATCCACCTTTCGCATAAAAATTCAATTCATTGAATTTTTATGCGAGAACTCGCATCCACCTTCGCTTCGCGAAGGTTGGACCCGAAGGGGATTTTGAGTCCTCCGCCACATGTCGCATAAAAATTCAATGTATTGAATTTTTATGCGAGATCTCGCTGATCTTGCACCTCCTGTCGTAAAGACAGGAGGTGCACAGATAGGCGACATGGCGGAGGGCTCGCAAATCTGCGACTTTCGCTTCGCGAAGGTTGGACCCGAAGGGGATTGTGAGTCCTCCGCCGCCCGGCGGAGGGCTCACAAATCTGCGACTTTGTGACAGGAGGTGCACAGATCCCCTATCGCAAGACAATTTAATCTAAGATTAAATTTTAATGCGACAGGGGGGGACAAGTTTCCAGTCCTCCGCCGCACGGCGGAGGGCTCGCAAATACCCTATCGCAAGACAATTAAATCTTTGATTTAATTGTCTTGCGAGAGCTCGCATATTTTGAGCCCTCAGCCAAAAGGCGGAGGGCTCGCAAATATGCGACCTCCGGGTCCAACCTTCGCGAAGCGAAGGTGGATGCGACTTTCGCGAAGCGAAGGTGGATGCGACTTCTCGCCTAAAAATTCAATTCATTGAATTTTTAGGCGAGAACTCGCCCCCTTCGCTTCGCGAAGGGGGGGACAAGTCTTGCACCTCCTGTCGTTGCGACAGGAGGTGCACAGATCTGCGACTTGCAAATAGAATATGATTAAAATAGAATATAGCTGCTGAGAATAAATGTTTTCAAATTACTTCATTAAAGGTTATTTAGATAACTTTGTTAATACTTTTTTTTTAACTATTAATGATATTGCTACTAGTTTAAGTAGTTCAATTTTAGTTGTTATTATTACTATTACTGTTCCAATTTTATTAGTAGTCGCTTTTTTTACTCTAATGGAACGTCAAGTTATGGCTTCTATGCAACGTCGTATGGGTCCTCAAACAAGTGGTTTAGGTGGTATTTTACAACCATTCTATGATGGGCTAAAATTAGGAGTAAAGGAACCTGTTGTGTTAGAATTAGCGTCATCAGGTGCTTTTGCTTCAGCACCTATGATTGCTTTTATCTTATCCCAAGTATCTTTTGGTGTTTTATTCATTAGTGATAGTTCATATCAAGGTATTATTTTAATGGCTTTAAGTTCATTAGCAGTTTATGGTGTATTATTAGCAGGTTGGGCATCTAATAGTAAATATAGTTTTCTAGGTTGTTTACGTTCAGTAGCTTTAATGGTTTCTTATGAATTAGGTTTTGGTGCAGTTTTATTAAGTATATGCTTATTTTTAACAGATAGTACTGGTATGAAAAGCTTAAATTTTGCAGATGCTTCACCTTTTGTTCAAGCAGCCCTATTACCTTTATTACTAATATTCTTAATTTGTATTTTAGCAGAGTCAAAACGTATTCCCTTTGATTTGCCAGAGGCTGAAGCAGAATTAGTAGCTGGTTTTAACGTTGAATATTCCTCATTAGGTTTTGCCTTATTTTTTATTGCAGAATATGCTAATTTAGCTGTATTATCTGCTATTGCTTCAATTTATTTTCTTGGAGGTTTTAGCGCTTTAAAAATAATAACTCTCTATTTTGGTTTTGTTTGGGTTAGAGGTACTTTACCTAGATATCGTGCTGATTCCTTTATGCGCGCTGGATGGAAAGCTTTATTACCTCTAAGTCTCGCATTATTTAGTTTCTATGCAAGTTTTGACTATATTCTCTAAAATTTGTTTTGATTATATTCTCTAAAATTTTATGACGCCCCTGTCGCAAAGACATTTTATCTTCGATTAAATGTCTTTGCGACAGGGGAATGGGGAAACTTTAGCCGCCAAGACGTCGTTACAGCATATAGAAAAAAGCCACTTTAATGATAACTTTAACAGGACCATAACATTGTTTATACTTTGTTTATTCGTATTAATCCTCCAAACACTGAACTCCAAACTTTATAAATCTTTAATAATTATAAATCCCCCTGTCGCATTATAATTAAATCCAAAATTTAATTATAATGCGACAAGAAGGTAGTAGACGACTTTTAATGCTTTAAATTTTATAAAGAGTATGACCAAAGAGGGTATTACAAAGTCCCGTAAGTTCTTATAAACAAGTCGCATAAAAATTCAATTAATTGGCGCCCCTGTCGCAAAGTCGCATCCACCTTCGCTTCGCGAAGGTTGGACCCGGAGGTCGCAGATTTGCGAGCCCTCAGCCTTTAGGCTGAGGGCCCAAAATCTGCGAGTCGGATTTGGAAACTCGCGATCGCGAGTTTCCAAATCCTCGCGCATAAATTAATTTAATCTTAGATTAAATTAATTTATGCGTCTCTCGCTAGACAATTAAATCTTTGATTTAATTGTCTTGCGACAGGGGATTTGTGAGCCCTCCGCCATTTCGCCTATCTGTGCACCTCCTGTCATTAAGACAGGAGGTACAAGACTCGTCCCCCCCTGTCGCATTAAAATTTAATCAAAGTCGCAGATTTGTGAGCCCTCCGCCATGTGGCGGAGGACTCAAAATCTGCGAGTTCTCGCATAAAAATTCAATGAATTGAATTTTTATGCGACAAGATTAAATTTTAATGCGAGAGACGCATAAATTAATTTAATCTTCGATTAAATTAATTTATGCGCTAGGATTTGGAAACTCGCGATCGCGAGTTTCCAAATCCGACTCGCAGATTTAGAGTCCTCCGCCGTAGGGCTGAGGACTCACAAATCTGCGACCTTCGCAAATCCCCTATCGCAAGACAATTAAATCTGAGATTTAATTTTAATGCGACAGGCTGAGGGCTCGCAAATCTGCGACCTCCGGGTCCAACCTTTCGCATAAAAATTCAATGAATTGAATTTTTATGCGAGAACTCGCCCCCTTCGCTCCGCGAAGGGGGGGACAAGTTTTGAGTCCTCCGCCGCATGTCGCATAAAAATTCAATGTATTGAATTTTTATGCGAGATCTCGCCCCCTTCGCTTCGCGAAGGTCGCAGATTTGTGAGTCCTCAGCCCTACGGCGGAGGACTCAAGATCTGCGAGCTCTCGCATTAAAATTTAATCATAGATTAAATTTTAATGCGACAGGGGGGGACTAGTCTTGCACCTCCTGTCGTAAAGACAGGAGGTGCACAGATAGGCGACATGGCGGAGGGCTCGCAAATATGCGACTTTCGCGAAGCGAAGGTGGATGCGACTTTCGCGAAGCGAAGGTGGAGGCGACTTAATTAAAAAAAATGCGTATTCAATCAACTTTAGGTCCTTTAAAAGTGCTTAATGCACATTTAAACACTTATCCAACACCAATTAATTTAAGTTATGCTTATAATTTTGGTAGTTTAGCAGGTATTGTTTTATTTAGTCAAATTATAACAGGTATTTTATTAGCGATGCACTATGTAGGACATGTCGATTTAGCTTTTGCTAGTGTTGTACATCTTATGACAGATGTACCATCAGGTATGATTTTACGTTATGCTCATGCTAATGGTGCCTCTTTATTTTTCGTAGTAGTTTATATTCATATTTTACGTGGTATTTACTATAGTAGTGGTAATCAACCAAGAGAAGCTGTTTGGATTACTGGTGTTGTTATTTTATTAGTTATGGTTATTACTGCTTTCATTGGTTATATATATTATAGCCAAAAATGGATATTTAATGACGCAATTATATTGAATTTGATTAAAACCGCTTGTCGCTTAAAAATTCAATTCATTTCATTTTTAGGCGAGAACTCGCCCCCTGTCGCATTAAAATTAAATCTAAGATTTAATTTTAATGCGAGAGCTCGCAGATTTGTGAGTCCTCCGCCGTACGGCGGAGGACTCACTAATCTGCGACCTTCGCTTCGCGAAGGAGGGAGACAAGTATTGCACCTCCTGTCACAAAGACAGGAGGTGCACAGATCCCCTTCGGGTTCCCCCTTCGCTAAAGCGAAGGGGGATGCGACTTGTTTAAATTTATTGGATGGTGTTTATAAGTTGCATTTATGTTGTATTGCTCCTTTACCTATAACCTTAAATACTAAAGATCATATTAAAATTAATATTACTCCAGTGAAGTCATACTATAATTTACATTTAACTGAAACCCAGTTAAAAATACAAAAGGAAAATAGTAAAAAAGCTGGTGTATACTTAATTGTAAATAATGTTAATAGTAATTTTTATGTTGGTAGTGCTATTACAAATCGTATAAATACTCGTTTCCGTAATCATTGTATTCATTTAAAAAGTTCAAACAAACCGTTACTTCGCGCTATTAGAAAATATGGCATTCAAAATTTTTCATTTCATATAGTTGAATATTTTAAAGGGTTTGTACATAAAGAAAACTTAAAGCTTAATCATTTAAAGTTATTAGAACTTGAAACTTATTATATTTCCTCTTTAAAGCCCATTTATAATATTTTAACTATAGCGGGCTCCTCTTTTGGATATAAGCATACTGAAGAATCAATTAATAAAATTAAATCCAATTATTCTCAAGTACGTAAAGATACCATTGGAAACTTAAACAAGGGTAAACCTTTATCAAACGATACCAAAAACAAACTGAAGTCAATTGCATTAAACCGTTTTGCTGATAAGGACTTTAAAGATGAGTTCTTATTGATGAATAAATATAACTTATTTAAAGGTAAAAACGTAATATTATGTAGCATGGCTGGTAATACTTTATCTGAATATAGTTCTATTCAACAAGTTAGTCAAGTCTTTTCTTGTGATCGTAAAACTGTTCGTAAATATTTAAATAGTGGTAAGTTATTTAAAAAATTAGGTTACTTAAAAATTAAACCATCCACAAACGAATAAGTATTATTTCAGCCGAGTTTCCTGTCCTCTTGTCGCATCAAAATTCAATTCATTGAATTTTGATGCGAGAACTCGCCCCCTGTCGCATTTAAATGCAATCTTAGATTGCATTTAAATGCGAGAGCTCGCCGATTTTGAGTCCTCCGCCAAACGGCGGAGGACTCACAAATCGGCGACCTTCGCTTCGCGAAGGTGGAAGCGACTTCTCGCCCCCTGTCGCATAAATACATTTAATCTTCGATTAAATGTATTTATGCGTCTCTCGCATTAAAATTAAATCTAAGTCGCATCCACCTTCGCGAAGCGAAAGTCGCATATTTGCGAGCCCTCCGCCGAGGTTCCCGGCCCCTTGTCGCATAAAAATGAAATTAATTTCATTTTTATGCGAGAACTCGTGGATCTTGCACCTCCTGTCTTGTCGCATAAAAATTCAATTCATTGAATTTTTATGCGACATTGCGACAGGAGGTGCACAGATCCGCGACTTGGCCGGGACCGAGTTCCCAGCCCCCCGGGCGGGGGACGAGGGAACCAGGGGAACCAGGCGGCGGAGGACTCAAAACTTGTCCCCCCCTTCGCAAAGTCGCAGATTTGCGAGCCCTCCGCCGTGCGGCGGAGGACTCAAAATCTGCGAGTTCTCGCATAAAAATTCAATTCATTGAATTTTTATGCGAAAAGCGAAGGGGGCGAGTTCTCGCATAAAAATTCAATTCATTGAATTTTTATGCGAAAGGTGGATGCGACTTGACAGGGAACTCGGTTTTTGGCTTAAGGCGGTACGCGCTGATTCCTATGGTTCCCTCGTCCCCCGCCCGGGGGGCTGATTCCTCTGGTTCCCTCGTCCCCCGCCCGGGGGGCTGATTCCTCTGGTTCCCTCGTCCCCCGCCCGGGGGGCTGATTCCTCTGGTTCCCTCGTCCCCCGCCCGGGGGGCTGATTCCTCTGGTTCCCTCGTCCCCCGCCCGGGGGGCTGGGAACTCGGGGACGAAGGAATCAGCTCGTACTATTATGGCTTAAGGGAAACTTCGCGCTTCCGCGCTCCAAAAGGGGATAAGCTTTAGTAGATACTTGTTCAATATAATTAGCGCTTTTCGTTTTATATCCATAGTAAATCTTGTCGCATTAAAATTAAATTAATTTAATTTTTATGCGAGAACTCGCATATTTTGAGTCCTCCGCCACACGGCGGAGGGCTCGCAAATAGGCGACTTATTAAATAAGGTTTGCGATGTCGGTGTTTACGGTTAAATAGGTTTGTTTCTATCTATAGACCGTCGATTCTATATAGTTCATTATATTTTTAAAGAATATATTGAATATGGATCGCTACAGACTAGTTCATCGATGGGTGTTTTATTACTTTTTAGTAATTCAATGCTTAATGTATAGTCGGAATATCCCTTTTATTTATGAATAAAAGCTCAAGGCTTTCATAGAGAAGCACAGGTTCATATAATACGAAACTATATAATAAATATTATATTATATAATGGTTTTATGAAGGATATTTGTATGTTTTACCATGGGGTCATTATAAAGACATTGGCCCAAAATGCAATGAATTATGGGGTTTTAGCGTATTTGTAAATACCAAGTTCCCTGACAAGTCGCGGATCTGTGCACCTCCTGTCGCAAAGTCGCAGATTTGTGAGCCCTCCGCCTAGGTTCCCGGCCCCTTGGCCGGGACCGAGGGAACCAGGCGGCGGAGGACTCAAAACTTGTCCCCCCCTGTCGCATTAAAATTCAATCTAAGATTGAATTTTAATGCGACAGGGGGCGAGTTCTCGCATAAAAATTAAATGAATTTAATTTTTATGCGACAAGGGAAACGAGGGATCCAGTTTACAACAACGCATTAATAAAAAGAACTGGTTAAATATGAATCCTCATCATCCTGATATAATTTCAATAATTTATGGTAGTTTATTAGGAGATGGTTATGCTGAACGTAGGGGGCCCTCAACAAGTCGCTGATCTGGGCACCTCCTGTCTTTGTGACAGGAGGTGCAAGACTCGTATCCCCCTGTCGCATTAAAATTAAATCTTGTCGCATAAAAATTCAATGAATTGAATTTTTATGCTACAAGAATATCATTTAAACAAAGTATTATACATAAGGAATATTTATTATTCCTTTGGGATATCTTTAGTTCAAAGGGTTATTGTGGTCCAAACCAACCTATAGATAGCTCTACATCTGCCGGTGCGTTAAGATATGGTGTATGCAAATTTAGTACTTATCAGTTCTCTAGTTTTAATGTCTTTCATGAAGCTTTTACCATACAGGGGTGAAAACAGTACCTTTAAAAATTAAAGACTTATTAACTCCATTGGCAATAGCTGTATGGATAATGGACGATGGTGGCAAAGCTGAATCAGGTAGTTTACTTATTGCTACTCATAGTTTTACCCAATCAGATGTGGATTTATTAATTAAAGTTCTAAAGGATAGATATAATATTAATGCTACAAGACAAAAGGCAGGTAAAAATAAACAAGTAGCAGATCTGTGCACCTCCTGTCACAAAGTCGCAGATTTGTGAGCCCTCCGCCATTTCGCTTATCTGTGCACCTCCTGTCTTGTCGCATAAAAATTCAATTCATTGAATTTTTATGCGACAAGATTAAATTTTAATGCGAGAGACGCATAAATAAATTTAATCGAAGATTAAATTTATTTATGCGCTAGGATTTGGAAACTCGCGATCGCGAGTTTCCAAATCCGACTCGCAGATTTTGAGTACTCAGCCGTACGGCTGAGGACACCCAAATCTGCGACCTTCGCGAAGCGAAGGGGGCGAGTTCTCGCATAAAAATTCAATTCATTGAATTTTTATGCGACAAGACAGGAGGTGCAAGACTTGTTCCCCTCCTTCGCGAAGCGAAGGTCGCAGATTTGTGAGTCCTCCGCCGTACGGCGGAGGACTCAAAATCTGCGAGCTCTCGCATTAAAATTAAATCTAAGTCGCAGATTTGTGAGCCCTCCGCCATGTGGCGGAGGACTCAAAATCTGCGAGTTCTCGCATAAAAATTCAATTCATTGAATTTTTATGCGACAAGATTTAATTTTAATGCGACAGGGGGCGAGTTCTCGCATAAAAATTCAATGAATTGAATTTTTATGCGACAAGACAGGAGGTGCAAGACTTGTTCCCCTCCTTCGCGAAGCGAAGGGGGGCGAGTTCTCGCCTAAAAATTCAATTCATTGAATTTTTAGGCGACAAGGAAAACAAAGATATCGTATATATATTTGTATTGACTCTATGGATATTTTACGTTCAATTGTTGAACCTTACATTGTTCCGAGTATGCGCTATAAATTAACCATATAAGCATAGTTTATAACAATAGTTTATAACAATAGTTTATAACAATAGGTTATAACAAATGTTATCAATATGTTATAAGCGACACTGATTAAAACGGTTCAAGTTATAACAATATACATAGACCGTCAATTTTGTATATTAATTACAAGTCGCATCCACCTTCGCTTCGCGAAAGTCGCATATTTGCGAGCCCTCCGCCATTTCGCTTCCACCTTCGCTTCGCGAAAGTCGCAGATTTGCGAGCCCTCCGCCATTTCGCGGATCTGTGCACCTCCTGTCTTTACGACAGGAGGTGCAAGATCCGCGAGATCTCGCATAAAAATTCAATTCATTGAATTTTTATGCGACATGCGGCGGAGGACTCAAAACTTGTCCCCCCCTTCGCGGAGCGAAGGTCGCCGATTTGTGAGTCCTCCGCCGTTTGGCGGAGGACTCAAAATCGGCGAGTCGGATTTGGAAACTCGCGATCGCGAGTTTTCAAATCCTAGCGCATAAATTAATTTAATCTTCGATTAAATTAATTTATGCGTCTCTCGCATTAAAATTCAATCTAAGTCGCAGATTTGTGAGCCCTCCGCCATGTGGCGGAGGACTCAAAACTTGTCCCCCCCTTCGCAAAGTCGCAGATTTGCGAGCCCTCCGCCGTGCGGCGGAGGACCCAAAATCTGCGAGTTCTCGCATAAAAATTCAATGAATTGAATTTTTATGCGAAAAGCGAAGGGGGCGAGTTCTCGCATAAAAATTCAATGAATTGAATTTTTATGCGACAAGATTGAATTTTAATGCGACAGATCGCAGATTTGTGAGTCCTCATCCATCAGGATGAGGACTCAAAATCTGCGAGCTCTCGCAAAGACATTTTATCGAAGATAAAATGTCTTTGCGACAGGGGGCGAGTTCTCGCATAAAAATTCAATTCATTGAATTTTTATGCGAAAGGTTGGACCCGGAGGTCGCAGCCACCTTCGTTTCGCGAAGGTGGATGCGACTTTCGCGAAGCGAAGGTGGATGCGAGTACTCGCATAAAAATGAAATTAATTTCATTTTTATGCTACAAGATTGCTACAGACTAGAAATTTAATGTTTGTTTGTATTTATATTTAAAGGAATTTAAATAAATGGGTATAAAAGCATAAATAATCGGTGGGTGTCTTAATGATGCTTAATGTATAGTCGGTTTGTCTCTACTTACTTTAATGTATAAAATTTTGACAAACGCAAATGTCTTTCTGGGGTGCAACTGTAATTACTAGCTTAGCTACAGTATTACCTGTAATTGGTAAAACTGTTCTCTCATACTTATGGGGAGGGTTCAGTGTAGATAATCCTACTTTAAATCGTTTTTATAGTTTACACTATGCCTTACCTTTTATTTTAGCAGGTTTATCTATTTTCCATATTGCAGCTTTACATCAATATGGTAGTACTAATCCAATGGGAGTAAATTCCCAATCAAGTACAGTCCCTTTTGGTACTTATTTTACTTCTAAAGATTTATTAGGTGTGTTAATTTTATTCTTTGTTTTTGCATGCTTAGTTTTCTTTTATCCCGAATTATTAGGACATCCCGACAACTTAATTCCAGCTAATCCTTATTCAACACCTCAACATATTATTCCTGAATGGTATTTCCTCTGGTTCTATACTATTTTACGTAGTATTCCAAATAAAGCTATGGGTGTTATTGCTATTGCTATTACTTTTGGTTGTTTATTTGCAATGCCTTTTATTAGTTCAACTCATATTGGTAGTCCAAAATTCAGACCTATTTCTGAACGTTTTTACTGGGCTTTCGCAGGTGTTTTAGGTTTACTTGTTTGGGATGGTGCATCCGATATATTAGATGCTACCATTATGTTAGGTCAAGTTTGTACTGTAAGTTTAATTGTATATTTAGTTGTAATTTATGCTTACTTACCAGCTAGTGAAGCTAAATTATACTTTAATGGTATTAGTGATAATCTAACCTCAGCCGAGTTCCCCCTCCCCTCGCCCGGGGACGAGGGCACCAGTTTCCCCCACCCCGGGGCAGGTACCTCGGGAACCAGTTCACCTAAAATGGATTAACGACTATTTATAAATATTACCTGTCGCAAAGTCGCATCCACCTTCGCTTCGCGAAAGTCGCATATTTGCGAGCCCTCCGCCATTTCGCCTATCTGTGCACCTCCTGTCTTGTCGCATAAAAATTAAATGAATTGAATTTTGTCGCATAAAAATTAAATTAATTTAATTTTTATGCGAGAACTCGCCCCCTTCGCTTTTCGCATAAAAATTCAATTCATTGAATTTTTATGCGAGAACTCGCAGATTTTGAGTCCTCCGCCGCACGGCGGAGGGCTCGCAAATCTGCGACTTTGCGAAGGGGGGGACAAGTTTTGAGTCCTCCGCCGCCTGGTTCCCTCGGTCCCGGCCAAGGGGCCGGGAACCTCGGCGGAGGGCTCACAAATCTGCGACTTTATGCGAAAGGTTGGACCCGGAGGTCGCAGCCACCTTCGTTTCGCGAAAGTCGCAGATTTGCGAGCCCTCCGCCATGTCGCCTATATGTGCACCTCCTGTCTTTACGACAGGAGGTGCAAGACTAGTCCCCCCCTTCGCGAAGCGAAGGGGGCGAGATCTCGCATAAAAATTCAATACATTGAATTTTTATGCGACATGCGGCGGAGGACTCAAAATATGCGAGTTCTCGCATAAAAATTCAATGAATTGAATTTTTATGCGAAAGGTTGGCCCCGGAGGTCGCAGATTTGCGAGCCCGCAGCCTGTCGCATTAAAATTAAATCTGAGATTTAATTTTAATGCGAGAGCTCGCAGATTTTGAGTCCTCCGCCGAAAGGCTGAGGGCTCACAAATCTGCGTCCTTTTGGCTGAGGGCTCAAAATCTGCGAGTCGGATTTGGAAACTCGCGATCGCGAGTTTCCAAATCCTCGCGCATCAATTAATTTAATCTTCGATTAAATTAATTGATGCGTCTCTCGCAATTTAATTAAATCAAAGATTTAATTAAATAGCGACAGGGGATTTGCGAGCCCTCAGCCTGTCGCATTAAAATTAAATCTGCGATTTAATTTTAATGCGACAGGGGACGAGATCTCGCATAAAAATAAAATTAATTGAATTTTTATGCGACATGCGGCGGAGGACTCACAAATCGGTGACCTTCGCTTCGCGAAGGTCGCAGATTAATTGAATTTTTATGCGACAAGATTTATAGAGTTTAATAAATGTTTTGTTTTGTATTTTTAAGTTTATTTCTAAGTTTTATACTTAATGGTTCTATGATTGCTCGATTTATTGGGCATAGAGGTTCTATAGTTGTAAGCACTTTTTTAAGTTTTGTTGCTTTTATAACCGGTATTTTAATTTGGTTTGAAGTTGTGTTGGGTAGTTGTGAAAGTTCAATTTCTTTATTTGGCACATGGATTAGTTTAGGTTCTTTTGTGGTTAATTGGGAAGTTTATTTTGATTGTTTATCAGCTAATATGATTTTAACTGTGACTGTGGTTAGTTTTGCAGTTCATATTTATTCTTGTGTTTATATGAAAAATGATCCCCATTTAAGTTTATTTTTGGGCTATTTATCCTTGTTCACTTTTTTTATGGTTGTCTTAGTAAGTGCTCCCAATATGGTTTTTATGTTTATGGGTTTCGAAGGCATTGGCATCTGTTCCTACTTATTAATCGGTTATTGGAGTCATCGTTTAACTGCTTCTAAAAGTGCTATGAAAGCTATTGTAGTTAATAGAATTAGTGATGGTTTATTATTATGGACTATTATTTGGATTTGGTGGTACACAGGCTCTTTAGAATTTGATCTTATACTATTAAATAATAGTAATAATATTTCCAGCATTGTTAGTATAGCTTTATTATTAGGTTGTATGGCCAAATCAGTTCAAATTATATTTCACACCTGGTTGGCTGATTCTATGGAAGGCCCAACTCCCGTTTCGGCCTTGATCCATGCGGCCACTCTTGTAACAGCTGGTAAATCTTTTTCATCTTTTAGCATAAAGTCGCCCCCTGTCGCAAAGACAGGGGGGGACAAGTCATTACACCTCCTTCCATTAAGAAGGTCGCATATTTGTGAGTCCTCAGCCTGTCGCATTAAAATTTAATCTTGTCGCATAAAAATTAAATGTCTTTAATATTTATGCGAGAACTCGCCCCCTGTCGCAAAGACATTTTATCTTCGATAAAATGTCTTTGCGAGAGACGCAGTAATACTTTAAATCGAAGATTAAATTAATTTATGCGTCTCTCGCATTAAAAGACATTTAATCTTCGATTTAATTAATTTATGCGTCTCTCGCATTAAAAGACATTTAATCTTCGATTTAATTAATTTATGCGTCTCTCGCATTAAAAGACATTTAATCTTCGATTAAATGTCTTTAATTTTTATGCGTCTCTCGCATTAAAAGACATTTAATCTTCGATTAAATGTCTTTAATTTTTATGCGTCTCTCGCATTAAAATTAATTTATGCGTCTCTCGCATTTAAATTAATTTAATTTAATTTAATTTAATTTATGCGTCTCTCGCATTTAAATTAATTTAATTTAATTTATGCGTCTCTCGCATTTAAATTAATTTAATCGAAGATTAAATGTCTTTAATTTTTATGCGTCTCTCGCATTAAAAGACATTTAATCTTCGATTAAATGTCTTTAATTTTTATGCGTCTCTCGCATTAAAATTAATTTAATCGAAGATTAAATTAATTTATGCGTCTCTCGCATTTAAATTAATTTAATCGAAGATTAAATTAATTTATGCGTCTCTCGCATTAAAATTCAATCTTGTCGCATAAAAATGAAATTAATTTCATTTTTATGCGAGAACTCGCATCCACCTTCGCGAAGCGAAGGTGGATGCGACTTTGATTTAATTTAATCGCGACAGGAGGTGCAATGATCTACGACTTTTTCGTCGTCTTCTAATAATATAAATGAGTTTATTAGTTTTGAGGACGAAACCATTACAAAAACTCCATTTAAAGAGGATATTGAACCTTTAAATTATGTGGAATACTTCCCAAAGTCGCAGATTTGTGAGTCCTCCGCCATTTCGCCTATCTGTGCACCTCCTGTCGAAAAGACAGGAGGTGCAAGACTAGTTCCCCCCTTCGCAAAGTCGCAGATTTGCGAAGGGGGCGAGATCTCGCATAAAAATTCAATGAATTGAATTTTTATGCGACATGCGGCGGAGGACTCAAAATATGCGAGTTCTCGCATAAAAATTAAATTAATTTAATTTTTATGCGACAAGTCGCAGATTTGTGAGTCCTCCGCCATTGCGCTTCCACCTTTCGCATAAAAATTAAATTAATTTAATTTTTATGCGACAAGACAGGAGGTGCAAGATTAGTTCCCCCCTGTCGCAAGACAATTTAATCTAAGTCGCAGATTTGTGAGCCCTCCGCCATGTGGCGGAGGACTCAAAACTGGTCCCCCCCTTCGCGGAGCGAAGGGGCGAGTTCTCGCATAAAAATTCAATTGTCCGAGTTCCCTGCCCCCCGGGCGGGGGACGAGGTCGCAGATTTGTGAGTCCTCCGCCGTCCGGGGGAGGACTCACAAATCTGCGAGCTCTCGCATTTAAATTCAATCTAAGTCGCAGATTTGTGAGCCCTCCGCCATGTGGCGGAGGACTCAAAATCTGCGAGTTCTCGCATAAAAATTAAATTAATTTAATTTTTATGCGACAAGATTGAATTTAAATGCGACAGGGAACCGGCGGACTTTTTCGTCTGATTCCCTCGTCCCCGCCCCCGGGGGCAGGGATCTCGGAAAAGTCCGTCCGACGGGCTCATACCCCCCGGGGCGTGCCCGGAGGGTATGAGGAATTCTCGCCCCCTTCGCAAAGCGAAGGGGGGAACAAGTCACCCGAGCCCTTTCGCAAGTCGCAGATCTGTGCACCTCCTGTCTTTGGGACAGGAGGTGCACAGATCTGCGACTTGCGAAAGGGTTCGGCTGTTCCCCTCGTCCCCCGCCAGGGGGCGGGGGAACTCGGCTGCGACAATTAATTGAATTTTTATGCGACAAGATTGAATTTGAATGCGATAGGCTGAGGACTCACAAATCTGCGACCTAAGTTAAGGATGTTATTAGACTGTGGCTATCAACGATTGTTTCAATATTCTTTTATAAAATGGTATAATTGTTGTAATATAGATGATTTGCCATTAAAGTTAAATAAACTTTAAGTAATTTGTAGTATATGCTAGAAAATAGCGAATAACCTCTTTTTAAAAGCCCGGCGAAAAGAGCAAAGTAGCATCCCCCTGTCGCAATTTAATTTAATCTAAGTCGCATCCCCCTGTCGCAATTAAATTCAATCTAAGTCGCAGATTTGTGTGCCCTCCGCCATTTCGCCTATCTGTGCACCTCCTGTCGCAAAGACATTTTATATTCGATAAAATGTCTTTGCGACAGGGGGATGCGACAAGATTAAATGTCTTTGCGACAGGGGTAATTAAACTATAACTAGCAGGGTAAATTATATTTATAATTCATTCCTCAGAGACTATCCTTACAACATTTATTCTTTTAAATGAAGATATAGTCCGGTCGTTACTTAATGGTAATGAGCATACTGATTTACGTAATGGTTCGTCTAAGTATTTTTGATAGTACCCTAGTATTATTAGTTGGATCATTAACAGCTTTAATGGGGGGTCTATTTGGATTATTACAAAATGATTTAAAACGTGTTATTGCTTTTAGTACTTGTAGTCAATTAGGGTACCCAACCATACCAATTATAAATACAGATTTATTAAGTCGCATATTTGTGAGTCCTCCGCCATTTCGCCTATCTGTGCACCTCCTGTCTTTTCGACAGGAGGTGCAAGACTAGTCCCCCCCTTCGCGAAGCGAAGGGGGCGAGATCTCGCATAAAAATTCAATGAATTGAATTTTTATGCGACATGCGGCGGAGGACTCAAAATATGCGAGAAGTCGCAGATTTGTGAGTCCTCCGCCATTTCGCCTATCTGTGCACCTTCTGTCTTGTAGCATAAAAATTAAATTAATTTAATTTTAATGCGACAGGGGATCTGGGCACCTCCTGACGCAAAAAAAATTAAATCTGAGATTTAATTTTAATGCGACAGGGTATCTGGGCACCTCCTGTCGCATTAAAAATTAAATTAATTTAATTTTTATTGCGACAGGGGATTCGCGAGCCCTCAGCCTGTCGCATTAAAATTAAATCTGAGATTTAATTTTAATGCGACAGGGTATCTGGGCACCTCCTGTCGCATTAAAAATTAAATTAATTTAATTTTTAATGCGACAGGGGATTCGCGAGCCCTAAGCCTGTCGCATTAAAATTAAATCTGAGATTTAATTTTAATGCGACAGGGTATCTGGGCACCTCCTGTCGCATTAAAAATTAAATTAATTTAATTTTAATGCGACAGGGTATCTGGGCACCTCCTGTCGCATTAAAAATTAAATTAATTTAATTTTAATGCGACAGGGTATCTGGGCACCTCCTGTCGCATTAAAATTAAATTAATTTAATTTTAATGCGACAGGGTATCTGGGCACCTCCTGTCGCATTAAAAATTAAATTAATTTAATTTTAATGCGACAGGGTATCTGGGCACCTCCTGTCGCATTAAAAATTAAATTAATTTAATTTTTATAGCGACAGGGGATTCGCGAGCCCTCAGCCTGTCGCATTAAAATTAAATCTGAGATTTAATTTTAATGCGACAGGGGATCTGGGCACCTCCTGTCGCATTAAAAATTAAATTAATTTAATTTTAATGCGACAGGGGATCAGGTCACCTCCTGTCGCAATAAAAATTAAATTAATTTAATTTTTATTGCGACAGGGGATTCGCGAGCCCTCAGCCTGTCGCATTAAAATTAAATCTGAGATTTAATTTTAATGCGACAGGGTATCTGGGCACCTCCTGTCGCATTAAAAATTAAATTAATTTAATTTTAATGCGACAGGGGATTCGCTAGCCCTCAGCCTGTCGCATTAAAATTAAATCTCAGATTTAATTTTAATGCGACAGGGTATCTGTTCACCTCCTGTCGCATTAAAAATTAAATTAATTTAATTTTAATGCGACAGGGGACCTGGGCACCTCCTGTCGCAATAAAAATTAAATTAATTTAATTTTTATTGCGACAGGGTATTCGCGAGCCCTCAGCCTGTCGCATTAAAATTAAATCTCAGATTTAATTTTAATGCGACAGGGTATCTGGGCACCTCCTGTCGCATTAAAAATTAAATTAATTTAATTTTTATTGCGACAGGGTATTCGCTAGCCCCCAGCCTGTCGCTTTAAAATTAAATCTGAGATTTAATTTTAATGCGACAGGGTATCTGTTCACCTCCTGTCGCATTAAAAATTAAATTAAATCTCAGATTTAATTTTAATGCGACAGGGTATCTGTTCACCTCCTGTCGCATTAAAAATTAAATTAATTTAATTTTAATGCGACAGGGGACCTGGGCACCTCCTGTCGCAATAAAAATTA
>Ga0307951_1000077_pt1 | contig 51822 bp, 51 predicted proteins | sample OrgLakmetagen374_FD_201842 | JGI IMG/M metagenome (GOLD analysis project Ga0307951, IMG submission 201842) | Saline water microbial communities from Organic Lake, Antarctica - #374 | ecosystem: Environmental > Aquatic > Non-marine Saline and Alkaline > Saline | place: Antarctica: Organic Lake... | reverse complement strand
TAAATCTGGCCCTGACGCACCAGTTCGCCGACGCCGATCACCGAGAACAGGGACGTGTCCTTGATGCTGACAATGGCCTGGTTGCCAAGGGGCGGAACCATGCGCCGGAAGGCCTGAGGCCAGATGATGGACCAGAAAGTCTGGGTGCGGGACAGGCCCAGGGAAAGCCCGGCTTCATTCTGGCCCTTATCAATAGACTGAACACCACCGCGAACAACTTCCGAGATATAGGCGCCGGAGTTAAGGGCGATGGCCGCGATGCCCGCAGTCAGCGGATTAATGGAGGTGCCAATCAGGTCCGGAAGACCGTAAAAAATAAACAGCACCTGAACAAGAATGGGAGTGCCGCGAAAGATCTCGATGTAGGCGGTTGCCGGCCATTTCAGAAACCAGAGTTTGTTGATGCTCAGCAGACCAAAGAAAATGCCGAGAGCAAAGCCGATAAACAGGCCGCCAAATGAGATCAACAGAGTGTAGGGGATCCCTTCGAGCAAAAACGGGATGGAATTGATGGCTGATTGCCAGTTGAAAGCAAACTGGGATTCCACAGGGTGTGTCTCCGCAGGAAGTTAGGGGTTGGAGACCGGGGCGCTCAGGCCCCGGCGTTGGAAGTCGGGTTTGAACGCCCGTCAGTCCGTTACATATTGTCCGGCATTGCACCGAACCACTCTTCGTAGATTTCTTTGTAGGTGCCGTCTTCCTTCATGCTGGCCAGGGCGCTGTTCACCTCGTCCACCCATTCGCTGCCACTAACAAGGGCAATACCATACTGCTGACCTTCGTAGAGGGCCCCAACGGTTTTAACCTTGCCTTTACCTTTAGTGCGAGCAAAATAACCAACGTTCGGGGCATCGTAAAAGACGGCATCGATGGCGCCAGACATCAGTGCCATGTACATGTCAGCACTGCCTGGATAGGGTGTGACGCCGTCATCGGCTTCGAGGTTTGCGGTCAGGTAGTCGTAACTGGTGCTGCCGATCTTGGTGCCGATTTTCTTGCCTTCGAGATCGTCGAATTCACTGACGTCACTGTTGCTTTCGCGAACCAGAAGTCGAAGACCGGAATCGTAGTAAGGATCGGAAAAATCGACGATTTCCTCGCGCTCCTCGGTAATGGTTATGCCGGCGATGGCAATGTCCACGCTACGGGACTGGAGTGCCGGAATAATGCCATTGAAATCCATGGTGTTAAGATCGACTTCAAAACCAGCGCGATCGGCCACCTCCCGGATAATCGACATGTCGAATCCGACCATTTCTCCGGTTTCCTGATCCATCATTTCAAAGGGTACGAAGCTGGGATCGGTAACCACACGCAGGGTCTCTGCGCTGACAGTCCCCGCGGCGGCCGTGAGTGCCAGGCCGGCGCCGACGGTTTTCAGCCAATTCATGCTCATGCTTGCTCCTTTCGTTTTTCAGGCTCCTTCTGTCCGATAAGACAGACTGGCAAAACCAGTTGATGACTGCGAATGCCGGGGAGCGTTTTTTGGGATATGACTCTGAAAGCGTAGACCATCAACGCCGCAAATTCAGGGTAAAAAGCGCTAAAAGGTTATTCAATGGCTGGATATGGGGGGCATCAAGGGGCAAAGCGCCGGTCAGGGCCTGTGCCCCAACCGGAATAAATGGCTAGAAAACGTCATCTAGAAAGCGATCTTTTCCTCGCCGTGAATGCCGAGGTTTTTCCAGATACTCAGGCTTGGCTGGGCCTGATTCAGGGTGTAGAAATGCAGTCCGGGTGCCCCTGCCCTGAGCAGTTTCTCGCACATGTCGGTCACCACTTCCTCCCCAAACTTGCGGATGCTGTCGCTGTCGTCCCCGTAGGCCTCCAGCTGCTTGCGAATCCAGCGGGGAATCTCGGCACCGCACATGTCGGAAAAACGGGTCAGATTGGCGAAATTCACGATCGGCATAATGCCGGGCACCACCGGAATGGTGACGCCCATTTTTTCCAGCCGGTCGATGAAATAAAAGTAGCTGTCCGGGTTGAAGAAGTATTGGGTAATGGCGCTGTTGGCGCCGGCTTCGACCTTGCGGGCGAAGTTTTTCAGGTCTTCTTCAGCGGTTCTGGCCTGCGGATGAAATTCCGGATAGGCCGCTACTTCCAGATTGAACGTATCGCCACTGTGCTCGCGAATAAAGCTGACCAGTTCGTTGGCGTAGCGCAGCTCGCCGGCCGCGCCCATGCCCGAGGGCATATCGCCCCGGAGGGCGACAATCCGGTTCACGCCGTGTTCGCGGTACAGATCCAGCAGTTCCCGGATTTCCTGACGGGTACCACCCATGCAGGACAGATGGGGAGCTGTGGAAATGCCCTCCTTGTGCAGGTTCAGTACCGTTTCGATGGTGCGATCACGGGTAGAACCGCCGGCGCCGAAGGTGACCGAGAAGAAATCCGGGTCAAGGTCGGCCAGCTGGCTCCGCACCGTTTGCAGCTTGTCTTTGCCCGCATCGGTCTTGGGCGGGAAAAATTCGAAACTGAAACGGCGTTTGAACTGCTTCTGGGATTCCATCTTGTTACCCGATCAGTACTTGTAGCTTTCCGGCTTGTACGGGCCTTCAACCGGCACGCCGATATACTTGGCCTGTTCCGGGGTCATTTTGGTCATCACGCCGCCAAAGCCTTCGACCATGGCGCGGGCCACTTCTTCGTCCAGATGCTTTGGCAGAACCTGAACGTAGATGCCTTTTTCACGGGCTTCCTCCGGCAGGTCAGCAAACTTGCGCTCAAACAGATGCATCTGCGCCAGCACCTGGTTGGCGAAAGAACCGTCCATGATGCGTGACGGGTGTCCGGTGGCGTTGCCCAGGTTGACCAGGCGACCCTCGGAAAGCAGGATCAGGTGATCGTTGGTGGCCTTGTCACGGTACACAACGTGTACCTGCGGCTTCACCTCGTCCCATTCCCAGTTCTTGCGCATGTAGGCGGTGTCGATCTCGTTGTCGAAGTGACCAATGTTGCACACGATGGCACCGGTCTTGACGGCCTTCAGCATGTTGGCGTCGCACACGTTCATATTGCCGGTGGTGGTCACCAGGATGTCGGTGTTCTGCAGCAGGGCCTTGTTGATGCCCGCTTCAGTGCCGGTGTTCACGCCGTCGATGAAGGGGGAAACCACCTCGAAGCCGTCCATGCAGGCCTGCATGGCGCAGATCGGGTCAGATTCGGTGACCTTGACGATCATGCCTTCCTGATGCAGGGACGCGGCCGAGCCTTTGCCCACGTCGCCGTAACCGATAACCAGCGCTTTCTTGCCGGACATCAAATGGTCAGTGGCGCGCTTGATGGCGTCGTTCAGGCTGTGACGGCAACCGTACTTGTTGTCGTTCTTGGCCTTGGTGACGGCATCGTTGACGTTGATAGCCGGTACCTTCAGGGTGCCTTCGCGCAGCATTTCCTGCAGACGGTGAACGCCGGTGGTGGTTTCTTCGGTCACGCCGTGGCAGTTGCGCAGGATTTCCGGATACTTTTCGTGCAGCAGGGCTGTCAGGTCGCCGCCGTCGTCCAGAATCATGTTCGGCTTCCAGCCTTCCACATCGGCACCGACGGTGCGTTCAAGGCACCAGTCGTATTCTTCGTCAGTTTCGCCCTTCCACGCGAAGACCGGAATGCCGCGCTCGGCGATCGCCGCAGCGGCCTGATCCTGGGTAGAGAAGATATTGCACGATGACCAGCGTACTTCAGCGCCCAGTTCGATCAGGGTTTCGATCAGTACAGCGGTCTGAATGGTCATGTGAATACAGCCCATGACGTTCGCGCCTTTCAGCGGCTGCTCGCCTCTGTACTTTTCACGAAGCTTGATCAGCGCGGGCATTTCGCCTTCGGCGATGTTGATTTCTTTACGGCCCCAGGCCGCGAGTGAGATATCGCGAACTCTGAAGTCTTCGAAGCTGTTCAGCTTTGCTGCTGGAGTGCTCATGTTGTTCTCCTGTGCTTTTAAACGTGTTCAGTGATGTTATTTAAGTGCCTGCCGCATCTTTCAGAAGTGCAGCGCGATCGGTCTTTTCCCATGGGAAAGTGGTAAAGGTCTTGCCGCCCACGGTGACTTCCTGTGGCTCGCGGCCAAAGTGGCCGTAAGCTGCCGTTGCCCGGTACATCGGGTGCAGCAGGTCCAGCATGTTGGTGATGGCGTAAGGGCGCAGGTCGAAGTGCTCGCGTACCAGCTGGACGATCCTGTCGTCGCTGATCCTGCCGGTGCCGAAGGTGTTCAGGGAGATCGATGTTGGCTGGGCCACGCCGATGGCGTAGGACACCTGGATCTCACACTTGTCGGCGAGGCCGGCAGCGACGATGTTCTTGGCCACGTAACGACCGGCGTAGGCTGCAGAGCGGTCTACCTTGGACGGGTCCTTGCCGGAGAACGCACCGCCACCGTGACGGGCCATGCCGCCGTAGGTGTCCACGATGATCTTGCGACCGGTCAGGCCGCAGTCGCCAACCGGGCCGCCAATCACGAATTTGCCGGTGGGGTTGATGTGGAATTCGGTGTCTTTGTGCAGCAGTTCCGCGGGAAGCACGTTTTTGACGATCAGCTCCATTACCGCCTCTCTCAGGTCGGCCTGAGTGACGTCCTCGTCGTGCTGGGTGGACAGAACCACGGCATCAATGCCGGATACGCGACCGTCCTTGTAGCTGCAGGTGACCTGGCTCTTGGCGTCCGGGCGCAGCCAGGGCAGCAGGCCCATCTTGCGGGCTTCGGCCTGGCGCTCCATCAGACGATGGGCGAAGGTGATCGGCGCGGGCATCAGCACTTCGGTTTCGTTGCTGGCGTAACCAAACATCAGACCCTGGTCGCCGGCGCCCTGATCTTCCGGCTTCTGGCGATCAACGCCCTGGGCGATATCCACGGACTGTTTGCCGATGATGTTGATCACGCCGCAGGTGTCGCCGTCGTAGCCGACTTTTGAAGAGGTGTAGCCAATATCCTTGATCACGCCGCGGACCAGATCTTCCAGGTCAACCCAGGCGTTGGTGGTGATTTCACCGCCGACGATGGCAACGCCGGTTTTCACCATGGTTTCGCAGGCTACCCGGGCGTGGGAATCTTCCGTAAGAATGGCGTCGAGTACGGCATCGGAAATCTGGTCTGCCAGTTTGTCAGGATGGCCTTCTGAGACCGATTCGGAAGTAAAGATGCTGTAATCAGCCATAGTTGTCTGTCCTCTCCAAGCGTTGTTATGAATCAGGTTACGAAGCGTACCGAATTCTATATCAAAAAAATTTGATATGCGTTTTAAATTTCAATTCAGGCGGCCTCTGCTGTCTTCCAGAATTCCCGGACCTGCACCTGAAACCCGTTGCGCAGGCCGATGAACAGCGATTCACCGGCAGACAGCCCCGCCTCACTGGCCCAGCTGGTGAGTTCTTCCGGCTCGAAGCCCAGCCAGAGGTCACCGCAATTCGCTTTTGCCCAGTCCTGGTCGTGGCTGCACAGGTCACTGATGACCAGGCAGCCACCGGTGTTCATCAATGCCGCTGCATCCAGGAAAACATCGGCCGGGCTGGGCACGTGATGAAGCACCATGTTGGCCACTACCAGGTCAAAGGCGTCACCCCGGGCCAGCAGGTTGTCAGTAACGCCTTCAATCAGGTCGATGTTGTTCAGCCGTTTATCAATACAGGTGCGTGTGGCCTTGGCCAGCATGTCGCGGGAGTTATCCAGGGCGACGACTTGTTCACAGGTTTTGGAAAGAACCGGCAGGAACCCGCCTTCACCCGGACCGATTTCCAGGGCGGTCCGCCACTGTTGCTTCTCCGAGCGCTGTCGGATCAGCTTGGCAACGGGCTCGGCGTAGAGTTCAAAGGCCGCAATCAGCTCCTGTTGTTCACGGAATTTTTCGGCGTGACGGGCGAAAAAAGCCTGCGACTGATCGGCACGCTGCTCCCGGATGGCTTCGATTTTTTCCTTCAGGTGAGTCGGCAGCGGGCTGCTGTCCACTGCCTCAAAAATCTGCCGGATGATGCGGTCGGTCTGCTTGTCGCCGTCCAGGTGCAGGGGGCGACGGTAAAAGATGGCGTTGCCTTCACGCTGGGGTTCCAGCAGCCCCGCCTTGTGCATCACTTTCAGATGATGGCTCATGCCGGATTGGCGCATTTCGAAAAGCTGGCTCAGTTCCAGCACGCCGAAGGTGTCCCGGCGCAACACCCGCAGAATTTCCAGGCGCAGTGGGTCGCCGCTGGCCTTGAAAATGGGCGCCAGTATGTCCACCCGGGAAGGGGGCTCTGGTGCAGGATGTGCGGATGAGGCAGTCATGATCATACGCCATATTTTAAGGAGGATAGGTTTCGGGAGCAATATCAATATCAAAAAAAATTGATATAGCTTAATATGTTTCTATTTTTCAGGTATTTGCCGGGGCTGCTCCGGGCCGCGGAAAAGGGGTGCGTAAAAAGGCGGTCGTTCATTTGCCCCGGCGGTCACTAATCGGTGAAAATGCGCATCTTATTTTTCGCTGTTCCTTCTATTTTGCAATTTGCGTTTTATCGCTGACCAGACACTGGAGAAAGTTCAATGCCCTCTCGCACAGACCTCGCCAACGCCATTCGCGCGCTGAGCATGGATGCGGTTCAGAAAGCCAAATCCGGCCATCCGGGCGCGCCCATGGGTATGGCGGACATCGCCGAGGTTTTATGGAATGATTTCCTCAGCCACAACCCGACCAACCCGAAATGGGCCAATCGCGACCGTTTTGTGCTGTCCAACGGTCATGGGTCGATGCTGCAGTATTCTCTGCTGCACTTAAGTGGCTACGACCTTTCCATTGACGACATCAAGAACTTCCGCCAGTTGCACTCCAAAACCCCCGGTCATCCTGAATATGGCTACACGCCGGGCATTGAAACCACCACCGGGCCGCTGGGCCAGGGTATTGCCAATGCGGTCGGTTTTGCGCTGGCGGAGAAAACCCTGGCCGGGCAGTTCAACCGCCCGGGCCATAACATTGTTGATCATTACACCTACGCCTTCCTGGGTGATGGCTGTCTGATGGAAGGCATTTCCCACGAAGTGTCCTCCCTGGCAGGCACGCTGGGCCTGGGCAAGCTGATCATGTTCTATGACGACAACGGCATTTCCATCGACGGCGAGGTTGAGGGCTGGTTTACCGACGACACGCCAAAGCGTTTCGAGGCCTACGGCTGGCAGGTTATTCCGGAAGTAGACGGTCATAACCCGGAAGCCGTGCGCGCGGCGATCGAAGCGGGTCGCGCCAACACCGCTCAGCCCACCCTGATCTGCTGCAAGACCATTATCGGCTTTGGTTCCCCCAACAAACAGGGCACTGAAGCCTGTCACGGGGCCGCTCTGGGCGAGGACGAAATCGCCCTGACCCGGGAGAAACTGGGCTGGAACCACGGTGCCTTTGAGATTCCCGCGGAAATCTACGGCGCGTGGGATGCCCGTGACAAAGGGTCGGCCGCTCAGGCGGAATGGGAGAAGGCCTTCGCTGCTTACGAGAAAGCAGAGCCGGAGCTTGCGGCTGAGTTCACTCGTCGGATGGCGGGCAAGCTTCCTGCTGATTTCGCCGAGAAGGCCCAGGCTTACATTCAGGACTGCCAGGACAAGGGCGAAACCATCGCGAGCCGCAAGGCATCCCAGAACACCCTGAATGCGCTTGGTCCGCTGCTGCCGGAACTGCTGGGCGGCTCCGCCGACCTGGCCGGTTCCAACCTTACAATCTGGAACGACAGCAAGCCGCTGACCAGAGAAGATGCCAGCGGTAACTATGTGTACTACGGCGTTCGCGAATTCGGCATGGCCGCAATAATGAACGGCATTGCCCTGCACGGCGGACTGGTTCCTTACGGCGCCACTTTTCTGATTTTCATGGAATACTGCCGTAACGCCGTGCGTATGGCGTCGCTGATGAAGCAGCGCTCGATTCTGGTCTTTACCCACGATTCTATCGGTCTGGGCGAAGACGGGCCGACTCACCAGCCCGTCGAACAGCTGGCCAGCCTGCGCACCACGCCCAATATGAGCACCTGGCGCCCGGCAGACACGGTGGAATCCGCCGTTGCCTGGAAAGCCGCCCTTGAACGTACTGACGGCCCGACCGCGCTGGTATTTTCCCGCCAGGCGTTGCCCCATCAGGACCGTGACGCAACGCAACTGCAGAACGTAGCCAAAGGCGGCTACATCCTGTCGGACAGCGACGGCACACCGGATCTGATTCTGATTGCCACCGGCGGAGAACTCGGCATCGCTCAGGACGCCGCCGTCGAGCTGCGGGGTAAAGGCAACAAGGTACGGGTGGTTTCCATGCCTTCCACCGACACCTTTGACGCCCAGAGCGCCGCCTACCGGCAGGAAGTCCTGCCGCTGGAAGTGACCAATCGGCTGGCTGTCGAAGCCGGAATCCAGGACTACTGGTATAAGTATGTCGGCCTGGATGGCCGTATTGTGGGCATGACGACCTTCGGTGAGTCCGCGCCTGCCGGCGATCTGTTCAAAGAGTTCGGGTTTACGGTGGAGAACATCGTCGCGACCGCAGGGGAGCTGCTGGAAGCCTGATGACTGCCGCCGCACCCTATCGTATCGCGATCAATGGATACGGCCGCATCGGCCAGTGTGTCCTGCGGGCGCTTTATGAAAATCGTTATCGCGACCATTTTCAGGTGGTCGCCATTAACGAACTGGCGGACATCGATACCATAGCCCACCTGACCCGCTTCGACTCCACCCATGGGCGATTTCAGGGTGATGTGACGGTCAAGGGCGATGCGCTGATCGTTAACGGCGATCCAATCCGGGTGCTGCGCCACGCAGACCCGGCGGAGCTGCCCTGGGGTGAACTGGGGATTGATCTGGTGCTGGAATGCTCCGGCGCCTTTACCGACCGGGCGACCGCTGAGCAGCATCTTAAATCGGGCGCAAAGCGCCTGCTGTTCTCACAGCCGGCCGAGTCGGATGTGGACCGCACCGTGGTTTACGGAGTGAATCACGATCAGCTGACGACAACCGACCGCATCGTGGCGGCCGCGTCCTGCACCACCAATTGTGTGGTACCGGTCATTCAGGTGCTTGATCAGGCTTTTGGTGTGGAGCAGGGCAGCACCACCACCATCCACGCGGCCATGAACGACCAGCCGGTCATCGACGCCTACCACCACCAGGACCTGCGCCGCACCCGCAGCGCTCTGCACAATATTGTTCCCGTGGACACGGGCCTGGCGAAGGGCATCGAACGCCTGCTGCCGCACATGGAAGGGAAGTTCAGTTCCGTGGCCATGCGCGTGCCCACGATGAACGTGTCGGCGATCGACATGGTGGTGAACGTTCGCGAAAACACCTCGGTGGAAGCGGTGAATCACCTGTTACAAAACGCCGCTCACGGCCCGCTGAAAGGCATACTGGGCTACACCGACGAGCTGCTGGCAAGCTCCGATTTCAACCACGACGCCCACTCCGGCATCGTGGATGGAGGCCAGACACGCGTAACCGGCGGCAGCATGATCAAAGTGCTGTGCTGGTTTGATAACGAGTGGGGGTTCGCCAATCGCATGCTGGATGTCAGCCATGTTTGGCTGGCGAAGGGGTTAAAAGGGGTCTGACCCCGAAGGGGGTCAGACCCCATGAGTCCCAGCCAAAGCCAGCATGCATACGCAAACTTTAAGGACGACGAAATGACCATCAAACGAATGACCGACCTGAACCTCGCAGGCAAGCGAGTGCTGATCCGCGAAGACCTGAACGTGCCGGTCAAAAACGGCGAAGTAACCAGCGACGCCCGCATCCGCGCCTCACTGCCCACCATCAAGGCTGCGAAAGACGCCGGCGCCAAAGTCATGCTGATGTCACACCTCGGCCGCCCGGAAGAAGGCGTTTACGACGAAGCCTCCTCCATGAAGCCCGTCGCTGACCACCTCAGCAAAGTGCTGGGCCAGAACGTGCGCCTGATTACCGATTACCTCGAAGGCGTCGAAGTGGCCGACGGCGAAGTCGTCCTGTTTGAAAACGTCCGCTTCAACAAAGGCGAAAAGAAAGACGACGAAGCCCTCTCCAGAAAATACGCCGCCCTGTGCGACGTCTACGTCATGGACGCCTTCGGCACCGCCCACCGCGCCCAGGCCTCCACCCACGGGGTGGCGAAATTTGCCCCCGAAGCCTGCGCCGGCCCATTACTGGCAGCAGAGCTGGAAGCCCTCGGCAAAGCCCTGGACAACCCCGCCAAGCCGGTGGTTGCCATCGTTGGCGGCTCCAAGGTATCCACCAAACTGGACGTTTTGAACGCGCTGGAAAAAGTCTGCGACTCCATCATCGTCGGCGGCGGCATCGCCAACACCTTCCTGGCCGCAGCCGGCCACCCGGTGGGCAAATCCCTGTGCGAACATGACCTGATCGACACCGCGAAAGACATCGCCTCACGCGTTGAAATCCCGCTGCCGGTCGACGTGGTCGTCGCCAGCGAATTCTCCGAAACCGCAGAAGCCACCGTCAAAAAGATCGACGACGTCACCGACAGCGACATGATTCTGGACGTCGGCCCCGAAACCGCCTCCAAATTCGCAGGCCTGCTGAAGTCCTCCAAAACCATCCTCTGGAACGGCCCGGTCGGCGTTTTCGAATTCGACCAGTTCAGCAACGGCACCCAGTCACTGGCGGACGCCATCGCCGAGAGCGGAGCTTTCTCTTTGGCCGGCGGCGGCGACACAGTTGCCGCCATCGACAAATATGGAATCAGCGACAGGATCTCGTACATTTCCACCGGCGGCGGTGCTTTCCTGGAGTTTGTGGAAGGAAAAACACTACCGGCTGTCGCCGTGCTCGAAGAGCGAGGCGCATAACTAAACGTTCAAAAATTTCAAGATTCTGCCTGCGGCGATAACACCAAAGCCAGAATCGCAAGGAGGGAGGGGGTAGGTCTTTCGCGGAATTTGCGAGGCCAAGGATGGCCGAGGATAAGCGCACATGGATGTGCTCGTAGCGGTTCCGCGAAAGACCTACCCCCTCCCTCCGTAGCAGACTCAGAACTTACAAGCAGACTCCAAACCAAACAGTCTGCCAAAGACTTTAAATAAACCAAGGAGACAACCCAATGGCCCTGATATCGATGCGGCAACTGCTCGACCACGCCGCCGAACACGGATACGGCGTGCCGGCGTACAACGTGAACAACCTTGAGCAGATGCGCGCCATCATGGAAGCGGCGGACCAGACCAACTCCCCGGTGATTGTCCAGGCCTCCGCCGGCGCCAGGAAATATGCCGGCGCCCCCTTCCTGCGCCACCTCATCCTCGCGGCCATTGAAGAGTTCCCCCACATCCCCGTGGTCATGCACCAGGACCATGGCACCAGCCCATCGGTATGCCAGCGCTCCATCCAGCTTGGCTTCAGCTCCGTAATGATGGACGGCTCCCTGGGTGAAGACGGCAAAACCCCGACCGACTACGACTACAACGTCGACGTTACCCGTCGCACCGTGGAAATGGCACACGCCTGCGGCGTGTCCGTGGAAGGCGAACTGGGCTGCCTGGGTTCCCTGGAAACGGGCCAGGCCGGCGAGGAAGACGGCATCGGCGCCGAAGGCATCCTGGATCACAGCCAGATGCTGACGGACCCGGAAGAAGCGGCCGACTTCGTCAAGAAAACCCATGTGGATGCACTGGCCATTGCCATCGGCACCAGCCACGGCGCCTACAAGTTCACCCGCCCGCCCACCGGCGACATCCTGGCGATTGAACAGATCAAGGCCATCCACAAGCGCATCCCGGACACGCATCTGGTTATGCACGGCTCCAGCTCGGTGCCCCAGGAGTGGCTGAAGATCATCAACCAGTACGGTGGTGAGATTCCGGAAACTTATGGCGTCCCGGTTGAGGAAATCGTGGAGGGCATCAAGCACGGCGTTCGCAAGGTCAACATCGACACCGACCTGCGTCTGGCCAGCACCGGTGCTGTTCGTCGCTTCCTGGCCCAGAACCCTGCGGAATTTGATCCGCGCAAGTTCCTGAAAGCAACAATGACCGCCATGACGGAAGTCTGCGTGGCCCGCTACGAGGCCTTTGGAACAGCCGGGAATGCCAGCAAGATCAAACCGGTTAACCTTGAGCGTATGTTTGAACGTTATGCCGCCGGTGAGCTGGATCCAAAGGTTAAGTAACGCTTAGGTCTGGCTTTGTGGTTTGCCTCTTTAGCCTGATGGTTGCGGGGACGTCGCAGGGGTGGGCCTTCCTTTCGGGACACGCTGTAGATACGTCCATGTAAGCTCGACAAAAACATCCATGTTTTTGACGTTCCCGAAAGGAAGGCCCACCCCTGCTTGCTTTGACTACTCGATATCGCCTGTTTTTAAAGATTGGCGGAGTTTGTGCCAGGGCTCGCTATTACTGCGCCATATCCCGGCAGCTTCACATCAATCGGTGGTTCCTCAGCATGCCAGTCGGCGGTCCACTCCACTTTTGGAGAACCGTCAGAGTCGGGCGTTATGGTGACGAAGACCGTGCCAAAGCTGGTTGGCGCTGGGCCGAAGCTGATGGGTTCGTTCTGTTCCAGCCAGCGTTCGGGTATGCCACCGCAGAGCACCAGGCGTTCGCCTTCCTCCCGTACAAAGCAGTTGCGAACCATCAGCACCCATTCGGCTGACGCCCAGACGTGATGGCCGTCCCCCATGCAGCCGCCGCCGGTGCCGGGATGGATGGCTTCGGGCCACTGGCCGGTGGGTGAGGCCAGGTCGGCGACTGCGTCCATCAGTTGCAGATAACGGAAATCGCCTGCCCGCAGAAGTATCTGGGCTACGTGCAGGGTCAGGTAGGCGTTGAGGCCGGAGTGGATCATGTCCTGATAGAAGGCACCGTCGACGAAACACCGTTCCAGCAGAAATTCAACGCAGTCCAGCAGGCGTGGGTCATCGGGCGCGCAGAGCTGGGTAGGGTAGCCTATCGCCAGGGAGCCAATGGCGCCCGCATCCAGGCGCCGGTAGGGAGAGGCAGGCATGCCCGGCCGTTTCAGTCGGTCCCTGCAGCCCTCGAGGCTGCGGTCGACGGCCCTGGTAAAGTCCGCCGCATCTTCCCGGAACATCCGGCTCTCTTCCGGGCTGCTTTCGGCCAGCATGTCTGCCGCGGCGTGAAGGCCGGAGATGCCCCAGAAGTCATCCCAGTAGTAATAGTCGTTGGGGCCAAGGTGCTCGGCGCTGAAACCGGCGGGCAGCAGCCCGGCGTGTGGTGCTTCGGTTTCCTTGCGCAGGCGTTTGTCGGTGATCCACTGGGCTCCACTACTGATCGGGTTGTGCCAGTGCTTTTCCGGGCGCCGGCCGGTCAGGTCGAAGAAGCGTTTGAGCACCCAGAGCACTTCACCGTTCGCATCCCACTCGCCTTCCTGTGACCGGAAGTAGCCGCTGCGGGTCTGGCGTTGGGGAAAGCGCGACAGGGCGCGCTCGGCCCGTGAGGTTAATCCGATGCCCAGCAGCGCGTTGATAATGAAAGCCGCGTCGCGGAACCAGAAACGCTTGTAGGTAAAGGGGCCAGGGTAGACGTCTTCTGGGGAATGAAGGATCAGCGATGCCACCGCCGCATCATAAAGGAACTGGTAGCGGGGCTCCGGGCAGACCAGTCGGGCATGACCCTCCCGCTCCGTCTGCCAGGCGTCGTTTGTCGGCAGGCTCGCCGGGCTGTCGCTGAGCGGAATGCTGGCGGTGATTTCGCGGGTTTCCCCGGCCTTGACGGAGAAAAGCGCAGCCGCGGTTACCATGCCCACGTCACAGACGCCTTCCCGCTGATCCTCTCGATCAGTCAGGTGAATGTGCACATCCCCATTCCGATAATCCGATACATGATGTCGTTCGGCGGGCTCACTGAAGGTGACCGAACGATCGCTCTCCACCGTCCATGCATCTCGCTTCTCGGACAGGCGGACGCGGTTGATGAAACTGACGCCTTCCGGGTTGGAGGGTCGCAGGGCCAGCACGATCGAACCTGCTACGTCGGACTTTGCCGTCAACCGCAATTTGCAGACCGGAATTCCGTTTTCAAGCTCCACCCAGGCGCGGCTGCTCAGTTCCAGGCCATCCATCGATGATTCCGTGTTCACGCTCACGACATTCTCTACGTCCTGCCACTGCCGGGCATTTTTTGAACGCGAGGGCAGCAGGCAGCGGCCGTCGTCAGCCAGCAGCCAGCCATCCAGTGACCAGCTGTCAAAAAACGGTGTCAGCAGGCCCCTTGGGTCGACCACGGGCAATTCGTCGCAGTCCGGGTGGCCGACAGCGGTCCAGTTACGGTTGCTGAGGTTGATGTGGGTGATGGAAAACGCCCGTGGAATGAATGACGGATCTTTTGGATCAAACTGCCGTTCGATCCAGTAGGGCCAGACCCAGTCCAGATTGTGCTGGATAACACGGCTGTTGATCAGTCCCCGTGCATGAAAAACCACGCCTGCGCGCAGCAACTCGATGGGTTCGCCAACTTCGGAGGGCTGGGCGAAACCGTGAAGCTTGGACAGCAGGGCAATGGGGTCGAGAAAGCCGTGTCTGCGGGCGACGTTTTTAACCACAAAACGCCAGGGTAGCCATTTCATCCAGGTCACTGTTTGATCTCCAGGGTGTGTTCTTCGTCGGTGTATTTGGTCAGGGCACGGCGCGCGAGGATATTGAGAAACACAACTGCGACGACAGTGCCCGCAAACCCGGCGCCGTAGATGGCCCATTCCAGAGTGGATCGGCCGGTTTCCCGAACCCCCAGAACTGTCAGGTCTGCGGCGATCGACCCCAGGTAGACGTTGTGGAGCGAGAACGGAATGAATCCGAACACGGAACCGGCGACAAAACCGCGAAACGAAAAGCGGGTCAGGCCAAAGAAATAGTTGGACAGTTTGCCGGGAAAGAAAGGTATCAGCCGGGTAAGCAGCACGATTTTCCAGCCATGGGGAGTCAGTTCATCGCTCATCAGCCGGAGCCGGGCTCTTTCCATCACGAAGGCTTTTGCTCTGTCACCAAACGCATAGCGTGCTATCAGAAACGCCAGTGAGGCGCCCAGCACGGTGCCTGTGACCACATACACAGTGCCCTCAGCCACTCCGAACACGAAGCCCGCGCCGGTGGTAAACAGGAAGCCCGGTAGCAGGGCGACGACCGTCAGGGTCATCAGCAGGATAAACAGTAGCGCTGCCCAGGTACCCTGGGCTTCAAACCACTGAAGCATGCCCACTACCCGCTCGTGGATGCCCAGGGAATAGAGAATCGCAAGAATAACGCCGACAAAAGCGATGCTGGCCAGCATCCCGAGAATGGGAGAGCTTTTCCAGCCAGCCCTTCGCTCAAGTTCTGTTTCTTGCATAACGGAAGGTTTCCTTCTGAGTAAGGACAGAATGCGTGATGTGCCTGCTTCAGGGTATGTCTGCGACTCACATACACTAGGCCAGGCCATGGGTTGAAAACAAGGGCGGGGCCTGACGCATCAATTCTGATGCACCGATACCTTGTATTTTGCTGAATCCCATCAAACATAGAGTAATAGCGGGCAATCAATGTCCATCCTTCAAAACAGGTGTGAGGACAAGAATGGACTTCAAAGACTATTACGCCGTTCTCGGTGTGAGCGAGTCTGCCTCTCCCGAGGAGATTAAAAAGGTCTATCGCAAGCTGGCCCGGAAATACCATCCGGACGTCAGTAAGGAGGAAAATGCCGACGAAAAATTCAAGGACGTCGGCGAGGCCTATGAAGTATTGAAAGATCCGGAAAAGCGCGCCGAGTACGATGAACTGAAAAAATATGGCGCCCGGAAGGATGGCTCATTCCAGCGGCCGCCCGGTTGGGAGAGCGCCTCCGGTTTTGGTGGTGGCGGTTATACCGAAGCCGATCCGGGGCAGTTCAGTGACTTTTTCGAGGAAATCTTCGGCGGTGGCCGTCGAGGCGGTGCCGGTTTCGGCGGACAGCGTCATTCCATGCGTATGCGAGGTGAAGACGTTCACGCCCGATTGGCAATGTTTCTGGAAGAAATCGTTAAGGGTTGCGAGAGGCAGGTGTCGTTCAACGTACAGGAAGCCGACGCCAATGGCCGCGTAGTACCGCGCCAGAAAACCCTCAATGTGAAAATTCCGGCTGGCATGAAAGAAGGGCAGCATATTCGCCTGAAGGGCCAGGGCGCCCCCGGTGTGGGCGGGGCAGAAAACGGCGATCTGTTCATAGAAGTGGAGTATGCACCCCACCCGCATTTCACCGTTCAGGGATCGGATATTCTGGTTACCGTACCCATTGCGCCCTGGGAGGCCGCCCTCGGGGCTTCGGTCACCGTTCCGACCGTGGGTTCAAAGGTGAATCTGAAAGTGCCCAAAGGTTCCTCCAGTGGTCGTAAACTGCGCCTCAAAGGCAAAGGCCTTCCGGGCAAGCATCCGGGGGATCAGCTTGTGGTATTGCAGATCGTCATGCCGGAACAGCATTCTGAGAAAGCCGAGGAGCTCTACCGCGAACTGGCGGAAGCCGAGAAAGCGTTCAATCCACGCAGCAAGCTGCATGTGTAAGCGGGGTGAGGGATGACTGACAAGAACCGGACCGTGAGTGTTGAACTGACCGAACCCACCGTAACCTTCACCTTGCGCGAAGTCTGCGAACGAGGCGGTTGCCACGCCGAATTTGTGATCAAACTGGTGAATTACGGGGTCATCGCGCCGGTGGAAGAGTCACTGGAGGCGCGTCTATGGCTATTTGACCTCCAGACACTGGCGCGTCTACGGAAGGCCCAGCGGTTACAGCGTGACCTCAAAATGAATATCCCCGGTCTGGCCATGTCGCTGGAACTGCTGGACGAAGTCACCGAGATGCGCCGTGAAGTTGACCGTCTGAACCAACAGCTGCAGCATTTTCTGGACGACTCCTAGTTCAGGACCTCTCCAGTGCGGTTGTTCAAAATACGCCCCTAGCGCGCTCCTTAAAGATTCGGGCGAATTACGCCTTTTCCAGCTTCTGAATTTCCGCGTAAATCTTTTCCGCCTCTTCCATCAGCGTGCCGTGAGTGCGCAGATCGCCGTTACGTTGGGCGTGCAGCGCCTTTTGTAGCTTGGCTTCATATTCTTTCTGCAGTTTCTTTTTCGGATCACCCTTCAAAAATCCCAGCATTTTTTCACCTGTTTTTACGCGCGTGTTCGATAGCTTACGGCAAACCAGCCGGAAAGTTCACAAATCCGTCTGTCCTGGCCCTCTCGGCGCGTTGTCCAGCAAGCCCGGGTCTGCTGCCGTTTTCTGATAAAAAAGTGGACAGTCTCAATAAATGGGATTATATTCCCAAAATATGAATTGGGAAAAATATCCCAATCAGTGTTGGTAACAGTGTTTGATAGGGCAGCCAACCTGGACTGTCTGCGAACGTGAACAAAAGCCTGGAGACGAAAAATGAAACGCAATCCATTATCAGTAGCAATAAAGTTGGCGCTCACCGGCGTCGTTGCAGGGACACTTGCGGCCTGTGGTGGTTCCGGATCCGGCAGCGCCGCCCCGGACAACGGTTTTTCCTCGGGAACCAGCGTTGGTGCAGTTTCAGGGTTTGGCAGCGTATATGTTAACGGCACCCGGTTTGCAACGGACGGTAATGTCAGCAGTGACGACGGTTTTGAGCGAGAAGATCAGCTCTCCAAAGGTATGATCCTGAAAGTGGAAGGCGACTGGGACGACCGCGGCGAAGGCCAGGCCGATAGGGTCAGCTATGACGATACGCTGAGAGGCCCGATCGAAGGCCTGAGCTGGGATGAAACTGCGCGAAGTGGAACGCTCACCATGCTGGGCCAGACAATCTCCCTGGACAGCAAAACCGTGTTTCGCGGCGCGACACCCGTTGCGATCAATGACAACCCCATGGGTTACCGTGTGCGCGTCAGCGCCTGGCGCCTGGAGGATGGCAGCTTCCGGGCCAGCTACGTGGGTGCCAGGGCCATCGGCGTCGAATTCGACGACGGTAACGAAGTCGAGATTGAGGGCGTGGTTGCGGATCTGGATACCAGTGCCGAAACCTTCACCATCAACGGTTTCCTTATTGATTACACCAGCGCCGAGGGCGACGATGATTTCTCCCTGGATGATCTGACCAACGGCCTCGTTGTTGAAGTCGAGGGCTACCTCCGCGGCAGCACCATCATGGCCGAGGAAATCGAAGACGAAGATGACTGGTTCGATGGTAATGATGACGCCGTCGAGATTTCCGGCACCATCTATGACCTTGACGGGCCAGACAGGCAGTTTTCGCTGAATGGCGGTCGGGTGCAGATCACCAACGGCACCGAGTTTGACGACATCAACCAGAGCAGCCTGGCGGACGGTCTTTTCGTGAAGGTTGAAGGCGATTTCCGCAACGGAATACTGGTCGCCGAGGAAATCGAGGGACAGGAATCGGATGCCGAACTGGATGGGGTCATTGAATCCATCAATCTGTCCGATGAATCCCTGGTGGTCAGCGGCGTTCGTGTTCAGCTCACCGGCAACACGCTGATTGATGACGACGACGATGATGACAACGACCGTCGCAGCCGGGTGCAGGACATTCAGAGCTTGCAAGTTGGCGACTACCTGGAAATCGAGGGCCGCCAGCGCAGTAGTAGCGGTGGCTTCCTGGAAGCATTCAGCATCGAGCGTGAAGACGAAGATGATGATGACGACGATAACGTTGAAGACTTCGAGCTTGAGGCACGCGTCAGCGCCATCGGGTCGAATTCCATCACCATCATGAATCTTGAAGTTCTGCTTGACGGTTACAGCACCGCCGGTGCCAGTGTCGGTGACGAGGTGGAGATTGAATACCGCAGCACCGGTGGCGGCCAGTACGAGCTGACTGAAAGCGTTGAAGTCGACAACGATGATGACGACAGCGGTAGCGACGATGACGACGACGATTCTGACAGTTGACCGGTGAGCGACTCTGACCGCCAATCTGGCGTTCAGATCGCTCTGGGAATACAATCCCAAATATGAAAGATTCTGACACCAATCCGTTGCACCGGGCGCTGTATCGCATTCTGCGCCCGATGGCCCGCCTGCTGCTTCGTAACGGAATTCCGTTTGCCGAGTTTGCCGAGCTGCTAAAGCGGGCCTATGTGGATGCTGCCATGGAAGACTTCTCCGATCAGCGTAAAAAGCCCACGGATTCCCGCGCAGCGGTAATGACCGGGCTGACCCGCAAGGAAGTAAAAAAGCAGCGGGAAATGCTGGAGGGAGAGCGCGGTGTGGCAACCGGCAAGCGCCAGGAAAACCGGGCCTCACGTGTGGTGTCCGGCTGGGTTCACGATCCTGCATTCCACGCCAGCAACGGCGAACCTGCGGAACTTTCCTTTGATCTTTCATCTGACGGATTGCCCAGTTTCAGCGAGCTTGTCCGTCGTTACAGCGGCGATATGACGCCGCGAGCTGTGCTGGAAGAGCTGCTGAGGGTGGGTGTGGTCGCCGAGGATAAAGCCGGAAATCTGTTGCTTCGCCAGCGGGCCTATGTGCCGGCAGGCGACAGCCAGGAAATGCTCCAGATTTTTGGAGAGGACGTTTCCGATCTCATAGCGACCATCGATCATAATCTTGCGGGGCACGGCGCAACTGCCCAGCCCCTGTTCCAGAGAACACTGGTGTACAACAACATCCCACCTGAGGTAATGCAGCGCTGGCGGCATCATGCGGCGCGGCAGTCCCAGAACCTGCTGGAGCAGCTTGATGAATGGCTGGCCCCCTATGACCGGGATATCGCCAGCAAGGGTACAGGTGAGTCCGCGAGGGATGCCGTAAGAACCGGTGTTGGAATTTTCTATTTCGAAGAGCCGGTCCAGTCAGGTGTCAGTGGAGAGCCGAAACAATGAATTCCAGAACACAGACACCAGAGTCCAGCGGGTGGCAGCCGACCGAGCTGGTCAGCACATTGCTGTCCAGGGGAGCCCGGGATGTTGTTCGTCACTGGATCAGCCAGAAGTGGTTTCTGGATGATGACAACCAACCCAGATCCCTGACGTTTGGCAGTGCTGAGGGTGCAGAGTTCAACCGGCTGATCAGCCAGGTGAGTCCGCATCTTGCCCCCGCTGTTATCTGTAATGAGCTACTGCGCAAAGGCATAGTAGAGCAACATGACAGTGGCAGCCTGCTGTTGCGCAGAAGCGCCTATGTGCCGGGAACGGCGCAGGCAGAAGGCCATTTTTTCACTGGTGAAGACCGGCAGGTGTCCGGCGCCAGTTTTAGTCGCCGCCGGAATGATCGGATCTGAAGATTATCGGCCAATCCAGGGGCAGGGAGAAACACGCATGAAACCAAAATCCATTCACTCGGCGGCGCGTCTTGCACTCGGCGCGCTCTCTGTCGGCATTCTTGCCGCGTGCGGCGGTGCCGGTGGCGGCGGTGGAGGTTTCGATGTTGCCGACGGAGGCATCCGCGGGACAGGCTCAAGCGTGGGACCGGTGTCCGGGTTTGGCAGCGTGTATTTGAATGGTATTGAATTCGCCACCGATGAGATTCCAAACAAGAGTGTGCAGAGCAACGACGGCATTGTGACCGAATCCGATCTCAGCGAAGGAATGATTATCCGGATTGAGGGTCAGTGGCGGGACAACGGCCAGGGCACCGCCGAGGAGTTGGAGTATGACGATACTCTGCGTGGCCCGGTGGATTCTGTCACCGCCGATCCCAGTGGAGGTGGTGAGTTTGTCACAGTCGTGGTTATGGGACAGTCGGTTCGTGTTGATCGGCAGACTGTAGTCCGGGGGCTCAGCTTTGCAGACCTGCTAGGTGGTTCTGGTGTAGGCGATCACGTGCGCGTCAGTGCCTGGCGTCAGGCGGATGGCAGCTACCGGGCCGGTTACCTTGGAATAATTCCGTCAAACCTTACCGATGTAGAATTGGAAGGCTCAGTGTCCGCCGTCGATACGGCTTCAGACAGTTTTTCAATTGGCACCATCACAGTCGAGTACGATGAAGGGTCCGTGATTTTTGGTTCCGGATTGACCGAAAATGATTTGGAGGACGTTGCTACCCTCGAAGCGGAAGGCAGGTTGGAAAACAATACCATTTATGCCAGCACCATTGATCGCGGCGATAGCCGTCGCTATCGCCGCAACGACGCGGACGACTTTGAAGTCACCGCGACCATTGATTCGCCTTATGCACAGTCTGGGGCCGCCAGCAGGCCCGGTGAATTCACTCTAGGCGACCTGTCCATCCAGGTCACCAGCTCCACCGAGTTGGACGACGGGCTGACTCTTGAAGATTTGCAGCAGGGTTTGTTGGTCCAGGTTGAGGGCCGCTTCCTGTCAGACACCGTGGTAGAAGCTGACGAAATTGCGCGTCGTGAGGCAAATGCCAGCGTCCAGGGCGTGATTGCATCGGCGGCCGATGATCGCCTTTACATCGGTGGTGTGGAAGTACGGGTCACGCCCAACACTGTCTTTACTAAAGATGATGATGGCGAGGTGACCTTCGCTTCACTGCCCATTGGAAATGTAACGGTGGAAGTAGAGGGCATCGAAAGCCAGCAGGGCACGGATGTTTTTATCAGCGCCTTAAATGTAGAAGTGGACGACGAGTTGGCGAGTTCAGAAAAACTGGATGAATTCGAGCTGGAGGGTCAACTGCGTGGCATCTCCGCAAAACCGGGCACGATTTCACTGCTAGGCGTACAAATGAGTGACGGGGATGCTGACTATGGGTCTCGCAGCGATCTGGTTACAGATTTCGAGGCCGGGCAGACCATCCGGCTAGAAGTAGATTATGCCGGCTCCAATGGCGGTTTCGTGGCGGACGAAATCGAACGCGACGACCTTGACTAATGACTCAGCCATTCCTCGAAGCCATCGCTGCTGCGCTGGTTAAGCGCAGGAAAGCTGCCTACAATGCCCTGCTTACAACAGGCAAGTGCCAGCTCCGGTCCGGAAATCAGAAACATGGGGGCCGCTACCAGTGGCAGATCAAGGTTGTTTTCCAGAAGGCCGGGCATGGCAAATGGCAGAGGGAGTGGGCGTCCTTACGTGTGGGGGATTGACCGATGGAACTTTGTCGAATAGACAGGATCTTGGCCCGCTTATCAAACTGTGCAAATAAACCATAACATCACAGGCAAGGAGTTACGGAATGGGTGAAGCCAATCGCCGGAAAAAGACCGGCCAGCCGGCACCGAAAGGGAAGAAAAGCCAGAAGCCGCTGATTATCGGTTTGAGCGCGGGCGTGATCGCCCTGATCGTTGTGATTGTATTTGTCATCACGTCAGCGCCCGCCCCGGATTCCGATGCGCTGCCCACGGCCGTTCCCGATGCCGCGCCTTTCCCTGCGCAGGTTGACCAGTTCGGCGTGTCGATAGGAGAGCCAGATGCGCCGGTCGTGGTGCGGGAATTTGCCGACTATCAGTGCCCGGCCTGCCAGAACTTCGCCAGCGCCAGCCAGCAGCTTAAAGAAGAATACGTGAAATCCGGGGAGGTCCGGTTCGTGTTTTTCGACCTGCCACTCCAGCAGCACCAGAACGCAGTTCCCGCCGCGATGGCAGCGCGCTGTGCCGGTGACCAGGACAGCTACTGGGCGATGCACGATGTGCTGTTCGACAAACAGTATGAGTGGAGTGGCTCGGGCAGTCCCACCGATACCTTCACCCGTTACGCCGAAGACCTTGGCCTGGAAGCCCGCCGCTTCAGACGCTGCATGGAGACCGATCTGCATATCGAAGACATCGAGCAGAGCCGCCAGGTGGCTGTTCAACTTCAGTTGACCAGCACGCCAACGGTCATCGTCGACAATATCCGCCTGACCCGGCCGGGCTGGGCGCAGCTGTCGGCCGTTGTGGAGCGGGAACTGGCCAAGTAGACTACCGCCGCTAAAACCCATGCTCCGGATTTACGGTCCGGCCCGCAGGAGATTCTTTGCCAATGAGCCAGGACATTGTTGTCTGCGCGCTATACAGGTTCGCAGTGCTGAATGATTACCAGTCCCTGAGACAACCGCTTCTGAACCTGATGCACCAGCAGCGGGTTTGCGGCACGTTGCTGCTGGCCCGTGAAGGCATCAACGGCACCATCGCAGGATCCCGGGCAGGAGTCGACGCGGTCAAACACTGGCTGGACGCCGACCGCCGTTTCGAGGGCATCGACTACAAAGAGTCGTTTGTGGACAGCCAGCCGTTCAAACGCACCAAGGTCAAGCTCAAGAAAGAGATCGTGACCATGGGCGTCGAGGATATCGATCCGCAGCGGATTGTGGGCACCTACGTCGAACCGAAAGACTGGAACGCCCTCATCTCGGACCCGGACGTGCTGTTGGTGGATACCCGCAATCAGTATGAAGTGGAAATCGGCACCTTCGCCAATGCGAAAAACCCGGCGACCGACACCTTCCGCGAATTCCCGGACTACGTGAAACAAAACCTCGATTCCTCCCGTAATAAAAAGGTGGCCATGTTCTGCACGGGCGGAATCCGTTGTGAAAAATCCACCGCCTATCTGAAAGAACAGGGCTTCGAAGAGGTCTACCACCTGAAAGGCGGCATCCTGAAATACCTTGAGGAAGTGCCGGAACAGGAAAGCCTCTGGCACGGAGAGTGCTTCGTATTTGATGACCGGGTAACGGTGAATCATCGGCTTGAACGTGGCGAATACGACCAGTGCCATGCCTGCCGCCGCCCGATCACCGAGGCCGACAAACAGCGCCCGGAGTATGAGCAGGGCGTGAGCTGCCACCGCTGCCTGGATTCGCTGACCGGGGACCAGAAAGCCCGTTTTGCCGAACGGGAACGGCAGATGCGGCTGGCGGAGCAGCGCGGTGAAGCGCATGTCGGCGGCGAAGCGGCGCGCCTTATTGAGGAGCGCAAGGCCCGGAAACGGGCAGAGCAGCAGCGGCAGTCGCTTCGAAGCGCGCAGGGCGAGCGCGGGCAGCAACCCAAACACTGAATACCGGAACAGGAGAGATCATGAACCTGAACTATCTCGGCAGTGCCTGCCTGGCCCTGCTTTTGCCAACGGCAGCTCTGGGCCAGGACAACGCGAAAAACTGGGAAGGCGAGGCCGAGCTGGGGGTGCTGAAGACCACCGGCAATACCGATGAAACCAATGTCAACGGCCGGTTCGGCTTGAAGCATGAAGTGGCAACCTGGCGAAATACCGGGGAGTTCCGATCTGCCTTCTCAGAAGCAGAGGGCGTAACCACCACGGAAAAATACCGCGCCGCACTGGAATCCGACTACAAGTTTACGGACCGCCAGTTCTGGTATGTGCGGGCCTTTTACGAAGATGACCGATTCTCCGGCTACGATTTTCGGTCGACCCTGACCACCGGTTACGGCAACCGGGTGTGGGAGGTCGGTGAGCGCTCGTTCCTGGAGTTGACCGCTGGTGCCGGTTACCGCTTCAACAAACTGGACGTGCCCGATAATTCCGGCAGCCGTGATGATGAAGAGGCCATTGCGCGCCTGGCTGGCCGGTACGATCAGGCGCTGTCCGAAACGGCACTGTTTCGTCAGGAACTGAGCGTCGAGGTTGGCCTGGACGAGGAAGCCACCACAACTGAATCCGAAACCTCGGTGCAGGCCAGTCTCGTAGGTAGCCTGGCAATGAAAGCGACTTACCGGGTCCAGCACCGGTCTGATCCACCCGCCGGTTCTGAACGCACAGACACCGAGCTGTCGGTTTCCCTCGTTTACGGTTTCTGAGGTCACCAGGGATTATGCGCCGCTCAGCGTTTGCGCCCGGAATCAGCCCGGGCCAGGGTCAGGGCATAAATCTCGCGGACGTCGCTGGCAAACTGCTCCACTGAATAATCCGCCGCAAATTCCAGAGCGTTCCCGGACAGTTTGTGCCGCAGGGTTTCGTCTTCCAGCAGCTGCTGAACTCTGTCGCACCAGGGCTCCTGCTTTTCCGGCGTTTTGAAGCCGTTGAAATCCTGTCGCACCACGTCGTCAATGCCGCTGGAGCGGACGGCTACTACCGGCAGCCCGGCGGCCATCGCTTCCAGAATCACCATGCCCTGGGTTTCGGATTTGGAAGCAAACAGAAAGGCGTCTCCCAGGTGATACCAGGTGGCCATTTCGTCCGGCGGAACCGCGCCCACCAGGGTGAAGTGCTGTCCCAGATCCAGCTCGTCTATCCGTTGCTGTAAACGATCATGCTGGTGACCCTCACCGATCATCAGGAAACGGAACGGACAATCTGACCGCTGACGCAGTGCATGGATGGCGTCAATCATGAAGTCGATATTCTTCTCGTTGGACAGCCGGGAAACACTGACGAACACGACTTCATCCTGAATGTTCAGGGATTCGCGCAGGCGGCGGACATCCTCGTCGTCCACCTCCTGAAAGCGCTTGTATTCGATGCCCGTGGGCTGCACGAAGGTCATGGATTTCACGCCGATCATGCGCAGATATTCTTCGGTCGAGTAGGTTGGCACGATGACCGCGTCGCACTTGTTGGCAAACCGCTTGATCAACGCGTGGGAGATAAAGTTCCGGAACAGGTTGCCGGGCAGTGGCACAAAGTGGGCGTAATGTTCCAGCCGGGTGTGGTAGGTGTAGATCACCGGCACCCGCAGCAAACGGCTGATAAACAGGCCCAGCGACCCCAGCCAGAAGGGATGGTGCAGGTGAATCACATCGGGCTGGAAGATTTTCAGGCGGGTGCGAATCCGTTTCAGGAAAATATTGGCCAGGCGGAATTCACGCTTTTCCCCTATAGCCAGCAGGGAGGGAACCCGCAACACGTTGTCCTCGTTTGGCGGCTGGTCCCGGTACCTGGGTGCCACAATCAGCACGGAATCCTGCAGGGCCTGCAGCCCCCGCCTCAGCCGCTCAATCGAGATCGGCACGCCGCCGATAAAAGGCAGGTAATTGTTGGTGAACATGGCCACCCGCAGGGACCTGTTCAGCCATGGCTGCGGGTCCAGATCGTAATCAGGGTAGTAGTCCTTCTCGACAAAAATAGCCGCGTACAGCTTGGTGCCGATCAGCACGAACAGCCCCACCAGCAGGAAGAAGTTCACGTAACCCACATAGAAGAGCGAGTAGATGAAGAACCAGAGCGACTCCAGGGTGCTGAGTATCGCGCTGGACCGGGCCTCCAGTCTTTCCAGGGAATAACTGACGGAACCGTCCGCCGCCACATCCACGCGAACATAGTGGTAGAAGCTGGTGTCGCTGTTCAGCACCAGGCCCCCGGCGCCACCGGTGGTAATGAAATGGGTGCCGTCGAACTCCTGATTGGCGAACAGGGACAGATTGGCCGCGAATACCGCTTTTACGTTGTGATCCTTTGCCAGCGTCAGCAGCGCATTTTTGAAGGCCAGCGGCTGCAGAAAATCCTCGGGCTGCTCGAACGGGGCGTCTTCCGAGGGGTCCAACAGCGGGTGGCCGATGAACATGAAAATGGGCCGGTCACTCTCGCTGTCCAGCAGGTCTTTCAGCCAGCGCATCTGCCACTGCCAGGGGGTTTTGCCGGTGCTGTCCAGAAAAATCAGTCGGGCCTGGGCGGTATTCACATTGTAGAAATGCGGGCCGAAATGCTCGTAGAAGCGGAAGGCACCGAAGTTTTCCTCTTCGTTCTCGCCAAAGGTAAGCAGGTAGGGAATGGTCAGGTTGTTCAGGGTGCCCTGAATGGCGCGGTACTTGTCCTCACCCCCGCTGCTGACGGCGTTGCCTGCCGACACCATGAAATCCAGTTCCGCCTGGTTGAGCTCCGGGATGATCTGCTCTTCAAAGACGCCGACGGAATTATTGATATTGCCAACCACGGCAAAGCTGAAACCCTCTCCGTTGTTCCCGGCCAGACGGGCTTCGATCCTGCCCACCTGATCGGCGTGGAGGGCCTGAAAATCCGGCTGATAAAAATTCAGATATACCTTGTAGCCGATCAGCAGCAACACGATCAGCAGGTTGATATAGAACAGCAGTTTTAGCGGTGTTGGTCGCTTCATCGGGCGTCCTTGTGACTTGCGAGCAGTTCCCTCTGCAGGAGAATCAGCCCAACCAGCATGCCAAGATAAATGGTGATGAACCGCCAGGCAACGGTTACCAATATAAGATGGTTGGCGGTCAGGGTGTCGTGGAAAAATGTCCCGAAAACACCTTCGGAAATACCGGAAGCACCGGGGGTGGGCGAGAAATACATCACAAACGTGGTCACCACCAGCAGCCCCAGGCTGACCAGATAATCCACTTCATAATCCAGTGCCCACATCAGCAGGGCCGGAAAACTGAACAGGCTGAGCAGAAACACCGCTGTAAAAACCACGGACAGGCAGACAAACGCCCTGGGGCCTTTCAGATAATCTCCGAAACTCCCCGAGAACCGCAACATCTCCCGCCGCGCCTTGAACTGCCAGCGCCGGTGACGTGCGTCGCTGATCATGTGCAGGCGGCGCAGAAGTTTCAGAAAGCCGGACAGGGGCCCGATCAACCAGTGGGCGCGTAACAGCACCACCATGAAAAAGCACAGATAAAGCAGAATCAGCACCGCCAGTACCGGTCCCAGATCGCTCGCCAGGGATTCGCCACTGAACGCATCAAGGGTGAGCAGAAAAACCGGTGTCAGGGAAAAGATGAAGATAACTGCGAGCACGGTGCGAATGGTGGTTGCGGCCGTTGCCCGCCCCAGGGGGACGCCGTGGTTCTGCAGATACCAGATCTGGGCGAAGCCGCCGCCGGTCGCCATGGGTGTGACATTGGAAAAAAACAGGTTGATGAATACCAGACGTGTAATCACCGGTAGCGGCACCCGGTGGCCCAGCGCCCGCAGGGTAAAGTAGAGTCGCAACCCATCTGCCGTGAAGTACACCAGCAGCAGTGCGGCAACCGCCATCAGCGTGCCCGGGGCCACCAGCCGGCTGTCGAAACTGACGGTGCGCCCGGCGAACTGATCATACACCGCGTACAGCCCCGCGGCCGTCATCACGAAAAAAAGCAGGGTAAAGACAGCCAGACGTTTCGCCGACGCATTGGTACGATAGTTCTGGTCGGTGGGCGACGTCATGAAGCGGCCAGCGTGTTGGGGACCTGGAAATCCATAAAGGGTCTCTGAACCTTGAAGAAGTCGGAGTCTATCACAGCGCCGGTGGATTGATTTTTGCCATTGTGTCATTCGCGACTGATGAGACGCGCCGTCGTGTTCTCCTGTTACCCTTGAAATTGTTGTTGCAAGCACACACTTACTACGATTAAACCAAATAAAATCAGAGGGAGCTCCTCATGCCCAGGCACTTCGAACAAGCCCCCGGTCTTCATGACGAACCGGTCCCCGAAACCGAAGGGTTTGTGTTCAACCAGACCATGATGCGCATTAAAGACCCGGAGCGGTCCATGGACTTTTACAGCCGCGTAATGGGCATGCGCCTGGTTCGGAAGCTCGACTTTCCGGCGATGAAATTCACGCTCTATTTCCTCGCCTTTCTTGACGACCGTCAGGCCAACACCGTGCCTTCAGACGACGCCCACCGCACCACCTTCATTTTTGGCCGCGAAGCCATGCTGGAACTGACCCACAACTGGGGCACCGAAGATGATGATGACTTCAGCTATCACAACGGCAACGACCAGCCCCAGGGCTTTGGTCACATCGGTTTTGCGGTGCCTGACGTGTATGCGGCCTGCGAGCGGTTCGAACAGATGGGCGTTGAATTCGTCAAAAAGCCGGATGACGGCAAGATGAAAGGCCTGGCCTTCGTCAAAGACCCGGACGGCTACTGGATCGAGATTCTGCAGCCAAACATGCTGGAAAAGCAGCGTAAAGAGGATTGATTAACCGGTCCAGCGGCTCTCAGGCAGTTCCCGGCGTTTGCCGGGCACTGCTCTGAGAGGCCACGATCACCGCCGCCGTCAGTATCACCGCGCCGGTAATGCCCGCCAGTCCGAGTATCTCGCCCAAGAAAATCCATGCCAGTAGCGCCACAAACAGGGGCTCCAGAGTGACGATAATGCTGGAGAGGGTTGCGGGCGTGGTTCTCATGCCGGCAAAAAAACTCAGGTAGCCAATACAGGTGGGTACCACGCCAATATAAACCACCATGAGCCACTGGCCGACAGTCAGGCTTGCCATGCCGTCAAAGCCGCCAATCAACCACACCACCGGCAGTAGAACCACCGCTGCCGTCAGAAAGCAGATAAAGGCGGTGGTGAACACCGGGGCGCCGGTGGAGGAATAGCGGCTGGTCAGTGTGAACCCCGCGTATACAAACGCAGCGAGAACCGCGATAAGAATGCCCGCCAGGCGCAGCTCTCCGGCGCTGTCCATATCGCTGATAACCAGCATCGCCGTGCCCGCAATGGCGGCCATCAGCGCCAGAATGGTCACAGCCCCCGGTTTTTCCCCCAGCAAAGGCGCCGCCATAATGGCGACCAGAACCGGCGCCAGGCAAAGGGCAATCAGGGTGGCGATGCCTGCACCGGTCAGGTCCACGGCCAGCAGGTAACTGCCTTGATAGAACGCCTGGAACACGCCCAGGGCCAGCAAAGGCACCAGGGCTTTAGGTGATAGCTTCCAGGGCGAGCGTAACTGGGTTCTGGCGCTCTGGGCTTCGGCTGTCTGCTCCCGCAGCATCAGCACGAAGAAAAACGGCAGTGCCACCACCAGGCGCAGAAATCCCAGTGCAATGGCCTGCAATTCGGAACCGGTAAACAGGAATTTTGCCACAATGCCGGTGGTTGCCCACAGCAGAGCCGCCAGGGCAATCAGCAGAGCGCCCTGAATCATTCGATAATCAGCACGATCAGTTCCTTCGGACCATGGACGCCGTACGCCAGCGTCTGCTCAATGTCGGCCGTTTTGGACGGGCCAGACACCAGCAGCGCGTTGGTCGGCATCTTCTCATGCCAGCGCTGGGCCAGCATGGCTTCATGAAAGGTGCCATAGAGCTCGCTGGCGTAGAGCACGGCGATATGAATAGGCGGCACCAGACTCATCAACCGCGGCTCGTCCGCCGACGGCCACAGAATCAGCGAACCGGTTTCGGCAATGCCGCCCCGGGTGGAGGTGATGCCCGCATCCACCGTGTTGAACAGCTCCGGCTGCCAGTGCTCGATGGCCTCATCGTAAACCAGCAGGTCGGGCAGATCCTCGCGAGTACCGGCCTCCTTCCTGAGCGTCTGGCCAATGCTGCTTGCTTTTGAAATCAGCAGGTTCCCGGCGCCCCGGGTTTTCAACAACTCGGCCACTCGATCAACCCAGTCCGCGTCGGTTGTGCGGTGTACTTCACCGTGTACCGATTCAATCATGCGCTGGAACAGGTCCACTTTTTCCGCCGTGGACCAGTCCGGGCGTTTCAGCACTGAAAAATCGCAGGCCGGCGCGGTCAATTCGCCGCCAGAACGGTGGCGAAGACGCTGAAGGATGGCGTTTCTGGAGCTCATTGCTGGCGCTCCTTCATCCGCTGGTGGAGGGTTTTCGGCGCCAGTTTTGGCGCCGTCCGGTACTGGGTCCAGCCACCGAGCCTGCCCGGCTGCAGGTTGCGGAATTTTGCCGCAATGCCGGTGCCCAGTCGATACAGCCCGGGTTTGGCGTGCATCCAGCCCCAGCCTTTCCAGATCATCGCCTCAACAGAATTGCGCTTGGAGCCGTGGCCGCGAACCTTGGCCGGGTGCAGCTTGTCGCCGTCTACCGATTCCTGGCGCAGGCGCACCAGCAGGTCAGGGATGGGGATCTTCACCGGGCAGACTTCACCGCAGGCTCCGCAAAGGCTGGAGGCCGAGGGCAAATGCTGCCCTTCATCCAGGCCGATCAGATGCGGCATCAGGATCTTGCCGATGGGGCCGGGGTAGGTGGTGCCATAGGCATGGCCGCCAACGCGGGTGTAAACCGGGCAGTGGTTCATGCAGGCGCCGCAACGGATGCATTTCAGCGTATCCAGCAGCTGATCGTCCTGATAGATCGACGACCGGCCGTTATCCACCAGCACCACGTGAACCTCTTCTGGCCCGTCCAGCTCGTCGGCCTTGCGGGGTCCGGAAATCATATTGAAATAGGTGGTGATGTGCTGGCCCGTAGCGGAGCGGGTCAGCAGTGCCAGCAGGCCGGTGATGTCCTCAAGGTTCGGCACCACTTTCTCAATGCCCGTCACCGCGATATGGCAGGGAGGCACGGTGGTGGTCATCCGGCCGTTGCCCTCGTTTTCTACCAGGCACAGGGTGCCGGTTTCCGCCACCGCAAAGTTCACCCCGGAAACGCCGACATCGGCGTTGCGGAATTTCTCCCGCAATTGCAGGCGGGCGCTGGCGGTCAGGTAGTTTACATCGCTGGACAGGTCGGTGCCGGTCTTGTCATGCAGCAGCTGGGAAATTTCGCCGGTGTTCTTGTGAATGGCGGGCATGATGATGTGGGACGGCGTCTCGTCGGCAAGCTGAACGATGTACTCACCCAGGTCAGACTCCAGCGCTTCGATGCCCCGCTCCTGAAGATAATGGTTCAGTTCCATTTCTTCGGACACCATGGACTTGCCCTTGATTACGCTCTTGGCATCCCGCGCGACACAGATATCCCGGACGATCTTGCAGGCTTCATCGGCATCCAGTGCCCAGTGAACCTTGATGCCGTTTTCGGTCAGCTTCTGTTCAAGCTGCTCCAGCAGATCGGGCAGGTTGGCCAGCGCCCGCATCCGGATGTTGGAGCCCAGATCCCGCAGGGTTTCCAGGTCCATACCTTCAAACGCGGCGGTGCGTTTGCTCATGAGGCCGTCCATGGCCTTGCGGAAATTCTGACGGATTTGCGGATTGTGAATGGCAGCCCGTGCGCGCGGGTGAAACTGTTTAACGTCAATCTTATGAAGAGGTGGGCTGTTGTCAGTCATCATGAGCTTCCTCGCTCTTCGGGTTGGTGCGCTGCCATAAAAAGCTGAGAATATGCTGGCCTTTCATCGGCTGCCGGTTCTTTTCGGCGTAACCATCAATGTTCATCAGGCATCCGCAGTCAGTAGTGACAAAATTCCTGGCGCCGGATTCTACCAGTGTCGCTACTTTTTCGCTGACCATGGCACCGGAGATCTCGGGGTGTCGCACCGCAAAGGTGCCGCCGAAACCACAGCATTCCTCAGCCCTGACCTGTTCCACCAGCTCAACATTGTCGAGCTGGCCCAGCAGCGCCGGACCCACTGTGCCAACGCCCATTTCCCGTCGGGCGGAACAGGACGTATGCATGGCCACCGTGGCAGGATCACCCAGGTCTGTCAGTTTGATATGGCAGGCGTTCAGCAGAAAATCCGTCAGTTCCCACACCCGCCCGGCAATTTCGGCTGCCCGGACATCGTCCGGGGTGCCTTTGAACAGGTCCGGATAGTGTTTGCGCATCATGCCGCCGCAGGAACCGGAGGGCACCACAATCGGCCAGTCTTCCGGGAACAGGTCCAGTTGGGAGCGGGCAACGGCGCGGGCATCGTCGTGATAGCCCGAGGTGAACGCCGGCTGGCCGCAGCAGGTCTGGTCTTCGGGGAAGAGCACTTCAATGCCTTCCCGTTCCAGAAGCTGGATACCCGCCATACCCGCGTCAGGATAGAAGAGGTCGATCAGACAGGTACCGTAAAAATAGACTTTTTTCGGTTTGGAAGGATAAACCTTGATGGGGTCCGACATTGCGCTGCCATTCTGTTGTAGGAAAAACCGGAAACAATTACCCGAATAATAGGGCGGCAGCCAGGCACTTGCCAGCCGACTTTAGGGGCAGAAAAAAGATGAGGTGGGGTAAGTTAAAAAGAGAAGCAGGATCAGGCGGGGCTCAAGTTGGGCCTGGCCTGATCCTGAAGCGTGGTGTGGCTTTGCGCGTTTACTCGACGGTTACGCGGTCGGCGTTCTTTTCGAGGGTGCGCTCGCCAATGCCGCTGACCGCCGTCAGGTCATCGGCGGACTCGAAAGCGCCGTTTTCACTACGGTAAGTCACAATGGCCTGAGCTTTGGCTTCACCAACGCCGTCAAGGCTGGTGAGCGTTTCGGCCGTGGCGGTATTGATGTTCACTGAAGGGGGTTCGGCGCAGGCAATGCCGGAAAAAAGGCTGAATGCCAGCAGTAAGATGGCGAAAATCGGGGTGCGTTTCATAGATCAAGCTCCTGAAAACGGTATTGAGACAAGTGGGTTGAAGTCACGTCAGGCCGTCGAAGCGTGGAGCTGGTCTGGTCAGTCTGGAATTACTGGAAGGGGCTGGGGAGTGCACGGAGCCTGGTACACTGTCCCTGTGAACCAAACCCGTGGCTGACCCAATGCCTGATCCTTCAGGCTGCGGCACATCCTGTGCCCGTCTTCCCTGTCGTTCATCCCTGCAAGCCCATGTTCCCTGGGCTTTACTCCCTGCCGCGCACAGAATGCGCTGCAAATCCCTGGAGTGTCTTCCCTGAGCCAGCCGTCCCTGCTGACTGCTCATCCCTGACAATGATCAGTCTACAGAGTCGAAGACTTGCAGAAATCCGACATACGCTCCGTAAATTGTGCGATATGTCTTACAGGTCTGTAATCGAAGCGGCGGCCTCGCGAATCCGCTCCATGGTGATTTCCCTGACCGCTTCCTGGCTGATGCGAATGTGGTTTGTTAAACGATCCGCCGCGGCCGTTGCCTGGCCACTGCGGATGGCTTCCAGTATTTCCGCGTGCTCCCGGTAAGTGGCGTTTACCCGCTCTTCCCGGGTGAAGTCCAGTCGACGGATGATTCTCAGGCGATCGGTAATCTCCCGGTGAATCCGCGTCATTTCCCGGTTACCGGCAGCGGCCACCAGATCACAGTGAAAACTCTCGTCCAGCGCCCTCACAGTGCTGCCAACCGCGCGCTCGGAGGGGTGGTCCGGGTTCCAGATCGCCGTGAGGGTTTTTACGGTCTGTGGTATGTCCGGCAGTTGACAGATTTTGTGCATGGCTGCCCGCTCCAGGGTAATCCTCAGGTCGTAAAGCTCCTCCACCTGCTGGAAGTCAAAGGGCGTCACCTGCCAGCCGCTGCGAAACAGCACCTCCACCAGGCCTTCCCGCTGCAATCGGTACAGGGCTTCCCTGACCGGCGTTCGGCTGGCATTCAGGCGCGCGCCGACATCCCCTTCGCTGAATTTGTCCCCGGGGATCAGTCTAAATTCCAGGATGTCGTCCTTCAGGGCGCCGTATACCCTGTCTGCCACGGACTCTTTTCTTCTGGGACTGGTTGTCATTTTCCCGGTTGTACCTCTTGTTTGCGGGTCGTCTTTCGTTGCGAATTCAGCCCTGACCCCCGGGCGTTAATGCTCGACGAATGCCCGCCAACCTCCGAATCCAGTCACATCCCGGGCCCCCTCAAATCCATATCCCTCACAGATAAACCCGTTAACCCAGCGCCCGTCTGCCAGCTCCACGCTGCCGATGCCCAGCGGAGCGGGAATCAGGTCCACGAAAGAGCCAAATTCCGAGGCGGCCATTTCCCAGACCTCCAGGATGATTGACTTGCCCTCGTCGTTGGCATTCACCCGTTTCAGGCCCGGCTTGGGCGGGGTGGTGTTGGGCAGGGCGTACAGCCGGTAGTTGGCGGAAGTGGTGGTCTGCTCCAGCAGCGTGGCGTGGCGCTCGGTCAGCTGGGTGTTCAGGGGCATGCCCGACAGGTGCGCGCCCACCACCGCGACCTGCACGGTGGGAACCGCATGGCGCGAAGGGATCGGCTCTTCCGGGCGGGTCCGGTTGGTTGCGCCCAGGGGTGTCGGGTGGGCGTTCAGCCACTGGGCGGCCAGTTTCTGCAGTTCCGCGTCTTTCCAGGCACCGGAAATCAGCGTAATGCCAAAGGGCAGGCCGTCATCGCGAAAACCGGCGGGCACCGCCAGGGCGCAGAAGTCCGCCAGGTTGACGAAATTGGTGTAGGTGCCCAACTGGCTGTTGAGCACAACCGGGTCGGCATTCACCGCCTCAATGGTGGGCGCGGTTGGCGCCGTGGGCACCAGAAGCGCATCCACATTCGCCAGCAGGTCTTCAATCTCGCGCAGTAATTCTTCCCTGCGATACTGCGCCTTGAAAGTGTCGGTGGCGCTGAAATTTCCGGCCTTGCTGATGATACCCCGCACCACCGCGTTCATGTCGTCACTGTGGTCCACCATAAACGACTCGACGGCGGCCTGGCGCTCCGCCACCCAGGGGCCTTCGTAGAGCAGGGCGGCCAGTTCCAGCAGCGGCCCGAAATTGATGCTGAACAGCTCGACGTTCTGCTGGCGCCATTGGCTGACGGCGGTGTTCCAGGCCGCTTCGGCCTGCTGGTCAGCAAAAAACCGGGGGTGTTCGGGAATCCCCAGGCGCTTTATCGGGCCGGGGCGGCGGATGGCGGCGGTATCCATGGGCAGTGCCCCGGGCTTCTGACGGGAGTAGGCGTCGGTTTTATCCAGGCCCTCCATCTGGCTGGCAACGAGGCTGGCATCATTCACCGTCAGGGCAAAAACGGACACGCAGTCCAGTGACCGGCAGGCGGGTACCACACCGCTGATCGAGAACAGCCCCCGGGTTGGCTTCAACCCCACCAGGTTATTCAGTCCTGCGGGCACCCGCCCGGAGCCCGCAGTATCCGTGCCCAGTGCAAACGGCACCAGGCCCCGGGCTACCACGGACGCAGAACCAGAGCTGGACCCGCCGCTGATCACCTCCGGGCTGAAGCTGTTGGCGACGGCACCGTAAGGGGAGCGCGTGCCCACCAGCCCGGTGGCGAACTGGTCCAGGTTGGTCTTGCCGATCAGCACGGCACCTGCGGCTTTCAGCCGGGCAACGGCCGTGGCGTCCTGCCCCGGTGAGTAGGCATAGGCCGGGCAACCGGCGGTGGTGCTGAAGCCTGTGGCGTCAATGTTGTCCTTGACTGCAAACGGGATGCCGTAAAGGGGAAGGCGGCTGATATCACCGCCCTGTTTGTTCAGCAGGCCTGCCAGTTCGGCCAGGGCGGCTTGAAGCTGTGTGCCACTTATTTGTGCAATCCAGGCGTTGTCGGTTGTGTTCAGGTTGGCGACCAGTGAAGCAAGCAGGTCTTCGGGCTTATCGCCTGACTGGTAAGCCTCTCGCCAGTCATCCATGGTCCATCCGAGTGTTGCAGGCATGGTTCGTCCTCATGTGCTGTATCAACTTGTATACATGATTGATGGCAATGCCTGTGCCATTTGAGGCAATTAAATAAATACTAGTAAAAACAGTAACTTAAGTTTTTACGTAGCCAAAATAGGCGTTTCAGGCCTGCACCATGGATGGGCGAGTGCACCGGAAAGAAGCCCTGCAAACGCTGCTTTATCGGCTTCAGAGCAGATTCTGGGTAAATTTTAAAGCTTGTATACTAGATAAATGATTGTTTTTCAGGGCGATTGGTGAAATCTGGAACGGCAGATGCAATGCGGAGGTGCGGTTGCTCAAAGCGAATGGCACGAACTAACCCGAAAACAAGGACGCATAGCATGACTATTAAAAAACACGTAAAACTTGGGCTCTCAGCCCTGGCTCTCTCAGTCTCCCTCAACGCAATGGCCGACGAACACCCCATCAAGGTCGGTATCCTTCACTCTCTTTCCGGCACCATGGCGATCAGTGAAACCGTACTGAAAGACACGGTTGAAATGCTGATTGAAAAGCAGAATGCCGCTGGTGGTGTTCTGGGTCGCGATCTGGAAGCCGTGGTGGTTGATCCTGCTTCTGACTGGCCGCTGTTTGCAGAAAAAGCCCGCGAACTGCTGGCCCAGGAAAAAGTCGACGTGATTTTCGGCAACTGGACCTCGGTTTCGCGCAAGTCGGTTCTGCCGGTTGTAGAAGAACTGAACGGCCTGCTGTTTTACCCGGTTCAGTATGAAGGTGAAGAATCGTCCGAGAACGTTTTCTACACTGGCGCCGCCCCCAACCAGCAGGCAATCCCGGCAGTTAACTACCTGATGAACAACATTGGCGTAGAGCGCTGGGTACTGGCTGGCACTGACTATGTGTACCCGCGTACCACCAATAAAATCCTTGAGACCTACCTGATGGATATGGGTGTGGCCAAGGAAGACATCATGATCAACTATACGCCTTTCGGACATTCCGACTGGCAGAACATCGTGTCTGACATCAAGGACTTCGGCTCTGCCGGCAAGAAAACCGCCGTGGTGTCCACCATCAACGGCGACGCCAACGTGCCTTTCTACCGCGAACTGGGCAACCAGGGCATTGATGCTGCGGACATCCCGGTGGTGGCGTTCTCGGTAGGTGAGCAGGAGCTTTCCGGTATCGACACCGGCCCGCTGGTTGGTCACCTGGCCGCCTGGAACTACTTCATGAGCGTCGACAGCGACGCCAACTACGACTTCATCGATGAGTGGATTGCCCACACCGGTGACGACGAAGCTGTCACCAATGACCCGATGGAAGCGCACTACATTGGTTTCAATATGTGGGTTGAAGCGGTCAAGAAAGCCGGTACCACGGACGTGGACGAAGTCAAAGACGCCATCATCGGCGTGACCGTCCCCAACCTGACCGGTGGCTACTCCGCCATGATGCCCAACCACCACATCACCAAGCCGGTGCTGATCGGTGAAATCCAGGACAACGGCCAGTTCTCCGTGGTCTGGGAAACTTCCGGCCTGGTGGCCGGCGATGCCTGGTCTGACTATCTGCCCGGTTCACGGGACATGATCGCCGACTGGCGCAAGCCGATGTTCTGCGGAACCTTCAACACCGCAACCGGCAAGTGCGGCGCGTCCGCCGGTGAAATGGCTGCTGAAGCAGAGTAAGGCGGGTTGAAATAAGGCAACCGGGGGCGGCCAAACCGCCCCCGGCTTTCGCAACCGCAATATTCCAACAACACAGGATGGAACCATGAGCATCATCCGATCGCTCACCTTGCTGCTTTTTGCCATCATCACGATCAGCCCTGCAGCAGCGCAGGATCAGGACACAGACCCTGGCAGGGCCCTGCTCACCAATCTGGCGCAAGCGCCGGACAGCAAAGTAGAAGAAGCCATTAATGCCATTGTCAGCAGTGGCGACGAACGCGCCCGTGGCTGGATCGAAGCCTATGGCAGAAACCGACTGAGCCGCATCAAAGACACGGGGCAGGTCGTACTTGTACTGAACAACCGGGGCAGGGACTGGGAAATTGCCGACCCGCTGACCGGAGAGAACATGGGCGAGATGTCCCGCCGTGAGCTGGACAGAGTCGCCATCAATAACAGAATACGGGGCCAGCTGGATGGCATCCTCGCCATGCTGGACCTGAACGCCGCCGACCCTGATGTGCGTGAAGCCTCCGCACGGGAAATGATGGGCAAAGTGGACGCCACACTGGTTGAACCACTGGAGGCCAGGCTGGAGCTGGAAGAAAGCGCAACGGTGCGCGAACGCATCCGGGCTGCACTGGCCATTTACCGGGTGGGCGAGGGCGACCTTGAAGCTATCGAAGAGCTGTCCGGCAGCCTGCATCCCCGCGCCCGGGCCGCCCTCAGTGAAGCTGTCCGGGGCGATAACCCGGCGCTGGCGACCAAAGCAAAGCAGGCGCTGGCGACCATTGAACAGAAACTCAAACTGAACAACGCCGCCGAGACCCTGTATTTCGGCCTCAGCATGGGCTCGGTACTGGTTCTGGCCGCCATTGGCCTGGCCATCACCTTCGGCGTCATGGGCGTGATCAACATGGCCCACGGCGAACTGATCATGCTGGGTGCCTACACCACCTGGGGCGTGCAGCAACTGTTGCCGGGGCAGCCGGGTCTGGCGCTGATGCTCTCCATCCCTGCCGGATTCATGGTGGCGGCCTTTGCCGGCATCCTTATTGAACGGGGCGTTATCCAGTTCCTCAAGGGTCGTCCCCTGGAAACCCTGCTGGCGACCTTCGGCATCAGCCTGATTCTGCAGCAACTGGTGCGAACCGTTATCTCGCCCCAGAACCGCACCGTGGTCACACCGGAGTGGATGAGCGGCTCGCTGGTCATCAACGATGCGCTGTCGCTGACCCTGAACCGCATGTACGTGCTGGCGTTTGCCTTGATTGTGTTTGCCAGTCTCATGCTGATCATGCGCAAAACCCGCCTTGGCCTGGAAGTGCGCGCCGTCACCCAGAACCGCAACATGGCCCGATCCATGGGCATTCGTGCCACGCGGGTGGATATCATGACCTTTGCCCTGGGCTCCGGCGTGGCCGGGCTGGCCGGTGTGGCGCTGTCCCAGCTCACCAACGTCGGCCCCAACCTGGGCCAGAACTACATCATTGATTCCTTCATGGTGGTGGTGTTCGGCGGCGTTGGAAATCTCTGGGGTACGCTCATTGCCGGCCTGTCACTGGGCACCATCAACCAGCTGCTGGAACCCTGGGCGGGGGCGGTGCTGGCGAAGATCATCGTGCTGGTGTTCATTATTCTATTCATCCAGAAACGGCCGAAGGGGCTCTTCCCCCAGAAAGGCCGGGCAGCGGAGGGTTAAGTTATGTGGTTAACGCGACCCCTGCGTGAACGCTCCACGCAAGTGTTTCTGGGTATTCTATTCGCGGCACTGGCAGTGGTGACGCTGCTGCATGTGACCATGCCGGAGGACAGCGCATTCTATGTCAGCTCCTTCACCGTGACCCTGATGGGCAAATACCTCTGCTACGCGCTGCTGGCCGTGGCGGTGGATCTGGTGTGGGGTTACCTGGGCATTCTCAGCCTTGGCCACGGGGCGTTTTTTGCCCTGGGCGGCTATGCCATGGGCATGTACCTGATGCGCCAGATCGGCGACCGGGGCACCTACGGCGACCCGATACTGCCGGACTTTATGGTGTTCCTGAACTGGCAGGAACTGCCCTGGTTCTGGCACGGCTTCGACATGGCCTGGTTTGCCTTCCTGATGGTGATGCTGGCGCCGGGCATTCTGGCCCTGGTGTTCGGTTTCCTGGCTTTTCGTTCACGGGTCACCGGGGTTTACCTGTCTATTATCACCCAGGCGCTGACCTTCGCGCTGATGCTGGCCTTCTTCCGCAACGAAATGGGCTTTGGCGGCAACAACGGCCTGACCGATTTTCGGGATATTCTGGGCTTCAATCTGCGCACCGACGCCACGCGTCTGGGGCTGTTTATTGCCTCCGGCATTGCCCTGGCGATTGGCTACCTGGTCTGCCGCGGCATTGTGACCAGCAAGCTGGGCCGGGTCAGCGTTGCCTGTCGCGACGCCGAAGCCCGCGCCCGCTTCCTGGGCTACCGGGTGGACCGGGTGCAGCTGTTTGTATTTGTCGTGTCGGCCATGATTGCCGGTGTGGCGGGCGCGCTTTACGTGCCCCAGGTGGGCATCATCAACCCGAGTGAGTTCTCGCCCATCTTCTCCATCGAGATTGTGGTGTGGGTGGCATTGGGCGGTCGCGCGACGCTTTACGGCGCGGTGATTGGCGCCATCCTGGTGAACTACGCCAAAACCGTGTTCACCGGCGTAATGCCCGATGCCTGGCTGTTCCTGCTCGGCGGCCTGTTTGTGCTGGTCACGGTCTTCCTGCCCAAGGGCATCGCCGGCCTGCTGGCCAGCCGCCGCAAAAAGAAGGAAGAACCGGATTCTGACGGCCCTGATGCCAACCCCAGCTCCAATTCCGACACCGGCAAGGAGGCAACCGCATGAGCCTGCTGGACGAATTTGCCAACCGGGACCGGGTATTCGAGTTTCTGACGCCCGTCCCGTCCCCGGTCGACACTCGCCACGGCCCGATTCTGTATCTGGAAGGCGTGAACGTCAGCTTTGACGGCTTTAAAGCCATCAATAACCTCAACCTGACCATCGACGACGGCGAATTGCGCTGCATCATCGGCCCCAACGGCGCGGGCAAAACCACCATGATGGACATCATCACCGGTAAAACCGCCCCGGACACCGGTTCCGTCTGGTTCGGCAGCCGCCACAACCTGCTGACCATGAACGAGCCGGACATTGCCAGCCTGGGCATCGGCCGCAAGTTCCAGAAACCGACGGTATTCGAAGCTTTGACGGTATTTGAAAACCTCGAGCTGGCCATGGCCACCGACAAGCGGATTATTCCCACTCTACGTGCAGTGATGCGCCCGGAATTCCGTGAGCGCATCGACGAAGTGCTGGAAACCATTAACCTCGCATCCCTGCGGGACAGCCTGGCGGGCATTCTCTCCCACGGCCAGAAACAGTGGCTGGAAATCGGCATGCTGTTGATGCAGAAGCCCCGCCTGCTGTTGGTGGACGAGCCCGTGGCCGGCATGACCGAACAGGAAATGGAACGCACCGCCGAACTGCTCACCAGCCTGGCGGGCAAACAGTCAGTGGTTGTGGTAGAACACGACATGGGCTTCGTGCGCTCCATCGCCCGAAAAGTCACCGTACTGCACCAGGGCAGCGTGCTGGCGGAAGGCAGCATGGACCAGGTCTCCAACGATCCGGAAGTGATCAAGGTGTATCTGGGGGAGGAAGCCTGATGCTCACAATCAGCAAGCTCAACCAGTACTACGGCGAAAGCCACACCCTCTGGGATCTGGAACTGGACGTTCCGCAAGGCCAGTGCACCTGCGTGATGGGCCGCAACGGCGTGGGCAAAACCACCCTGGTGAAATGCGTAATGGGCGAAGAAACCACCAGCAGCGGTAGCATCCTGTTCGCCGGCGACCTGGAACTGACCAGGAAAAAAGTCGAAGACCGCTCCCGTCTGGGCATCGGCTACGTGCCCCAGGGCCGCCAGATATTCCCACTGCTGACCGTGGAAGAAAACCTCCGCGTCGGCCTGGCCGTGCGCAAAGACGGCAGCAAGAAAATCCCCGAACGCATTTACGAGCTGTTCCCCGTCCTCAAGGAAATGAAAAACCGCCGCGGCGGCGACCTCTCCGGCGGCCAGCAACAGCAACTGGCCATCGGCCGCGCGCTGGTGATTGAGCCACGCCTGCTGATCCTCGACGAACCCGGCGAAGGCATCCAGCCCAACATCGTCGCCCAGATCGGCGAAGTCATCCGCCGCCTGATCGAAGAAGACGGACTGACCGTGCTGCTGGTAGAACAGAAGCTGCCCTTCGCCCGCAAATACGCCGACAACTTCGCCATCATGGACCGCGGCCGCCGGGTTGCCGGAGGCCAAATTGCGGAACTTTCTGACGAACTGATCAAGAAGCACCTGACCGTATGACAGTTTACGAGGCCTTTTCAGCCGACCCGGCCCAGCCTCTCCGCCCTCCACAAAGGGAGGAGGACTCCGGCCACCGCTTCGACGAAACCCGACACTGGGCCGCGTTCCTGTCGTTGGGTTTCGAAGCAAGGCAGGAGCGCGAACAAACCATTACCCGCATGACCCGAATACGCCACCAGGGCCCATTGCGGGTCCAGCGCCCGTTCTACCCCGAAGGCAAAACCGGCTGCTGCCACGTCTACCTGCTGCACCCACCCGGCGGCCTGGTCAGCGGCGACGCCCTGAAAATCGACGTGGCCGTCGGCCCCAACGCCCACAGCCTGGTCACCACCCCGGCCGCCACCAAACTCTACAAAGCCGACAGCAACGGCGTCGCCTGGGGCCAGCACACGACACTAAACGTCGCGAAGGATGGGGTGCTGGAATACCTCCCCCAGGAAACCCTCGCCTTCAACGGCTCCAAAGGCGAACAGACCACCACCATCGAACTGGCAACCGGCGCCAAATGCATCGGCTGGGAAGTCCTGGCCCTGGGCCGCCCCGTCGGCAACCTGCCATTCGTCACCGGCCACCTCGAGCAGCGTTTCAGCCTCCACATTGATGGCAAACCTGTGTGGCTAGAACGCCAGATCCTCGACCCCACCCACGCCCGTTTCAACGGCAAATGGGGGCAGGGCGGCGCAACCGTTCAGGCGACGTTATGGGTGGTCGGTCTGGATGATGAAACGGGTGCGATTGAAGTCATTCGAGCACAGTTACCGGAATCAAAGAATTGGGCAATAACGCGCCGTCGCGGTGTCGTTCTTTTGCGTTACCTGGGAAATGAAAGAAACGAAGCCTGGGCTATTTGCCAGCAGGCCTGGGAACTACTGCGACCACTTTTGACCGGTCATTCTGCGGTTGTTCCGCGCATTTGGCTGACTTGAATTTATGTGCAGGAACAAAGCGGACATCCGAGTTAGCGCGTTAGCTCGATGAATTAAAAATTGTTGTTTGAAGCAACGGAAGTTTTTGCATTAGGCAACTCAGAATTCAGACAAGGCAGGAGGGGGAGCTGTTTCCGGGATCGTCAAAAACAAGGATGTTTTTGTCGAGCGTACAGGGACGTATTCACCGCGTATCCCGAAAACAGCTCCCCCTCCTGCCGACGAACTCCAAAGTACCGGGAGAACAAAAATGGAATTAACCCCAAGAGACAAAGACAAGCTCATGCTGTTCACTGCAGCCCTACTGGCAGAACGGAGAAAAGCCAAAGGCCTGAAACTGAACTACCCGGAAGCCGTCGCCCTGATCAGCGCCGAAATCATGGAAGGCGCCCGCGAAGGCCGCTCCGTGGCTGAAATGATGACCGCCGGCACCGAAATCCTCACCCGTGACGACGTCATGGAAGGCGTGCCTGAAATGGTCGACGAAGTGCAGGTAGAAGCCACCTTCCCGGACGGCACCAAACTCGTAACGGTCCACAACCCCATTTTATGAGGAACGCGCCATGATCCCCGGAGAATACGACCTCAAAGACGGCGACATCGAACTCTGCGAAGGCCGCCAGCGCATCACCATCAAAGTCGGCAACACCGGCGACCGCCCGATCCAGGTGGGCTCCCACTACCACTTCGCCGAAGCCAACCCGGCGCTGGATTTCGACCGCGCCAAAGCCAGGGGCTACCGCCTGGACGTAGCCGCTGGCAGCGCCATCCGTTTCGAACCCGGTCAAGCGCGAGAGGTAACGCTAATACCCTTCGCAGGCAAACGCGAAATCTACGGTTTCCGACAGGAAGTCATGGGAAAACTGGATAAAACATGATGCCTTTGGGAGCGAGTGGAAATGACTTTCCAAAACCGTGCGGAAGGCGCGAACCAGCTCCAAGGGCCGGGCGGACAGGGCTTTCCAGGAATGTGCGGAGGCATGGATGCCGGAGCCCAAGCGCCACATGGATGTGCCGTAAGGAGCGTTTCCTGGAAAGCCCTGTCCGCCTGGCCCAGGCACCCAAGCATCAATCGGCTCCGACTCAGGCACCCAAGTTGAAGAGAGGGATAGCATGAAAATTACAAGACAAGCCTACGCCGACATGTACGGCCCCACCACCGGCGACCGCGTCAGACTGGGCGACACCGAACTGTGGATCGAAGTCGAAAGCGACGCCACCCACTACGGCGACGAAGTAAAATTCGGCGGCGGCAAAGTCATCCGTGATGGCATGGGCCAGAGCCAGCTTGCTGACGACACCGTCATGGACACCGTCATCACCAACGCCTTGATTTTGGATTGGTGGGGCATCGTCAAAGCCGACGTCGGCCTGCAAAAAGGCCGCATCGCCGCCATCGGCAAAGCCGGCAACCCCGACACCCAGCCAGACGTCACCCTCGTCATCGGCCCTGGCACCGAAATCATCGCCGGCGAGGGCAAAATCCTCACCGCCGGCGGGCTCGACGCCCACATCCATTTTGTTTGCCCACAGCTGATCGAAGAAGCCCTGATGAGCGGCATCACCACCATGCTCGGCGGCGGCACCGGCCCGGCCACAGGCACCAACGCCACCACCTGCACCCCCGGCCCCTGGCACATCGGCAAAATGCTTCAGGCCGTCGACGACATGCCCATGAACATCGGCTTCCTGGGCAAGGGCAACGCCAGCCTGCCGGAATCCCTGGAACTGCAACTCAAAGCCGGCGCCATGGGCCTGAAACTGCATGAAGACTGGGGCACCACCCCCGGCAGCATCGACAACTGCCTGACCGTGGCCGACAAATTCGATGTGCAGGTCGCCATACACACCGACACCCTGAACGAATCCGGGTTCGTGGAAGACACCCTGGCCGCGTTCAAAGGCCGCTGCATCCACACCTACCATACCGAAGGGGCAGGGGGCGGCCACGCACCGGACATTATCACCGCGTGTTCCAAGGATTACGTACTGCCGTCGTCCACCAACCCGACGCGGCCCTACACCGTGAACACCATCGACGAACACCTCGACATGCTCATGGTCTGCCACCACCTGGACCCCAACATCCCCGAAGACGTCGCCTTCGCCGATTCCCGCATCCGCCGCGAGACCATCGCCGCTGAAGACATCCTCCAGGACATGGGCGTGATCAGCATGATCGCCTCGGATTCCCAGGCCATGGGCCGGGTAGGCGAAGTGGTGTGCCGCACCTGGCAGACCGCCCACAAAATGAAAGTCCAGCGCGGCCTGCTGCCGGAAGATGAACAACTGGGCGCCGACAACCTGCGTGCCAAACGCTACATCGCCAAGTACACCATCAACCCCGCCATCACCCACGGCATTGCCCATGACGTGGGCTCCGTGGAAGTGGGCAAGCTGGCGGACCTGGTGCTCTGGGACCCGGCCTTCTTTGGCACAAAGCCTGCCCTGATCATCAAAGGCGGAATGATTGCCGCTGCGCCCATGGGCGACCCGAATGCCTCCATCCCCACGCCCCAGCCGGTGCACTACCGCATGATGTTCGGCGCGTTGGGCCGGGCCGCCAGTGCCACCCGCCTGAGCTTTGTCAGCCAGGCTGCGCTGGATGCGGGTATCGGCAAGGAACTGGGGCTGCACAGCACGCTGTCGGCCTGCAAGAACGTGCGGAATGTGCGCAAGGGCGACCTGAAACTGAACGACGCCTGCCCCCATATCACCGTGGATCCGCAGACCTACGAAGTGCACGCCGATGGCGAACTGCTGACCTGCGAGCCAGCCACCGAACTGCCACTGGCACAGCTGTATCATCTTTTTTAAGGACAGCGACGCAACTGTTTTAAGGAGAAAAACATGCTCGAACTGACACAACGAATCGGCCTGGTAGAAGCCAGCGAAATTCACGATCACTTGACGCTGCCCTACGAATCACGCCAGCGTGGCCGCCTGCGGGCAAAAACCGACACCGGTCACGACGTCGGCCTGTTCCTCGACCGTGGCCCGGTCCTGCGGGACGGCGCCTGCCTGGAAGCCAGAACCGGCGAGATCGTCCGCATCAGGGCGGCAGAAGAACCGGTAGTAAGCGCTTACATTGAAATGGGCCTGCCGATGGCAAGACTGTGCTATCACCTGGGCAACCGTCACGTTACCCTTGCCATCGGCGAAGAGCTCACTGCCAAAAACGGCACCCGTGGCTGGGTACGCTTCCCGCCCGACCACGTACTGGAAGAACTCGCCGAACGCCTGGGCGCCACCCTGATACACCATCAGGCACCCTTCGACCCGGAACCCGGCGCCTACGCACATGCCGGCATTACGCATGCCCAAACTTACAGCCAGAGCCATAATCACGATCATGGCAACGGCCACAAGCACGGACACGGCCATAATCATGAGTAAACACGAAACCGCCATAGACGATCTCGCCCTGCTGGGGCTAATGCAACTGGTCAGCCCCGCGCTGCCCATCGGTTCATTCGCCTGGTCCCAGGGGCTGGAAAGCGCCTTTGAGCTGGGCTGGGTCAAAAACGAAAAACAGCTTGGCCAGTGGCTGGAAGGGGTACTGGAAGACGGCATGACCCGCTGCGAACTGCCGCTGCTGATGCGCCTGCAACACGCCTGGGCCAACGGCGATGCGGACTCGCTTCAACGCTGGAACGCCTCCCTGCTGGCCAGCCGGGAAACCGCCGAACTCTGCGAAGAAGACCTCCGCCTGGGTTCAGCACTGGTGCGCCTGCTGACCAGCCTGCACCTGATGCCGGAAGACGGCCAGATGCCCGAAGAGCCCGCCTACCTCACCGTCTTCGCCTGGGCCGCCCATCTTCGTTACGTGCCCATGCGCCAGACACTGCTGGGCTTCTCCTGGGCCTGGATGGAAAACCAGCTGGCGGTGGCCTGCAAAGCCATGCCCCTGGGCCATACCGCCGCCCAGCGACTGATTGAACAGCTACGGCCCCAACTTGTGGATGCCGTGGATCAGGCCCTGCATCGCAAAGACAAAGAACTCGGCCCGATCCTGCCCGGTTTGGCACTGGGCAGCGCGCACCACGAAACCCAGTATTCACGGCTATTCAGAAGCTGAATAAAACTCCAGGAGATACAGCCATGACACATTGTTTGAGAGTAGGCGTAGGCGGCCCGGTAGGCTCCGGCAAAACCGCATTGCTGCGCCAGCTGTGCAAAGCCCTGAAAGACCACTACGACATCGCCGTGGTCACCAACGACATCTACACAAAAGAAGACGCAGACTTCCTCCTCAAACACGATGCCCTGCCAGCCGACCGCATCCTGGGCGTGGAGACCGGCGGTTGCCCGCACACCGCCATCCGCGAGGATGCCAGCATGAACCTGGCCGCCATCGACGACCTGCAAAACCGCCACCCGAACCTGGAACTGGTGATGATCGAATCCGGTGGCGACAACCTGTCTGCCACCTTCAGCCCGGAGCTGTCTGATCTTACCCTGTACGTGATCGACGTATCCGCCGGCGACAAGATCCCCCGCAAAGGCGGCCCCGGCATCACCAAATCCGACCTGCTGATCATCAACAAGATCGACATCGCCGAACAGGTACACGCCTCCCTGGATGTAATGGAACGCGACTCCAAAAAAATGCGCGGCGAACGCCCCTTCGTGTTCACCAACCTGTATGACGGGGTAGGGCTGGAAACCATCATCAGCTTCATTCTGGAGCGCGGCATGTTGCCGGAGCGCAGGCCTGAAAAAGTGGCGGCGTCAGCCTGACACCAATTTTGAAAACAAGGAGCTAAACCATGAACACACTAACCCGACTACTGATTGCCACTGGCCTGATGGTCACGGCCACAGCCGCCTCCGCCCACGCCGGCAACGATGCTGGCAGCGGCTTCACCAGCGGCCTGCTGCACCCTATGTTGGGCCTGGACCATTTGCTGGCCATGGCCGCAATCGGTTTCTGGAGCGTGCGCCAGAGCAATACGATGAAACAGATCACGCCGTTGTTTGTGGTTGGCGGAATGATTCTGGGTGCCGGGCTAGCCTGGGGTGGGTTGAGTTTGCCGGGTGTTGAGATGGGGATTACGTTTTCTGTGCTGGTGGCAGGCATTCTTATCGCTACGCTGGCGAAGATGCCGACAGTTGCGGGTGGCGCACTCGTAGGTGCTTTTATGCTGTTCCACGGTTTCGCGCATGGTACTGAGATGCCCGCTGGGTCAATGCTGGCGGCTTATTTGACTGGGTTTTCTATTGCCACGCTTGCTATCACTTTGATTGGGCGAGGGCTAGGCAGCATGATGCTGAGGGCGGATAGTCGGTTTAGTCGTGGGGTTGGTGGTACGATGGCTGTTGTTGGGGCTTACCTCTTTGCAGCTTGATCCGACGTCATAGCAACAATTGAAACTAGAAGCCGTTCGGTATGCCCGGCGGCTTTCTTCCTTTCAGACCTGAGTTTTCGTTGAGCGCATACTTGCCAGTGACACGATCCCCTTCAAAGGCGTCCCTGGGGTCACCAGGTCCGATGGAGTTTACGTTGTTCATTGATAGCCACAGATGATCGGAGATATGAAAGAATCAGTTGGCAGATTCAACTTACTTTTTCTACTTGATACGCTCTGGGGCCTTTGCTTTCTTTCTTCACTGTGAATCTGACCTTGTCTCCTTCAACTAAAGTGCGATCTTGATTTTCAATATCTTCAAAGAAAACAAAAACGTCTTTACCTTTCTCTCGGCGGATAAATCCAAAGCCCTTAAAAGTATCGAAAGTTCGGACGATTCCAAGTTCCAAGTCCTGCTTCATAACCAGTACTCCTGCTTAGTGGGAAGCGCTGGATACGCCAGCTTGAGTTGCCTCCTCAACCTTCTGGATTTCCTTTTCTCTGTTCTAGATAAAATGCCTAAGTAATAAAATGCTCTGTTGATTCTGGCCAGGTCGCCGTATTTTGAGAAATTTTTATGGTTTCTCGTTAAGAGCTTATTCACGTCCATCTCAAGTTTGCGTGCTGCCATTAGATCAAGCGTAGGTAATGTTTCAGCAAGACGGGCTCTTAGGCCTTTGGCCTGCGTGTGCTTGAGTCGTTGCATTTTGGCAACTTGGCCTGAGACATGATGCCAAAACTTATGATATTCCTCAGAGGCAGGGTCTTCAGCAAACTTTTTTTCACATTCGAATACAAGCTGTCGAATATATCTTCTCTCTGATTTTCTAAGCTTCGGGTAAGAATGGCCGACCCAAAGACCAGTAACATCATATGGCTGAGCTGAGGTGGTCTTGTGCGAAACTTTAGTTTTTTTGTTTTGAACTCTCAAGTTATATTTTTTAAATAATCCAATAACTTCTTTGATTAGGCTTGAAACATTATTTTCATCAAGCTGGTGGCTTGATGAAATAGTTATATCGTCTAGCAATCTAGTGTCCCGGCTGGGTAATTCGTTTATTTATCATCAATGACACTCAGCTTTGCTCGCGCCACTGAAGTCATAATCGATTCTGCACTCTTGTGCCAGCGAAACGGCTTTGCCAGCTTCTCATTATGAGTCTTGATAAAGCGGCGAATCGCCGTCTTGAGTTCACCCACGCTTGTAAAAATGCCACGGTACAAAGCTCGGCGTTCCAGTTGACCAAACCAGCCCTCCACGGCATTCAGCCATGAGGCGCTGGTCGGTGTGAAGTGAAGCTTGAACCGGGGGTGTTTTTCCAGCCAGACTTTCACCTCTGGTGTTTTATGGGTCGAACTGTTGTCGAGGATCAGGTGAAGATCTTGCTCTTTCGGCGTCTCTCGATCAATCTGTCGCAGAAAGTCGAGAAATTCTTTAGCCCGATGGCGCTGTGTGATGCGCCCAATCACCTCGCCGTTCAGGATATTCAGGGCTGCGTACAAGCTGGTCGTGCCGTGTCTCTTGTAATCGTGAGTGCGGCGCTCGATCTGGCCGGGTTTCAATTGTAGCTTCGGCTGAGTGCGATCCAGTGCCTGGATCTGCGTTTTCTCATCAACAGACAGCACCAGGGCGTTATCCGGCGGATTCAGGTAGAGGCCAACAACATCGAAAACCTTCTCGGCAAACTCCGGATCGTTGCTTATCTTGAAGGTTTTCAGCCGGTGCGGTTTCAGGTCAGCCGCTTTCCAGATCTGATGCACTTGCCAGCGACTGACGCCGGCATGTTCCGCCATTAACCGAACGCTCCAGTGGGTTGCCTCGCGCGGCAGTTTGTCTACCGTATCCTTAAGAATGGCTTTAACCTTCTTCTGGTCCAGCTTCCTTGGTTGCCCGGGCCTTGGAGCGTCCTGAAGGCCGCTTAAGCCTTGCCTGGTGTAACGATTTCGCCACTTGAATACAGTGGGTGCGCTGATGTCCAGGCATTCAGCAACGTCTTTTGGGGATTGCCCGGCATTCAGGGACAACAGTATCCGTGCTCTCTGGACCAGGTTCTGACTCAGTGTGCTCGTTCGCAGCCAGCTTTCCAGCTCCAGTTGGTCATTTACAGTAAGGCTGATAGGGGTTGGTTGCCGGGCCAAAACAGAGTCTCCAAAACCGTGAATAATGGCCTATCATTATAGCATATTTAGGAAAATGAATTACCCAGACGGGACACTAGTATAGTTTATTTTCTGAGATCGTAATTTTGAAACAATGTTGTACTCGGAATTAAAAAATATAAGATTGGCAATGTATGATGAAGTGCAAGCACCTTGAGGAACTCGTCCATTCAAAGTTACAAGCGATGTGAGTGCTTTTGATACGTCATCTGGGAACTTAAAAAAGAATTTAAAAATTTTAAATACATAATCTTGTTGAATGCTGTCGTAGAAATTCTTTATATCTAGATTTATAAGCGTATTCGATAGCGCATGAAATTTTGCGTTTTTTATATAGTCGCGTTTGTTTTCATCGTCTTTTATGCCGCCCTGAAGGTATAATGGAAATCGGACGTCCTCAAAAATTCTCTGATTAATGCGTTTCTGCAACTTTTTTAACTCATACTTTGGCTCAAAAACAGTCCTGACTTTCCCTGATTTTGAGGTAATCGTGAAGGAGGTGTATGAGTCGTTTGCCTTATTGCAGAAATCATCAAGTAGCTTGGGGTGAACGCCTAGCTTCTTAGCCAATGCTTCTAGAGATGAGATGGGGCGGTGAGGATAATACGGCTTGTCCAAAATTTTTCCTTTAACACTATCTCAATCCATGTATTTACTATTTTGATAGCAAAAGGGGGGGAGTCGGTTTTAGCCGAAGAATGATCGGATGATCATCACTAGCAACCAAACCCAAGTTTTAATGGCTGGAAACCCATACCATCGTCTTCTTGTACTCGAGCCAACTTGTTTGACACCCCTTGCATCCTTCTCAGTCTGCTGGGGAGCGTTCTCTTTAACAAATGTTACCTGCACTTCCACTTTTATGTGTGTCATAAATGACCTCCGGTTAATTGGTTATTGCTCGTTTGAGCGCCAGACCAAAATTTACCGAATGCAGGAATTAAATTGTTGGCTTTGAGTAGACTCCTCCCTTTACGCCAGACAACCGTCGGCGAGCCGCCCGATGCTCAGAGGCGCGTGCTCCGCGCTCGGGCGGCGGCACAAGGCCGCCGGATGGCCGGTCATGATCCTTTCGGATCGCCATAAATAAATGGCATCGATTTCCTGCGCCAGATAACACAGTTGTTAGAGAACCACAAACGGGCGTATATCACCCGCAGAATTCAAAGTAGGGAATGAGTTTCCTCGGGTCAATAGATGTGAAGAAAAAATTTGAAAACTGGGGCAAATTCATTTTTGGGAACAGCCGATCGTTGGCGATTTTTGGAAAACCGGGACATGGAAAACCGAAAACCGGGACAGATCTATTTTTTGAAACCGGCGGTCGCCTGCACACCGCCATCCGCGAAGACGCCGGCGTGAACCTGGCCGCCATTGGTTCGTTTAGCCCCCCAGGCCCAAGCCCAGTATATAGAGACCGATTCCAGCCCAGGTCATCAGTAGCAGCGCCCAAGGTAGCCATG
>Ga0307951_1000062_pt1 | contig 54903 bp, 48 predicted proteins | sample OrgLakmetagen374_FD_201842 | JGI IMG/M metagenome (GOLD analysis project Ga0307951, IMG submission 201842) | Saline water microbial communities from Organic Lake, Antarctica - #374 | ecosystem: Environmental > Aquatic > Non-marine Saline and Alkaline > Saline | place: Antarctica: Organic Lake... | reverse complement strand
GGCACCAGGCTGTGATCGGTCATTCCGGGAATGGTGTTCACTTCCAGCACCGTCGGTTGGCCAGCCACGTCCATCATCAGATCCACCCGGCCCCAGCCCTGGCAACCGAGAGACTGAAAGGCCCGTATCGCCAGCGCCTGTACCTCGGCCTCTTTGGTCTTCGACAGTCCCGATGGAAGCGCATACTGGGTATCGTTCGATACATACTTGGCGTTGTAATCGTAAAAAACAGAAGCAGGCTCTAGACCGATCACTGGCAACGCCTGGTTTCCAATCACCGCAACGGTGAACACTTTGCCCATCACGAACTGTTCAATCATCACCTCGGTATCAAACTGAAAGGCCAACGCACAGGCCGCTGCCAGAGACGACGCATCATCAACCCGGCTCATGCCAATACTGGATCCCTCATGCACCGGTTTGATCATGACCGGGTATTCAAGTTGGTTTTCCAGGGCCGTGCATTCGTTGGCCGAGCGCACTACAGCGAAGTGGGGCGTCTCGATCATGGCACTGCCAAATACCCATTTACTGCGCAACTTGTCCATCGCCAGCGCTGACGCCAGCACACCACTGCCCACGTAGGGAATGCCAAACCATTCAAGCAAGCCCTGCAAGGTACCGTCTTCTCCGCCACGGCCGTGCAAAACCGGGAATACCAGGTCCAGCTCAGTACTCTGCAACCAGCTGACCAGTGCCACGCGACCGGTAACGTCATGCTCTTCAACCTGATAACCGGCCTCAGTCAACGCCCGGATTACGGTACGACCACTGCCCAATGCAACCTCCCGTTCAGCCGACTGCCCACCATACACCACGCCAACCCGGGGAAAGCGGCGCAGTATGTCAGCGGCTATAACAGACGTTGCTTGACTCATGGTTTGACTCCCAGCTTTGCTCGAGCGATCTCGGCCGACAGTGCGCCAACATCGCCGGCACCCTGGGTTAACAGAATATCCCCGCCACGCAGCACATCCGGCAAGATGTCGAGCACCTTCTCTTTATGTTCAATAAAAATCGGATCGACCCGGCCACGCAGACGGATACTGCGGCTCAGGCTGCGGCCATCCGCTCCGGGAATTGGCTCTTCTCCCGCCGGGTAAACGTCCAACAGCAGCAAGACATCGACTTTTGACAGTACATCGACAAAATCTTCATAGAGATCCCGGTTACGACTGAAGCGATGCGGTTGAAACATCACCACCAGGCGTCGCTCAGGCCACCCCTGACGAATGGCGTCAAAGGTCACCTCCAGCTCGCGTGGGTGATGTCCGTAATCATCGACCAGCATGACCTCGCCATCGGCCACCGGGTATTCACCCTGCAATTGAAAGCGGCGACCAACACCGGCGAAACTGTTCAGACCCTCACAGATGGCGGCATCGGTCATGCCTTCGTCGGTAGCAACGGCGATCACTGCCAAGGCATTCATGACGTTATGCATTCCCGGCATGTGCAGTACGATGTCGAGCGGTTCATACCCTGCTGGACGGTGTACGGTAAATTCTGCCTTGCCACCCAGCTGGCGGACATTCACCGCCCGGTAGTCGGCATCCGACCCCAGACCATAGGTCACAAACTGGCGTGCCAGTCGCGGCAAAATAGACTGAATATGTTCATCGTCTGCACAGAGTACTGCCAGTCCGTAAAACGGCAGGTTATGCAGAAATTGGATATAGGTGTCTTTCAGCTTCTCGAAGTCGCCGTCATAGGTATCCATATGGTCGGCATCAATGTTGGTAACGATGGCTGTCATCGGCTGCAAGTGCAGGAAGGACGCATCACTTTCATCAGCTTCAGCCACCAGATAACGGCTGGTGCCGAGCCGGGCATTGCTGCCTGCACTGTTCAGTTTGCCGCCAATGACAAAGGTCGGGTCAAAGCCGCCCTGTGCCATGACAGACGCCATCAAGGAGGTGGTTGTGGTTTTGCCATGAGCCCCGGCAACAGCGATACCGTGACGATAGCGCATCAGCTCGGCCAGCATTTCGGCGCGACGCACCACGGGAATACGACGTTCCAAAGCCCATTTGACTTCAGGATTCAACGGATTGATCGCACTGGATACCACCACCACATCAGCTCCGGCAACGTTATTCTCGTCATGCCCGAAAAATACAGTGACGCCCATATCCACCAGTCGCTCAGTGGTGACACTGGCTTTCAAATCTGACCCGCTGATGTCATAACCCTGGTTGTGCAACACTTCTGCTATGCCACACATGCCGACGCCGCCGATGCCGATAAAGTGAATCCGGCGTATCCGGCGCATCTCAGGAATCGGAAATTCATGGCCATTATTAATATCCAGGCGCGTCATGCGACTTTCTCCACGGCCAATTCGTTAATCACGGAAACCACACGCTGGGCGGAATCCCGGATACCACAGCGCCAACTGTTCATGGCCTGGGTTTTCAATTCAGGTTTGTGGCTGTGCCAATAGGTCAAGCGCTGGGCCAACCAGGCGTCGGTAAAGTCATCCTGTTCGACCATTTCCGCTGCCTGCTGAGTCACCAGCCAATCGGCATTGCGATATTGCTGACGGTCGCGATGCCATGGGTAAGGCACCAGAATGCTGTACGCGCCGACAGCCGCTAGCTCAGATACCGTTGAGGCACCGCTGCGGCAAATTACCAGGTCTGCCCAGGTATAAGCCTTCGCCATATCGTCAATAAACTCGACCACGTTGGCCTCTGCGCCCGCCGCCTGGTAGCTCGCCAAGGTCGACTCCACCTTACCCTGGCCGGCCTGATGCCAGAGCTCTGGTCGCACGGCGGCTGACAGTTGACCGACGGCCGAAGGGACCACCTCATTCAATGCCTGAGCGCCCTGGCTGCCCCCCATCACCAGAACTCGCAAGCGGCGATGACCACCCAGACCCCGCTTATAAGGCTCGGCAATCGCCAACAACACTTGGCGAACCGGGTTCCCGACTACTTCTATATCGCCCTCAAACGTACCGGGAAAAGCTTGTAATACACGGGTCGCGCGGGCTGCCAGCCGGGCATTGGTCAGGCCCGGAATGCCGTTTTGTTCGTGCAGCACCAGAGGCACTCTTTGCAGCAGCGCAGCAAGACCGCCTGGCGCTGAGGCATAGCCGCCAAACCCCACCACGACACTGGGCTTGAGTCGAACCAGGATCGACCAGGCTTGAAGAACAGCCCGGACCAGATTCAACGGCGCCATTAATTTGCGCAACAGTCCACCACCCTGCCAGGCCGATACCGATACCGCATGAAGGTCGTAACCAGCCCGCGGCACCAGATTCATTTCCATACCCCGGCGCGCGCCCAGCCAACTAACCGCGTAACCAGCTTCCTGCAGTGCCTCGGCGACTGCCATCGCTGGAAAAATATGACCACCGGTACCACCGGCCATAATCAGTACGCGTTTCATGAGCGCACCTCTGCGGCCATTCGCAAGGTCTCGCCATACACCCGGTTCACCAGAGCAACCAGACCTATGCTCACCAACAAGCTGGTGCCACCAGCACTCAGAAATGGCAAGGTCAGCCCCTTGGTCGGTAACAAGCCGGTATTAACACCAACATTAATGAAAATCTGAATCGAGAATAAAATAGCAATGCCATAACAGACGAAGGCACCGAACATATAGCCTTTCACCTCGGCCAGACGGCCAATCGCAAACATTCGGTAAACCAACAGGCTGAACAAGGTCAGCACGGTCAATACACCGACCAGCCCAAGCTCTTCACCGATGATCGCCAAAATAAAGTCGTTATGCGCTTCGGGAAGATAAAACAGCTTTTGCATCGAATTACCAAGACCCACACCAAACCACTCACCCCGGCCGAAGGCGATCAGCGACTGAGTCAGCTGATAGCCGCTGCCATAGACATTCTCTTCTGACCAGGGATCCATAAAAGAGAGTAAACGCTGCACCCTGTAGCTTTGCGCGAAGGCCATCATGATGACCGCCCCGGCTGCAGCCACAGCGGCCAGAAAAAATTGTCCGGCTTTGACACCACCCAAAAACAACATCCCGAGGATGGTGCCGATAACCACAACCACAGTGCCAAAATCCGGTTCCAGCAACAGCAAGACCACCATGACTGACATCACCAAAAGCGGTTTAATAAATCCGGACCAGCGGCTGATCACCTCATCACGACGGCGCACCAGATAAGCGGCCACATACAGAATCATTGCTACCTTGCCCAGTTCTGATGGCTGAAACCCAACCGGGCCCAGATCGATCCAGCGCCAACTGCCTTTAACTTCCCGGCCTATTCCCGGGATCAGAACCAACACCAATAGCGCCATTGATAGCACCAGAAGCACCCAACTAAAGGTCTGCCAGAGCCGCATCGGAATTGCACTGACCAGATAAGCCATACCAATGCCTAACACCAGATAGATCGTATGGCGCAGTGCAAAGTGGTAGGCCACACCAAACGTTTGCTCGCTGACATCAATCGATGCAGAGGCGATCATCACCAGGCCAATCAGCAGCAGGGAAAGACAGCTGCCAAGCAACATTCGATCTGGCTGCCACATTGGCTGGTAAGCCGTAGCCAAGCGATCGGACAAAAGCGGAAGCGAGTTGGCTTTAGCAGTCATTGGCGCGCCTCCACCCAGGACCGGAACACATCACCCCGGTGCTGAAAATCGGTAAACTGATCAAAACTGGCACAGGCGGGCGACAGCAAGACAGTATCACCGGCCATCGCTTGGGCGCTGGCACCGGCAAGTGCCTGCTCCAGGGTTTCAACACAGTGGACCTCACCGGCTAACGCCTTCGCAATCTGAACCTGATCCTGACCAAATACCCAGGATGACTTACACAGTGTTGCCACCGGCTCACGCAAAGAGCTGAAGTCGGCCCCTTTGCCTTGTCCGCCTAATAGCAGAATCAGGCGGCCGGGCTGGTCGCTCCCCAGGCCATCAACAGCAGCCAGGGTTGCACCAACATTGGTGCCCTTGGAGTCGTTGACGTAGAGCACGCCGTCAATAGAACCCACCGGCTCACAACGGTGTAACAAGCCTTTAAAGTCACGCACAGAAGCGACGATAGCTTCACGATCCAGACCGATTGCCGTCGCCAGTGCAATAACGGCCAGAGCGTTGCCGCGATTGTGACGCCCCGGCAGTGCCACTTCAGCGGCCTTAAGCCACGCATCGCGTCCGCAAGCAAGCCAGGCTTCGCCATCACGGACGATCATCCCGAACTGATTCAAATCAGGTTCGCTCAGACCAAACGACGTTTGCTGGACACCCGTAGGTAATAATGGCGAGGTTAATGCATCGTCCCGGTTAAAGACGGCGTGACGGCAGCCAAAGTAAATCCGCTGTTTGGTTTGCTGGTAGGCAGCGAAGCTCGAATACCGGTCAAGATGGTCTTCCGACACATTTAGCACCGTCGCAACATCAGCCCGCAGCGGACCGACCAATTCGAGCTGAAAACTCGACAACTCCAAAATAGCCAGTTCAGCTGGCTGCTCCAGCAGACTCAGCGCAGGCTGCCCAAGATTACCGCCAACAACATAAGAAACGCGGGCTCTTCGCGCGACATCGGCCAGCCAGGAGGTCACTGTTGATTTGGCATTGGAGCCGGTAATGAGCACGGTACGCCCCTGATGAGCCTTGCAAAACAATTCGATATCACTGCTCAGGTGCGCCCCGTTGGCCAGCGCCGCTTGCACCTCTGGCGTCGATAGCGGCACGCCCGGGCTCATCACCAGCACATCCGCCTGGGCCATGACTCGGGCGTCAAAACCACCCAGCGTTACCTCAACATCGGGAAATTCTGCTCGCAACGCATCCAGACCGGGCGGGGAAGGACGACTGTCGATCACGGCGCACAGCTTCCCCTGGGCGTGCAAATAACGGACACAGGACAACCCGGTGGCTCCAAGGCCCACGATCAGGTAATGAGTGTCTGCCGTTATCAGAGTCATATCAGCGAATCTTCAACGTTGCCAATCCGACCAGCACCAGTATGACGGTGATGATCCAGAACCGAACAATGATCCGGGGTTCGGGCCAGCCTTTTAATTCAAAGTGATGATGCAGTGGCGCCATTCTGAATATGCGCCGCCCGGTCAATTTGTAGGAAGCGACCTGTAAAATGACCGATACCGTCTCCGCCACGAAAACCCCACCCATGATGAACAACACAAGTTCCTGACGAACGATCACAGCCATCACGCCAAGCGCTGCGCCCAATGCCAGCGACCCGACATCGCCCATAAACACTTGAGCCGGGTAGGTGTTAAACCAGAGAAAGCCCAGCCCGGCACCGACCATGGAACCACAAATAATGATCAGTTCACCGGCACCCGGCACATAGGGTATTTGCAGATATTCTGAATAAACCGTATTGCCACCGACATAGGCCAGCACACCCAACGCGCCGCCTATTAATACCGTTGGCAGAATGGCCAGTCCGTCGAGGCCATCGGTCAGGTTGACCGCATTGGAGGTGCCGACAATGACAAAATAGGTCAGCACAACAAAGAAACCACCGAGGACAATGGCAATGTTTTTAAAAAACGGTACGTACAGAGTATTCGCTACGATGTAGTCACCCGACGTCCAATACAGGGCAAGCGCGGCACCCAGGCCAAACACTGACTGCCACAGATACTTCCAGCGAGCAGGCAGACCCCGACTGTTGCGTTTCACCACCTTTCGATAATCATCCACCCAGCCGATGGCACCGAAACCGGCGGTGACCACCAGCGTGATCCAGATGTAGCGATTGCTGAGGTCGGCCCACAACAGGGTCGACACAATGATGGAGACCAGAATCAGCGCACCGCCCATGGTTGGCGTGCCGGCCTTGCTCAAATGACTCTGTGGTCCGTCACTGCGAATAGACTGACCGATCTGATATTGACGCAGCGTCCGAATAAGCCAGGGGCCAAGCACCAGAGACACCCCCAGAGCGGTCAGCACACCAAAAATGGCTCTCAGTGTCAGGTATTGCAAGACACCAAAGCCGGTATGAAGCTCAACGAGGTACTGAGTCAGCCAAACAAACATCAAGATTTCCTTTTCAGGGTTTCTACGACCCTTTCCATACCTGCACTGCGCGATCCCTTGACCAGCACAGCGGTGGTTTCCGACAACCGGGAGGCCAAGGCATCCATCAGTTGCGTCATTGATTCAAAATGCTCGCCACCAAAGGCTCTGGCGGTCTCAGCCGACTCTTTCCCGACGGTCCAGAGCGACGTGATACGGCCACGGGCATAAAGACCGATTTCGTGATGCAATGCCTGACTGTCAGTGCCCAGCTCTCCCATGTCACCGAAGACAAACAAGGTGTCATCGGCTTGTTCGGACAGGACATCGATGGACGCTTTTACTGAGGCAGGGCTAGCGTTGTAGGCATCGTGAATTAAAATTCCGCCGTGGGCTGAAACCAGCGGCTCCAGGCGGCCGGGTTCAGGTTTCATTTGAGATAGGCCTTCAGCGATATCCAGCGGCGAAACCCCGGCCAGCCAGGCAGTAGCGGCGGCGGCGGCAGCATTTAATGCCATATGCTTACCCAGCATGGACCATGACACTGAAATATCGCCATCGGGCAATGACAGCGTAAATTCACTGCCCGCCCCCGATGCTGCAAAAGACAGCAGGCAAACGTCCGCCCGGCTGTGCTGACCAAAACTGATCACCCGACGATCAACAGCGGTCTTTAACCACCCCTGGTACCAGGGGTCATCGTGATTCAATACACAGCCGCCATCACGCTCGGTGCCCTCAAGAATTTCTCCCTTGGCTTTTCGGACCTGTTCGACGCCACCAAAGCCTTCGGAATGAGCTTCCGAAGCATTAAGCAGCAGACTGATATGTGGCCGACTAAAACGGGTCATCCAGGCAATCGACCCCGGCGCACTGGCCCCGAGTTCAAGCAATACGCGCTGATGCCTGTCATTCAGCCGGAACCAGGTCTTGGGCGCGCCGATGTCGTTATTAAAATTGCCCTCTGTTGCCAGCAAGCCGGGTTGCTGACTGAAAATGTGCTGCAGCATCGCCCGCGTCGAGGTTTTACCAGCGCTGCCAGTAATCGCCACAACCTGTCCGTTGAACCGATCACGCAACAGGCCAGCCAGATACCCCAGCGCTTTTCGGGTATTTTTGACAACCACCTGAGGCACAGGGCAATCGGCAACCACCTGCTGCACGACAATAGCGACCGCTTCCTTGTGAATAGCCGTAGGCACATAGTTGTGACCATCAAATAGGTCACCGGCCAGAGCTACATATACATCGCCCGCTTTAACGGTGCGGCTGTCTGTCGACACATCGACGATGATTGCATCCTCGCCAATCAATTCGCCATCGCAGGCTCCAGCCCACTGGCTAAGAGTCGGGTCACTCCACATGGTGTACCTCCTGCCAGGCCAATACGGCTGCCTGATCGGAAAAATGATGACGTTTTCCGTTAATTTCCTGGTACGACTCATGACCCTTGCCAGCGATCAGCACGACATCGTCGGCACCACAGCGATCGAGCGTCAGATCAATGGCAGAACGACGATCTGAAATTTCAGTCACCTCATTCGGCCGTACAAATCCTCGACGAATATCGGCTAGAATGCCTGCTGCGACCTCATGGCGAGGGTTATCATCGGTAATGACAACGAAATCGGCGCCCTGTTCTGCAACGGCTGCCATTTCCGGCCGTTTGCCAGCGTCACGATCACCGCCACAGCCGAAAATCACACCCAACCGGCCGCTGACATGGTCGCGGCAGGCTTGCAGTGCTTTAGCCAGTGCATCCGGTGTATGGGCATAATCGACGACGACCGTCGGACCCGCAGACAGCTTAAACATTTCCATGCGACCGCTGACCGGACGCAGATTAGACAGAACACGGGCCGCGGTAGAAATCGGCACCGACTCGGTCATCAAAACCGCAAAAGCGGCCAGCGCATTGCTCAGGTTAAACAGACCCAACAAAGGCAAATTCAGTTCAGTTTGGCCCCAGGGGGTGGCAATCAGTGCGTCGATCCCTGCCGGATTACACCGATGAGATATAACGCGGATATCAGCTTCACTGGTATAGCCGTAGGTCAATACTTGTTGGGCACTGATACTGCCCAGATGCTGCTGCACCCAGGTATCGTCCAGATTCACCACCGCATGCTGCAGACCAGGCCACTGCAGCAATTGCCATTTGGCCTTGCCGTAAGCATCCATGGTTCCGTGATAATCAAGGTGATCCCGGCTGAGATTGGTGAAGACAGCCGTTCTGTAGCGCACACCGGCAACGCGCCCCTGATCCAGCCCGTGTGACGACACTTCCATTGCACAAAACTGACCGCCCTGATCGCTCTGACGCGCCAGCTCGCGGTGCAGCCGAACAACATCCGGCGTGGTATTCAGGGTTTCCTGCAAGGCACCCCAGAGACCCTGCCCATTGGTACCGATAATGCCGCAACGCTTACCCAGAAAATCCAGCGACTGAGCAATATACTGGCAGGTAGAGGTTTTACCGTTGGTTCCGGTAATGCCAATAAGTCGCAACTGCTCGCTTGGGGATTCATAAAAAGCATGAGCCAGTTCCCCGAGGCGTGCCCGCAGGTTATCAAGGACAACCAACGGCACGGAAACATCGGCCACCGGCCGCTCTGCCACAATGACAACAGCCCCGGCCTTAATCGCCGCATCAATGTAATCGTGCCCGTCAAAGGCCAGGCCTTTGAGCGCGATGAATACATCGTTGCGATCTACTTCGCGGCTGTCGAGCGTGATATTACGCACCGTTACCCCATCACAGTGGGGGTAACCGGGTAACCAGGCGCTGAAAGGTTTCATAAATCACCCTCCATACGAGCCTGGGGCGGAACCTGATCTGGCTGAATACCCAGCAATGGCAAGCCCTGACGCATGATCCCGTTGAACACCGGAGCCGCCACCAGCCCGCCATAATAGGCATCGGAGGGGGGTTCGTTTATCATCACAACAGTCACCACCTCGGGATTCTGCACCGGGGCGATACCTACAAAAGTAGAGATGTATTTGTCGTCGAGGTAGCCTTCACCACCCACCTTGTGCACCGTACCGGTCTTTCCGGCGACGCTGAACCAATCGAGTGCGGCTGCGGTGCCCGTGCCGCTGGGCTGAACCACGGTCTCCATCATGGCCAGCACCTGTCGCGTTATCGGCTCGGCAATAACTTGCTGTCCTGCTTCGACCGGGGCATCCATTAAAATTCGGGCGTTCACCTTACGACCGCCGTTTGCCACAGTGGCGTATGCCTGGGCCAGTTGCAGAGGTGTAACCGCCATGCCATACCCATAAGCCATGGTTGCCTGCTCAACCGGACGCCAGGTCACCTGATTGGGTAACCGTCCGGAGGCTTCGCCGGGATAACCGATACCCGTGGTCTGACCAAAACCCAGCGCATAGAGGGTATCCCACAGGTCCTGACCGTCCAGTTGCAGAGCTACTTTAGACATGCCCACATTACTGGACTTGGTGATGATGCCGGTCAAATCGAGTTCACCGTAATTGCGGAAATCCCGAATGGTATAAGTACCCAATCGCATAAAACCGGGGCTGGTATCGATCACGGTAGACGGCTCGAACTCAGGGCTTTGCAAGGCCACTGCCATGCTGATTGGTTTCATCACTGAACCCGGCTCAAACTGGTCGGTCATGGCACGATTGCGCATGGCAGCCGGAACCATGGTGGCGCGATTATTGGGGTTAAATCCGGGCTGGTTGACCATGGCAAGTACATCACCGGTGTGTACGTCGAGAATGACCACTGAGCCACCGAGCGCACCCATTTGGGTAACCGCTTTTTTGAGTTCGCGATAAGCCAGGTATTGAAGCCGCAGATCAAGCGTCAGGCGCAAGTCACGACCGGCTCTGGGCGCCTCCAGCTCGCCAACATCACGCACTGAGCGACCAATCAGGTCACGAATCACTTCTTTCTTGCCAGCCCGGGACTGCAATTGCTGGTCATAGGCCAGCTCAATACCTTCCTGCCCCCGATCATCGACATCCGTGAACCCGACGATGTGGCTCGCCACTTCACCGGCAGGATAAAAACGCTTGTATTCCGTCAGGCCGTAAACGCCTGGAATGCCCAATGCCAGTATTGCGCTTGCGTCAGCGGGTGCCAGGTGCCGGGTGACGTACATAAAAGCACGATGCTGCTGACGCCTTGCCGACAGTGTCTGCTCACGCACACCCGAGGCCGTTGCCAGCCGAGTCAAGTCCGCTTCGCTCAGTTCGCGCGGGTCCGCCCAGACAGAGACCACCGGCGTACTGACCGCTACCGGCTCGCCATGGCGATCGGTCAGCATGCCTCGCGGTGCATTTATGACTTCAACCCGCTGCCAACGGGATGTGCCCTGATCAATCAGAAACTGCTTATCAAGAACCTGCAAACTGATCACGCGCCAAACCACGACCGCCAGCAGAGCCAGCAGCACGATTTGTACAAAATGAAAGCGCCAGTTTGACAACATAATCCGATTCACACTCCTCTGTGCGGGGTCATTCAATCGTTCGTCAATCCATCTCGTTCGAGCCAGCGCATTTGATCCTGCGCTGGTTCAGACATATTCAACTGCTCGCGGGACAATCGCTCTACCCGGGCCGGTGAGGAGAACGCGCTTTCCTCTAACAGCAAGCGCCCCCATTCTTCTTCAAGTCTCTGCCCTTCAAGGCGCAAAGCCTCCACTTGTGCAAACTGAACGCGGGTCTGGTAGGTCACCCGAATCACACCAAATGCCGACGCCAACACGGCAATCAGCAATCCCAGCGTCAGCAACCTGGCTGGCCAAGACATCAAACACACCTCTTCACAGCTTTTCGGCAACCCTTAAGGTTGCGCTGCGCGACCGGACATTCGCCTGCACCTCGCCGGGACTCGCCTTAACCGGCTTGCCCACTTTTTTCATAGTGCGTTTAATATCGACTTCCAGAATCGGCAATCCGGGCGGTAACTCGGGACCTTTTTCCTGTTCGCGAATAAAGTGTTTAACCAGACGGTCTTCAAGACTGTGAAACGAGATCACCGCCAATCGACCGCCGGATGCGAGTAAGTCGACGCAATCGGCCAACAGCGTTTCCAGGTCAGAAAGCTCAGCGTTGATATAAATACGAATGGCCTGAAAACTGCGCGTTGCCGGGTGCTTGTGACGCTCCCAGGCCGGGTGCGCTTTGGAAATGACATCAGCCAATTGCAAGGTCGTTGTGATCGGCGATTCGCCCCGCGCACGCACGATGGCTCGGGCAATGCGACGGCTGTAACGTTCATCGCCATACCGAAACAGAACATTGGCCAGCTCAGTCTCATCGACGTGCGCTACCCAGTGCGCTGCGCTGACTCCTGAGGTTGGATCCATGCGCATATCGAGCGGTCCGTCAGCCCGGAAACTGAAGCCACGGCTGGCGTCGTCCAGTTGCGGCGAAGACACCCCCAAATCCAGCAATAGGCCGTCAACCCGACCAGCCAGTCCCAGAATTTGCAACTGCGCCTTGAGGTCAGCAAAACTGGCATGGCAGACAACGACTCGACTGTCCTTTTTAGCCAGCTCTTCGGCTGCCTCGATTGCCAGCGGGTCCTTGTCGACCACAACCAACTGCCCATCCCGACCCAACTGCTCAAGTAACAACCGACTGTGACCACCACGGCCGAAAGTGCCATCCACATAAACACCGTCAGCCACTTGCAGTGCGGCGACCGTTTCATACAGCAGGACAGTTTCATGGCTATAAGCCTGAGCCTGATTCGAAATCACAGGGAAATTTGCTCCAGTTCGGCTGTTAGAGTGTCTTCGTCGCCCGCCTCGTCCAGATAGGCGTCACGGGTTTGTGCCCACAAGTCTTCTGACCACACTTCAAATTTATTGCCCTGTCCTAACAAAACGATTTTCTTGTCCAGACTGGCGTAATCGCGCAGCGGAGGCGGAATCAACACGCGACCGGAACCGTCCATTTCTACGTCCGTGGCATGCCCGATCAGCAGTCGTTGTATACGCCGGGCCGCTCTATTGAAGCTGGACAGAGCGGCAATCTTCTCCTGGATTACCTCCCACTCATCAAGCGGATAAATGAGCAGACAGCGGGCCTCGGTATCGATCGTCACCACTAACTGGCCTTCGGCTATTGCCTGCAATACTGATCGGTAACGGCTGGGCACGGCAAGGCGACCCTTGGCATCCAGTGCCAGGGTATGTACGCCTCGGAGCATGATAGTGTCTGTTGCTCGTGCCATGGTGACCTGTATCCGTTGTGTTTGAGTGCCTTCCCCGGCCGGGTTTAGGGAGCGGTAATGCTGGTCAATGCCATCCTTTAAGAACCGCCAATTCTCACCCTAAAAACCCACTTTGTTCCACTTTTCTCCACATTGCGACACTATAGAAGTCACGAGGCCCACAAGCAAGTGGTCACTAGCCGGGGAGCAATAAAAAAACCCACTAAAAACAGTAAGTTAGGAAATAGCTCTCAACATCACACAAAAAGTTAGCGGACACTAACATGCCAAACTTAAGCAAACTGACTAACTTGGGACCCCAAGTTAAAGTATCACTTTAAGTTAAAGAATATTTTGGAATATAAAGTTAGTTAAATAGATAAATTAAGAATTTAAAAAACAAGGCAGCGATCAGATAGAAATGAGTGCACAGCCGCACCAATTCGGGCTTCTAGCTCAAACTACACGACCAGCGAGCGCGTTTTCGCTAATTCTGGGCAAGCCATGAACGAAAAAACTAAAACCGCCAGCACGGTATTTTTCTGAAAGGGACTTGCAATGAGGCTTAAAGGCTATTGGGAAGTGCAACCGACACCCGGTACAGACGGACTATCTCCGACGCCCAAACAGGATGACTGCCGCTGTAGCTTGCCAATAGAACAGATCGGTTAAACGGACGGAACAGAGGCTCTATTGAATATACAAAACCGGAAGGATGACTCCTCCAAACTGAAGGTAGCCGTCAAAAAAGATGCGAGCCAGCCGATAAGCCGGGTTCTGTCGTGGACAGTCATTCGTCTAGCCCTGCAGTCACCTGCAGGGTCAAGCAGCCTACCCGGTCCCGACGCGGGCCGCGCCTTAGTGGGACCCTATTTGGCCTTGCTCCAAGTGGGGTTTACCATCGCCAGCTCTGTTACCAGACCTGCGGTGCGCTCTTACCGCACCTTTTCACCCTTACCGCTCGCGAACGAGTGGCGGTTTCCTTTCTGCTGCACTTTCCGTCGGCTTTCGCCGCCCAGACGTTATCTGGCACTCTGCCCTATGGAGCCCGGACTTTCCTCTCCTTCTTTCGAAGCAGCGACTGCCTGGCCGACTCGCGCGAAGCACACTACGGGAAACCCGTCGAATCGCAAGTTTTTTCTGAGTGTGTCTCAGCCAATACTGGGCTCAGTCCGATTTATGCAGACCAATAATGATGTCATACCACGCTTTTTTCCGACCGCCGATTAACTCAACCATAGCAGCAGCAGCTTGCCTGGGCGGCATAAGCGGCCCCAGCACTTGGGCCAGAGCAATAGGGTCGAGACCCACGGCTTCATTGGGACGAGATTCACCGGCCACCATTACCACAAACTCGCCCTTTTGCTGATTGGCGTCGGCCATAACCATGGCGACAACCTCATCGAGCGAACCGCGCAGCACCGTCTCAAACGTTTTCGTCAGTTCGCGGGCGACGGCAACACGACGCTGGCCCCCGTAAACGGACACCATATCTTTCAGGCTGGCCAGTATTCGGTGACTGCTTTCATAGAACACCAGGGTGTGTGGGCTGTCGGCACAGCCTTTAAGCGTTTTTTGTCGCGCCGTTGACTTGGCCGGCAAAAAACCCTCGAAACGCCAGTGATCAGTCGGCAACCCCGCTACGCTCAGCGCAGCAATAACCGCACTAACACCCGGCACCGGGTGAACGACATAGCCTGCATCAACGACAGCCTGGACCAAATGGTAGCCCGGATCGGAGATCAACGGCGTTCCGGCATCGCTAATCAGTGCAACCGATTGGCCCTGCTCCAGTAAAGAAACGATAAAGTGTCCACGCTCACGTTCATTGTGCTCATGCACCGACATAAGCTTGGGTGCAATGCCCAGATGCTCCATCAAGCGCCGGCTGTGACGCGTATCTTCAGCGCAACACAGATCAACAGACGCCAGCACAGACACGGCGCGACGGGTAATGTCGTCCAAATTTCCGATGGGCGTTGCGACAATATAGAGCGCAACAGGCAGAGTAATAGTGGCGGACATGGGACCTCAAACAGTCAGTGGGTGGGGCAAAACAGACTACCGCTTGGTCGTACACCGGTCATCACATCTTCCCGGCGGCAGACTTGCCCGGTAACGCTCTATTTCATCAGGGCGTTATTCAGTAGAATGCAACCTATCTATTGTAACCAGCTGCGGGTCAATGTTGAAAATGCCGATCACGAAAACCGCTCTTTTAATCAGCACCGGTCTCACACTATTGCTACTGAGTGGCTGCGCCAGCCAACCATCGACAACAGAATCATCCGCAGACAGTCAACAAACCGTTGACAATCTGATCGATCAGCGACTGCAACAGGCGAAAGAAATGCTTGCAGCTGGCCAGGTCAATGACGCCGAGGTCGTTCTGAGCGGAATGCAGTTCGATCAGCTATCCATTGCACAACGCACGCTTTATGCCGAGCTCAGAGCAGAACTGGCGCTGACCCTGGGGGATGGCAATGAAGCATTAAACTGGTTAACCGGTGAACGTGCAGCACTATTTGATGGCCTGCCCATGGATCGACAAATAATACTGGGCATGATGCGCGCCGAAGCCTACGAATACTCAGGAAACTTCCTGTCAGCGGCGCGTGAACGTATTTTTCTGGCACCTCTGCTGGAAGGAGACTCGGTAACCTTCAACAATGAACAGATCTGGTTTGACTTACAATTGGTCCCCGAAAATTCAATGCGCAACCTGCTGAGGACCGAGTCCAGCCCGGACCTGAACGGCTGGCTCGAACTGGCTCTGATCGCACGGGACAACCCCGACGACTTACGTCGACAGGTGTTAGCTATTGATGAATGGATCAATAGCCATCCCGGCCATCCTGTGGCTCAAAACATTCCTGGTGACCTGGCATTGTTGCGCCAGCTGGTCAACACACAACCTCGCCGTATCGCCGTTTTACTGCCCTTGTCCGGCCCGCTTGAAATGGCAGGCAAAGCCATCCGCAGCGGTCTGCTGGCAGCATGGTATGAGACCACCAGCCAGGGCGATGACGCACCCTCGCTTACATTTTTTGATACCACTGAAAACGCCGATGCTTACAATGTTTACCGGCAAGCCGTATTCGAAGGTGCCGATCTGATTATTGGCCCACTCGATAAAGGTCGGGTACAGCGGTTGCAGCAACAGACGGTCCTGTCCGTCCCTGTGCTTGCATTGAACTACAGCGATTTGCCGGGTGGCGGGCCATCCAACTTTCATCAGTTCGGACTGGCACCGGAAGATGAAGCCGAACAGGTTGCCCAGCAAGCCTGGCAACTGGGCAACCGCAGTGCAATGGTGCTGGCGCCGGACTCTGACTGGGGCAGAAAAGTAAGTGATACCTTTGTGCGCCGCTGGGAAAGCCAGGGTGGACGCATAACCAGCAAGTCACTGTTTACCCGACCAGACCAGTATTTAACGACAGTACGTCAGGCGCTAAACATCAATGAAAGCGAGCAGCGCAATCGCACTCTGGATCAGCTAATCGAGCGGGATATTGTGTTTGAACCCCGTCGTCGAGAAGACATTGATATGATTTTTATGGTGGCTTTCCCGGCACAAGCTCGCCAGCTCAAGCCTATGCTCAATTTTCAGTACGCCACTGACATACCCGTCATGGCGACCTCACACCTCTATGATGGCACCGTCAACGCCAGCCGTGATCAGGATCTCGACGGTGTCTCTTTCGTGGAGATGCCCTGGGAGTTAAACCAAAACCCGATCAAGAATGAGGTCAGAGTAGCGTTCAACGAACAGTTTGCTGGCTTTGAGTCACTGGTCGCATTGGGCATTGACAGCTATCGACTCTATCCACGCTTGCCACAATTAATCCAGTTCCCAGACACTCGCGTCTACGGCGTCACCGGCACACTGAGTATGGACGATCGCCGCCGCATACACCGTGAATTGAGCTGGGCACGGTTTGAGCGCGGGCTGGTTCAACCGGGTTCCGGGTTTATCGATGCACTGGCACCAGCGGGGATAGAGCGCTGACATGGCGTGGCGACCGGTCAAAGGAGCCGATGCGGAAGATCAGGCACTGCGCTGGTGTCAGCAACAAGGCTGGGCATTGGTGGCACGAAATTTTCAGGTAAAAGTCGGTGAAATTGATTTGATCTGTCAGGACGGTGATACGCTGGTGTTTATCGAGGTCAGACAACGTCGAAATGAACGCTTTGGCTCGGCCAGTGCCAGTGTCACACCGGCCAAACAGAAAAAACTGATTCGAGCGGCACAATGCTACCTGCAGGCTAATCCGGCCAAGGCCCGATACGGCGCCCGCTTCGATGTCCTGGCACTAGACAGGGACAACCTCATTTATTGGATAAAAGGAGCCTTTGCGACCTGACTATGAACCCCACTGACATCCTGTACGAACAGATAGGCCTGAGCCTGGAAACATTCCAGCTGGTGGCTGAGCAACTGGACGAGCTGCTGCACCACGGTGCCGATTTGCTGACCGATGCGTTGCTTAACGACGGCAAGATACTGGTCTGTGGCATGGGTGCATCGGCGGCGCTGGGTCAAGGCTTTGCCACAGGCATGCTCAGTCGCTTGGAGCGTGAACGCCCCGGCTTGCCAGTCATGGCATTGTCCGGCGATGGCTCACTGTTGAGCGGCATCAGTTACGACACCAACCCCAATGACATTTTTGCCCGCCAGGTACGCACGCTGGGTCACGAGCAGGATGTCCTGCTGGCCATATCGTCGTCCGGAAAAGCACCGGCCGTGATCAAGGCCGTACAGGCAGCGCATGAAATGGGTTTGTGCGTTGTTGCACTGACTGGACCGGATGGGGGTGACATCGCGACGCTGCTGGAAGAGAATGATGTCGAGCTTAGTATTTCCGCGGCCACCCAGAGCACCGTTCAGTTAACACATCATCTTATATTGAATTGTCTGGGTGCCCTGATCGAATACCAACTGTTTGGAAGCGAACTGTAATGAGATACTTAATAATACTGGCAAGCGCTTTGACCATGAGTGGTTGTGCAAGCCTGATTGGCAGTACTACGAACCAACCGATAACACCCAATCCAGAAGGCCGGAGCATGGGCGAGGTCATTGACGACAACACCCTGGCAACGCGACTCGCCGTCAACCTGGACAAGGCGGATGAACGCTTCGGGCGGGCGCGGGTTGATGTGCATGCCAACGCTGGTGTGGTGCTGCTTGTCGGCCAGGTTCCCAGTGCTGAGCTAATTGCCAAGGCCACGGAGGTCGCCAGAAAAGACTCCCAGGTCAAGGCTGTTCATAACCACCTGTCGGCCAAGACTCCTATATCGGCGGGCGTGCGCACTAACGATTCCTGGCTGGCGGTCAAGGTCAAATCACGGATGTTTACAACGGATGATTTCTCCTCGTCCAATGTCAGCATTGTCGTTGAAGAAGGCGTTGTCTACTTGCTGGGACACGTAAAAAGAAGCACTGCCCAACAGGCCGTCACCATTGCCTCTGAAGTCGCTGGCGTACAAAAAATTGTCACCGTCTTTACTCCGGCTGATTAGCAGGCTGTTGAAATTCTCAGAATTTCGGCGGCCTACTACCGGTATATGGATATACTGGGAAAATCAATGACGCCTAAGTCATTCATTTTGTAAGAAAAGTAAAAATCACATTGTTTGGTTTTCGTGTTTTGAAAAAGGCAGGAAGCCTTTTTCAACAAACTGCTAAAGCGTGAGGATCTGGCCATGTTCAAGCACAAACACATAATTGTTCTGATTGATCCGGCTGAAGACAGTGCGCTGGCGGTCAGTAAAGCAAGCCGCCTGGCTCGGCTAAAGGATGCTCATCTGACGCTGTTCGCCTGCGGTTACAGTCCAAGCCTTGCCTCAAATCAGCCGCTTAACCCCCAGACGGCGGAAAAAGCCCAGAAAGCCTACATGCACCGCATGATGGAAGGCCTGGAAACCGTCGCCGACATTGCCCGCAATGAAGCCGTCGAGGTCACAACTGAAGGTGTCTGGGATAAACACGCCGGTGCGGCACTGATAAATTTTCTGGCCAGCCACCCTACCGACATGGTGGTCAAGGCAACACATCATCAAAATGTTATTCAGCGGACGTTTTTCAGCCAGACTGACTGGGAATTGATACGCCATTGCCCGGTGCCCCTGCTGCTCACCAAATTCAATGCCTGGGGCGATCCGGTACGATTGACCGCTGCCGTAGATCCGGTTCAGGCCAACGACAAACCCGATACGCTGGATGAACACATTGTGCGCTGGGGCAAAGACTTCGCATCGCACTTGAACGGTCGGCTGGAGTTATTGCACGTTTACGATCCGACTCCGCTGCTGATCTATCTTGATCAACCCACCATCGACAGTGCTGACATCAGTGAAGAAATCCGCGAACAACACGAACAGGCGCTGCATCAACTGGCCGAACAGCACAGCATTGATCGCGACCATACGGTTCTGGAGACAGGTTCCACTCTGAATGTTATTCCGGAATACCTGCACCAGGCCAATGTTGACATGATCATTATGGGCGCCGTTGCACGCAGCGGCCTCGAACGCTGGCTACTGGGGCACACGGCCGAAAAAATACTGGACCGGATCACGGTTGACATTCTTATTGTCAAATAACGGGCCGCAGCTTTGCCAAGAAGGCTCTGAATGACTTGTTCAGAGCCTTCTTGGCTCCTGCTCTGCAACACAGGCTTGCAAAAAAAACCTCTTTCAACACAATCCTTCAAGACCACCCCAAGCTGACGTAGAATAAAGCCCCGATTTATTCAGCGTACGGATGCTCATGCAAACTCTGACCTTACCCCGGCTGCGCCAGGCGCGCGGCACCGTTCAAATTCCGGGATCAAAAAGCCTGTCCAATCGCATCCTGCTGCTGGCAGCTCTGTGCAAGGGCACGACCCGCATTAGCAACCTGCTGGTCAGTGACGATATCCGCTACATGCTTGATGCACTTTACGAGCTGGGCATTCCCTACTATCTGAGTGACGATGGCACCCAGTGCCGGGTGGTAGGTCAGGCCGGTGAGCTGGCCAAAGGCCAGGATCTTACCTTGTTTCTGGGCAATGCAGGCACCGTCATGCGCCCTCTCGCCGCTGCTTTGTGCATGGGTTCCGGGCATTTTGACCTGACCGGTGAGCCGCGCATGTCAGAACGTCCAATTGGCGATCTGATTGATGCCCTGACCCCTCTGGGTGCGCAGGTGACCTATTTAGGTGAAACTGGCTACCCGCCCTTGTCTATAGAATCCCAGCAACTTCACGGCGGCACGGTAACCATTGATGGCAGTATTTCCAGTCAATTTCTGACGGCCTTGCTTATGACCGCGCCGCTGCTGACCGAGGCGCTCACCATCAAGGTCAGCGGTGAACTGGTCTCCAAACCCTACATCGACATCACATTAAATGTAATGAGCCAGTTCGGTGTTGCTGTTACCCACGACAACTATCAATCCTTTCACATCAGTGCTGATCAGTCCTATGTTAGTCCCGGGACCATCATGGTTGAAGGCGATGCCTCAAGCGCCAGCTACTTTTTGGCAGCCGGTGCTATTGGTGGTGGACCGGTTCGGGTTGAAGGCACCGGCACGGCTTCGGTTCAGGGTGATGCTCGCTTTGCTGACGTTCTGGAACAGATGGGCGCTCGGGTGACCTGGGACGAACATTGGATCGAAGTAAGTCGAGATGGTCCACTGCTTGCGGTTGATGTCGACCTGAACCATATCCCTGATGCCGCGATGACCATTGCAACGACCGCTCTGTTTGCAGAAGGCACTACCCGCATTCGCAACATTTATAACTGGCGCGTCAAGGAAACCGATCGGCTGGCTGCCATGGCAACCGAATTGCGCAAGCTTGGCGCCGAGGTCGACGAAGGCGAGGATTACATTGCAATCACACCAGGGCAGCAGGTCCAATCGGCTGCGATTGATACCTATAACGACCACCGTATCGCTATGTGTTTCTCGCTCGCAGCCTTTGGTGAAGGCGACATTACCATCAATGATCCGGGCTGCACCTCGAAAACCTTTCCGGACTACTTTGATCGATTCGCCAGTATCACCGGGTCCTGAGCATCGGAACACGAGTGCGACCATGGTAAGGCTGCAATGCAGGACGCCAGCCCCTATAATAGGGCGACATTTAACTAACCCTGGCCGCAACCTGTGCGGCCTAACAATTTTTCCATTGGAGGCCCATTTTCATGAGTTACACTCAAATTCCAGCCGGTAAAGACTTGCCCAACGATGTCTATGTTGCCATAGAAATCCCGGCCAACAGCAGCCCCATCAAGTATGAAATTGACAAAGATTTTGACGCTTTGATGGTCGACCGTTTTATGGCTACACCGATGTTCTATCCGGCCAACTACGGCTACATCCCCAATACTCTGGCCGACGACGGTGATGCAGTTGACGTCCTGGTGGTTACCCCCTATCCGGTTGTACCAGGCAGCGTGATTCGTGCCCGCCCGGTCGGTGTTCTGGAAATGACAGACGAAGCGGGCTCCGATGCCAAGGTAGTTGCCGTGCCACACAGCAAGCTGAGTGCCCTCTATGACGACATTCATGAAGTCACCGATTTACCGGCGTTGCTGCTGGAACAAATCAGGCATTTCTTTGAAAACTACAAAGATCTTGAAAAAGGCAAATGGGTCAAAGTTGAAGGCTGGGCCAACGCAGAGCGCGCCAAAGCCATCATCCTGGAATCGGCGAAAGCCTACGATAACCAGTAACCTTTATGGTTGCAGGCAGCGCACTAAAAAGCCGGGTTTAAACCCGGCTTTTTAGTGCGCTATCGTTGAGCTGCATTTAATGCATTAACTTGCGCTTTAACCGCTGGCCATCAACTCGCGCATATCAGACAGAGCCGCATTGGCGCGAGAAATGTAATTGGCCATCACCAGTGAATGATTCGCCAGTAACCCGAACCCGCTGCCATTAAGAATAATGGGAGAAAAGATCGAATGTTGAGTCCCCTCTAACTCCCTAATGACCTGCCGCAGACTGACACGCGCATTCTTGTTATCAAGAATCGAACCGAAGTCAGCCTCTATGGCCTTGAGAAAATGCATCAGTGCCCAAGTTGAGCCCCGCGCTTCGTAAAAAATATTATCTACTTGCAGTCGTGACGTTTTTACCACAGTTTCAAGATCACTGGGTGCCTGCGACTGTTCGTCCGGGTTAAGCATCAGGTTTGAATTCACGCTGCGCTGTCCGACTGAAGCACTCAGTCGCTGCGACAAGGAGCCGAGCCGGGTCTCTACATCCTCAAGCCAACGGTTCAGGTTATCGGCTCGCGCATAAAACTGCGCCTGAGTGTTGGCCGGATCGGACAATCGAACCATATAGTCTTCGATAAAACCCATACCGCGCCGGTATTCACTTTCGGTCGAAGGCAGTATCCAGCTGTTGTGATCGAAGTGAAATAGAGGCTCCGCTCTGGCAAGATCGGGATCTTCGGTGGATTGCGACTGCGAACGACTCATATCGCGCCGCATCGCCCGGGCCAGGTCACGAGCTTGAATGATGACACCGAACTCCCAACTGGGCATATTGTCGAGCCACAGCGATGGGGGGGTGACGTCATTGGACAAATACCCGCCCGGCTTGTCCAGTAGCGCCTTCATCATCTCCAGCAGGGTAAACGTTGTGGTATAACCGACCACGAGCTCATGGTTATTATCAGACGCATACTGCTCTGCCATCGCGACCACATTGCGGTCACCGGGTTCATAGCTCCAGTACCAGCCCAGCAGCAGCAGCAGCAAAAATGCCACACCCAAGACCAGACCGACCCAGCGACTCAATCGACCGGTAAATCTCAGCCGGCGGCCCAGGCCCTGCTTGAACCGGTTGTTCATGCGCGATAATCGCTCTCGAATCATAATAGTGAACTCCCTGACTAACGCGCTTGATAAGGATAGAAACTTGAATATTGGCCGTCAGCTTAGTCATCAGACTGACCGAAACCAAGGGATGAAGGTCACAAATACACGATATCGCTGGTAATCACGAAACGCCTCACCAGCCGGACAGCGCCTAATATGCGCCAGAAGTATGGAAACACAGGTGTTTTATGATGTAAATTCACAACTAAAATTCGCCTATTCAGTTGTTCGACGAATTTAACCGCACTATCGTCTACATTTCGGGACAAGTTCCCGGATATTGTTATATTCAACTGAAACAGGTTTTAACAGATTCATCAGGTAAGGACAAACAGGTACTTATGGCGCAACTTCTGCTGCTGAACGGCCCTAACCTCAATTTACTCGGCACTCGAGAGACCGACGTGTATGGGCATACTACACTGACGGATATCGAACAGTCACTAAGCCGAGCAGCCACAGAGCTTGGGCACAGTCTCGATTGTACCCAAAGCAATCATGAAGGGGTTCTGATTGACCGCATTCATCAGGCCCGTGAGCAGGGGGTAGGCTTCATTCTGATCAATCCGGGAGCCTTCACTCACACCAGCGTTGCACTGCGTGATGCGCTGGCAGGCGTCGCCATACCCTACATTGAACTGCATCTGTCCAATGTACATGCGCGTGAACCCTTCAGACACCATTCTTATCTCGCAGACCAGGCCGTAGGCGTGATATGCGGATTTGGAGCGCAAAGCTACGAGCTTGCTTTGCACGCCGCCCATAGACATCTAACGCATTAAGGAACACACCATGGATATTCGCAAGGTCAAAAAGCTGATCGAACTGCTGGAAGAGTCCGGCATCGATGAAATTGAAATTACCGAAGGCGAAGAGGCTATTCGTATCAGCCGCACGTCCCATAGCCTGCCACCGCAACAGATGCACTACTCGGCCGCGCCGATGTCAGCGCCGGCACCTGTTACTGCAGCTGCTGAACCCGCCGCACCGGCTGCGCCAGCCGGTCATTCAGTGCGTTCGCCGATGGTGGGTACTTTTTATCGGGCGCCATCGCCTACCAGCCCTAATTTTGTCGAAGTCGGCCAACAGGTCAAAGAAGGCGATACGATCTGCATTGTTGAAGCAATGAAAATGATGAACCAGATCGAAGCTGACAAAAGCGGTACAGTAGAAGCAATTCTGTTGGAAAACGGTCAGCCGGTCGAATTCGACCAACCACTGGTCACCATCAGCTAACGAGGCCTGTCATGCTAAAGAAAGTCCTGATTGCTAACCGCGGTGAGATCGCATTGCGCATCCTGCGGGCCTGCAAAGAGTTGGGCATTCAAACGGTCGCGGTTCACTCCGTGGTCGATCGCGAGTTGAAACACGTCAAACTTGCCGACGAATCGGTGTGTATCGGTCCCAATGCCTCCTCAGCCAGCTACCTGAATATCCCGGCACTGATCGCCGCTGCCGAAGTAACCGATGCCGATGGCATTCACCCCGGTTACGGCTTTCTGGCCGAACGTGCCGATTTTTGTGAACAGGTTGAAAAGTCCGGTTTTACCTTTATCGGTCCGTCCTCCGGTGTTATCCGGCTGATGGGCGACAAAGTGTCAGCCATCGAAACGATGAAGAAAACGGGCGTACCCACGGTTCCCGGGTCTGATGGCCCGCTGACCGATGACCCTAAAAAATGCCTCGCAATGGGCCGTCATGTTGGTTACCCGGTGATCATCAAAGCAGCCGCGGGCGGCGGCGGACGCGGCATGCGCGTGGTGCATAGTGAAAAAGAGTTACTGAACGCCATCCAGGTCACCCAAAACGAAGCGGCCGCTGCGTTTGGGGACGGCACCGTTTACATGGAAAAATTCCTGACCAACCCACGCCACGTGGAAATTCAGGTATTGGCTGACACTCATGGCAACGCCATACATCTGGGCGATAGGGACTGCTCTTTGCAGCGCCGTCATCAGAAAGTAATGGAAGAGGCGCCCGCTCCGCTGATTGATCCTGAAGCACGCGCCCGTGTTCAGAAAGCCTGCGTCGATGCCTGTATCGAAATCGGCTATCGTGGTGCAGGGACCTTCGAGTTTCTGTATGAAGACGGCAATTTCTACTTCATTGAAATGAATACACGCGTTCAGGTTGAACACCCGGTGACCGAAATGGTTACCGGTGTCGACATTATCAAAGAGCAGTTGCGCATCGCATCCGGTGAGCCGTTATCTTATCGTCAGGACGAGATTCACATTAAAGGGCACGCCTTTGAATGCCGGATCAATGCGGAAGATCCACGCACCTTTATGCCGAGCCCGGGTAAAATCACCCAGTTTCATCCGCCCGGCGGCCTGGGTGTTCGCTGGGATTCACACATTTATTCCGGTTACACCATCCCGCCTTACTACGACTCGATGATTGGCAAGCTGATAACCTGGGCAGACGACCGTACCCAGGCATTGGCACGCATGAAATCGGCACTCGATGAACTGGTGGTTGGCGGCATTAAAACCAACACAGCCTTGCAAATGGACCTGGTGCGTGACCCGGGCTTCGTCCGGGGAGGCGTCAACATTCACTATCTTGAGCACAAGCTGGCTGATGAGCAGTAGGCAATTTTGTTAAGTGACGATTGAAAGCCGGGCACTGCCCGGCTTTTTCTATTGCCCGTATTGAAGGTGGTCAGTTTTTAGCAGGTTGTTGAAAAAGGCTTCCTGCCTTTTCCAAAACACGAAAATCAAAAAATGTGATTTTTACTTTTCTCACGAAACCAACGACTTATCAGTTGTCGATTTCGCCAGAACATCCATGTTCTGGTAGCAGGCGCTGAAATTCTGCGAATTTCAACAGCCTGTTAGTGTCCATGCTGCGTAAAAACTGCCTTAAACCATACACTCTGACTGGCTAACAGGCTGTTGTCGCTGCAAACTTGCTGGCCTATCGCTGTTACTTATTTTTTTGATTACATTCAGCACTGGAAGCGCCATGCCCTGGTTACAAATTCGAATACCCACTGCACCGGAATATACCGATGCGCTGGAGGACATACTGCTGCTGGCTGGCTGCCAGGCGGTCACCCTGATCGACAGCAAAGACCAGCCGGTTTTTGAGCCGATCCGTGGTACCACACCCTTGTGGCAACATACCACCATTCAGGGATTGTTCGACCACGAACTCGACGCTACAGAGCTGACGGAAAGACTGCAACAGGCCATGCGAGTGCAGACCATTCCAGAACTGGGACCCATCGTCACAGACGTTCTGGAAGACAAGGACTGGGAACGCAGCTGGATGGATAATTTCAAGCCTATTGCCTGCGGTGATCGACTGTGGATCTGCCCATCCTGGCTTGAGCCACCGGATCCGACTGCCATCAATCTCAGGCTGGACCCGGGCCTGGCTTTTGGTACCGGCACTCACCCAACGACCTATTTATGCCTCAAGTGGCTCGACCAGTACACCGTACCGGGTGATCGTGTCCTGGACTATGGCTGTGGTTCCGGCATTCTGGGTTTAGCGGCTCTGTTGCTCGGTGCATCCAGTATGGATGGCCTCGACATTGACCCACAAGCACTGGATGCGACTCAGGCCAATGCACTCAATAATGATATCAGCAATAGTCGCTATCGGGTCATGCTTGATGATCGCGATCTGGAACCCCAGTACGATCTGGTGGTTGCCAATATTCTGGCCGGGCCGCTGTGTGATCTCGCACACTCCATTTGTCAGCGCGTAAAGCCCAAGGGGCGGCTTGCGTTATCCGGCATACTGGCGCATCAGGCGGACGTTGTTAGAGCCGCTTACGAGCCCTGGGTCGACTTTCAACCGCAGGCAAGCCATGATGGCTGGGTCAGGCTCAACGGCTATCGCAATACTCGGTCGAACTGAACACAGGCCAGGGCGCCTCTGCTCGAAGAAAAGCCCAGCTTAGCAGACTGGTTAACTATGACGGTCGCGCGCAGTAATACCGGTCAAAAAATAACAGACCCATATTGGCCGTATATAGTATGAGCCAGTGCAGTAGCGTATTGTTATCTGTAACAGCGTTTCTTACACTTACCTGCCAGCTGACAGTTATTGACGTTATTACAGGTGGCTGTGCATTGCCATACCGATCACCCTAGGGTGATCATCACAGGACCCGGAGGCGCATGGATGCCAGGAATCAAAGTTAACAATGGCTGAGACCTTTATTACACAGTGCCCGCATTGCGGCACTTCTTTTCGCGTTAGCGAAGAGCAATTATCCATTGCCAATGGTTCTGTGCGCTGTGGGGCCTGCCTGCAGGTATTCAGCGCTCGCAATCACATTGTTACCGGAACGACGACCAACGTAGCGACCCCTGCTCGCACGGTGTCGGACCAAAAACCAGCGATCAAGGCAAAACAACCGGCATCTGTAGCGCCAAGGAGTCCGACCTGGAAAGCTTCCGCCAAAGCCGCGAAACCGGTAGCTGAGCCAACACGACCGGCCCTCAAAAAGCCTGCACCATCGTCAGGCTTCGCCGCCGACGATGACGATGACTCCGATTTTTTGTTCGCCGACAGCTCCGAAGAAGATCAGGAGTTTGTCTTCCAGGATAATGACGACGACCTCTTCGACGAAGATGAAGACGACTCTGAACTGGGCGACCTAAGCGACTCCTTCATCAGCCTTGGCAATTCGGAGTCCGCACGCAAAGACAAAAACCCTTTCCAGCGTGAGAGCGAACATCTTGAAAAAGATGTGCTCGACGATCCTGAATCTGCGGACGAAAGCTGGGCAGAATCTATTCTGGAAGAGCTCGAAAGGGAGGAGTCCCGGGATACCCGTCGTCAGGACAAAGACCGTTTCGTCAGCAAAAAGGCTCCCGGCGAAAGGCCACAATCACCTACACCAGCGGGAAACTATTCGGCTCAAACGGCCGATGTCCATGACCGCCTCGGCATGGACACCGCTGACTTTAGCGACGGTGATTTCTCGATGGCAGAGGACAGCCCCTCTGCATCGAGCCTGGTTCGGCAACTGAATCACGACATAGATCTGGACTTCAACGCCGAAGAGCGCCTAGCCCGATGGCGGTGGCTAGGCGTGCCGTTAATCGTGCTACTACTGGTCGTCATGGCTGCTCAGCTCGCCTGGCTACAGCGCGATACCTACGCCAAGATGGATCAGTGGCGTGGCTTTTATCAGGGTGCCTGTGACCTGGTTGGCTGCACGTTACCGGACCAGGAAGATATAAGCCTGGTACGCACCTCCAATGTTCTGATCAGGGATCATCGGGTACTGGACGACGTTAAATTGATGGACGCGGTACTTACCAACCGGGCGGCCTTCAAACAACCGTTTCCGGTACTCATTTTGCAATACACCGACCTCAACGATGACCTGGTTGCCGACCAGGCTTTCTTGCCAGAGCAATACTTGCAAGGAGAGCTGACGGGGACCCGTTTGATGCCGGTTAATACGCGTATTTATGTATCCTTGCCGATTCGGGATCCGGGCAATCGGGCCGTAAATTACCAGCTAATCCTGGTGCCTGCCGGGAGATAAAGCGGTTGATCGAAACTTTACTCATCGATTGGCCGACTTTTCTGCAAAGAAACGTTTTGTCAATCTTTCATCTGAACGTCAGAGCCAGTATCATTCCCCGCCCTTGAACTGAGCAATTTTTAACCTATAACTGTGTTTGCCATCGGCCCCTATACCATTTCACAACCGACCGTCCTGGCTCCTATGGCCGGGGTGACCGACCGTCCGTTTCGCACGCTTTGCCGATCATTGGGTGCGGGCCTGGTGGTGTCTGAAATGGTAACCAGTGACACCCGCCTCTGGCATACCAGCAAGTCAAGGTTGCGCCTGGATCATAGCGGGGAACAGGGTCCGATCAGCGTCCAGATTGCCGGAGGCGATGCCAACATGATGGCGCAGGCAGCCCGGGCGAACGTAGACCAGGGTGCACAGATCATCGACATCAACATGGGCTGCCCGGCCAAGAAAGTCTGTAACAAGGCGGCCGGGTCAGCATTGATGCGCGACGAAGGGCTGGTCAGAGACATTCTGACAGCGGTTGTCGGTTCAGTGAATGTGCCGGTTACCCTTAAGATTCGCACCGGCTGGTCCGCAGATCAGCGCAATGCCGTCGCCATTGCACGTATGGCCGAAGATCTTGGCATTGCCTTGCTGTCAGTTCATGGTCGCACCCGGGCCGATGCCTACCGTGGCGAAGCTGAGTACGACACCATCGCCCAGGTAAAACAATCGGTCGGTATACCCGTGCTGGCTAATGGTGATATCGACAGCCCCTATCAGGCGGCTCATGTACTGGCGAAAACCGGTGCTGACGGTGTCATGATCGGTCGTGCTGCCCAGGGTAATCCATGGATTTTCCGGGCCGTTAACCACTATCTGGCAACCGGTGAGCTGTTGCCAGAGCCCAGCCTTGAGACAGTGGCCGACACTCTGAACCAGCACGTGCAGGCACTGTATCAGTTCTATGGGGAGTTCATGGGAGTGCGCATAGCGCGTAAACACGTAGGCTGGTACCTCAAGGCCCATGATGTGGACAGAACCACTCTCAAAGCATTCAATCACCTGGAGCAACCGCGCGAGCAGCTCCAGGTTATAGCCACCCTTTTCCAACGTTTGACATCGTTAAAGGATACAGCAGCATGAACCTCGACACCGTTGCCCAGGACCCTCACCGCCATGAATCGAAAGACTCATTACCGGTTCACACCTCGGCCGATAACCCACAGACGTTGCGTGACAGCGTTGAAATTGCCATGCGGAATTATTTCGCCCATCTGGAAGGACAGGATGTTGCCAATGTGTACCAGATGGTCATGAGTGAAGTAGAAGCGCCCATGCTCGAAGCGGTGATGCGCTTCAGCCGGGATAACCAGACCAAGGCCAGCAAAGTACTGGGACTTAACCGCGGCACACTGCGCAAAAAATTAAAGCAGTACGGGCTGCTGTGATTTAAAAAGGCGACCCTGAGTCGCCTTTTTGCATTTCAGGCCTCTTGTTTTTTGACCAGCTGCACCGGATTTCACCCCGGCAGTCCTTTCCAGAAACCGGCATCACCCGGCACCGGCCTTTGCCGGTGTAAGCCCAGACAGATCGTTTGAGGATCCTATGACCAAAACGCCACAACGTGCCCTGATCAGCGTTTCCGATAAAACCGGCATTGTCGACTTTGCCCGCACATTGCAACTGCGCGGCGTCGAATTGCTGTCGACCGGCGGCACCTACCGTCTACTAAACGACGCTCAAATCCCTGTTACTGAGGTGTCGGCCTACACCGGCTTCCCGGAAATGATGGATGGCCGGGTCAAAACACTGCACCCCAGGGTACACGGTGGCATCCTTGGCCGGCGTGGGCAGGATGATGCCGTTATGCAAGCCCATGGCATCAGTGCCATCGATTTGGTAGTCGTTAATTTGTATCCCTTCGCCGCTACTGTCAGCCGCGAAGATTGCCCCCTGGATGACGCCATTGAGAACATCGATATTGGTGGTCCCACTATGGTGCGCTCTGCTGCCAAGAACCATGCCGATGTCGCCATCGTTGTTAATGCCAACGAATACCAGGCAATACTGACCGAGTGGGATGAAACCGGCGGCCTGTCGCATGCCACCCGCTTCCGGCTGGCCCGTTCCGCCTTTGAACATACAGCAGCCTACGATGGCATGATCGCCAACTACCTGGGTAGCATTGATCCGCAGACTGACCCTTCAACAGTGCCCGGGAAAGCAGACTTCCCACATACCTATAATCAGCAGTGGCAATTGAAAGAGGTGATGCGTTATGGCGAGAACCCACACCAGAAAGCCGCTTTCTATACCGATTCGGATATTCCAGAAGCATCAATTGCCACTGCCACCAGTCTTCAAGGCAAAGCGCTGAGCTATAACAACATTGCCGATACTGATGCTGCGCTGGAATGCGTCAAGCAGTTTGAGCAATCAGCCTGCGTCATCGTCAAGCACGCCAATCCATGCGGCGTTGCCGTTGGCGACACCCAACTGACAGCCTATGACAAGGCCTTCAAAACCGACCCTACATCGGCCTTCGGCGGCATCATTGCCTTTAATCGGGAACTGGAAGTCAGCACCGCACGGGCTATTATCGAGCGTCAGTTTGTCGAGGTCATCATTGCCCCTGCGGTCAGCGCAGAAGCGGCGCACATCATTGCGGCCAAGCCCAATGTTCGACTACTAAGCTGCGGGTACTGGAACACGGCGGTACCCGGATTCGATTTCAAACGCGTCAACGGTGGCTTGCTTATTCAGCAGCGCGACCTGGGCCATGTCAGTGCCGACGACTTTAAACGGGTCACTAAAACCGCGCCAACCGCCGAACAATTGCTTGACCTGCAATTTGCCTGGTCCGTGTGCAAGTTTGTGAAATCCAATGCCATTGTCTATGCCAAAAGCGGCCAGACAGTCGGCATTGGTGCCGGTCAGATGAGCCGGGTATACAGCGCCAAAATCGCCGGCATCAAGGCCGCCGACGAAGGCCTGCAGATTGCCGGGTCGGTGATGGCGTCAGACGCCTTTTTTCCATTCCGCGATGGGCTCGATCAGGCGGCTGAGATGGGTGTTAAGGCCGTCATTCAGCCTGGTGGCAGCATGCGCGACGACGAAGTCATCGCCGCTGCCAATGAACACGGCATTGCCATGGTATTAACCGGCATGCGCCACTTTCGCCACTGAACCCGGTTATTGTTAAGCAACGACAGGAAGCTGACTATGAACGTTCTGATCATTGGCAATGGCGGCCGGGAACATGCTTTGGCCTGGAAAGCGCGCCAGAGCAAGCTGGTCGATACCGTATTTGTTGCACCGGGCAATGCTGGCACGGCCCTAGAACCCGGCGTTGAAAACATCGATATCGACGTGATGGACTTACCAGGCCTAGCCGACTTTGCACGAACCAATCACGTTGGTCTGACCATCGTCGGGCCTGAAGCACCCCTGGTCGCAGGAATCGTCGACTTGTTCGAACAGCGCGGTCTGCCAATTTTTGGTCCTACTCAGGCTGCTGCCCAGTTGGAGGGGTCCAAAGCGTTTACCAAGGATTTTCTGCATCGTCACGCTATTCCGACAGCCTGGTACCAGGTGTTTACCGATGCCAGCGAAGCACGGGCCTTTGTCCGTCAACAAGGTGCACCGATTGTGGTCAAAGCCGATGGACTGGCGGCCGGAAAAGGCGTCATTGTCGCTCAAACCGAGGCTGAAGCCATTGCCACCATCGACGACATGTTGGCTGGCAACCGCTTTGGTGACGCCGGGTCACGCGTTGTGGTTGAGCAATGTCTGACCGGCGAAGAGGCCAGTTTTATAGTGATGGTCGATGGCGAGACCGTCGTTCCCTTCGCCTCATCTCAGGATCACAAGGCCCGCGATGATGGCGATACCGGCCCGAATACCGGCGGCATGGGCGCCTATTCGCCTGCACCGGTGGTCACTGATGCGTTGCATCGGCGCATTATGGACGACGTCATTTATCCGACCGTGCGTGGTATGCTGGCAGAAGGCAACCGTTATCGTGGTTTCCTGTATGCAGGTATCATGGTCGCCGCTGATGGCACTCCAAACGTATTGGAATACAACTGTCGCTTTGGTGACCCGGAAACCCAGCCAATCATGATGCGAATGCAGTCCGATCTGGTCGAGCTTTGCCTCGCTGCAGTAGAAGATCGTCTGGAAGGTCAGCAAACGCTCTGGGATCCGCGACCGGCACTGGGCGTTGTGATCGCCGCAGGCGGCTATCCGGCGAGCTACCGTAAAGGGGACGTCATCAGCGGTCTGGATACCGACCTTGGCAGGGATGCCAAAGTATTTCAGGCAGGCACAGCCCTTAACAGCAGCGGTCAAACTGTCACTCAGGGCGGGCGAGTGCTGTGTGTCACAGCGCTCGGCGACAGTGTTGCCGACGCCTGCCAACGAGCCTATGGCGCCGTTACCAAGGTGAATTTCGCGGATCAGCATGCTCGTACCGATATCGGACACCGGGCCATCAACCGCTCCGATCAGGTCTGACTTGGGGCCGATAGGCGACGGCGTTATACTGTGTCGCGGACGGCCGGTTTAAAGCCTGTTACTGACCTATCGCTGCCATCCGGCTCAGCACCCTGAGCCGGACCTAATGCTCGAACCGGCGTCATCCTGCAGAGGGTGCTCAGGGAGGTTCGGTGCCGGAGCCCAGACATTGAAGAACTGTTCACAGACAAACCGCACCGTCTTGCTAAATCGTGTTGTGCTATACCTTGCGCTGAGCCTGGGGTCTATTTTCTTCCCGGCGGCAGCCAAAGAGATGATTATGCTCAATCACACGACGATGGACATCAACATCCTGCCTCATTCGGACTATTTGATCGATCCGGAAAACAGGTTCTCAGTCTATCAATTACAACAACAGGGACTGGCAAACCAGTTCAGCCCGCTGCACCAGGAATTACTGCACAGTGGCCTGTTTAACGGGGCCTACTGGATTCGGGTGCCAGTCATCAATGCGGAAGGTCAAACCCGCGATTTTTCCTTCTTTATCGAGAGCCACGCCAATCACCAGATTGAAATCTACTACCAGTCTGCCAACCCAACAACACTCAGCAGTATCAATAGCACCGACAGCAGCACCATCGCCGCGTTCAGCAGTGTCCGATCGGGCGCAAGTGTGCCGCTGAATAGTCGACCGGAACCACTGGGCACCTATATAGTGCCCGTTCCAGTCCAGCCGGGTTCTCAGTACCTTTATATAAAACTGCAATCCGACGACCCATTAACTACCTGGATGTCCATCGTTGACGAAAGAACGCTTTCCATTCGTGTGACCCGCAGTATTGCCGCCCACTCTGCGCTGTTCTCTGCACAGGCAGTGCTGCTGATCATCCTGGCGGCACTCTGGTTGAAACAGCGATCAACGGCCCTGTTATGGGCATTTTTGTTCAATGTTGGTTTCATCTCCATCAATGCAGGCTGGAGTGGTATGGCATCATTTCTGATGCCTAGCCAGGGTTACCTGGACATCCATGCCCGTAACGGTGGCAGCGTACTGGTTTTAATATCGATAATCGGTTTGCTGGCCAACATCCGCAAAGACGCCTACGCGGCCTGGCTAAAGAAAAGCCTGAGCTGGCTGTTGCGTCTGATGGCTATATTGGGTGTTTTCACGCTATTGCCCCTAGCCCGCGGTGCCAGTGCGCTGTTATTGCTGCTGATCCCCACTCTTTTACTATTCATGGCTGTGTTGTGGTTTTACCAGCGCGACTCAAAAGGCCACTATGAAGGCTGGTTGCTGGCGTGCATTGGCACGCTGGTGGTGACGTTTGCTGTTATCGTGACGGCGAGCCTGGGTCTGATCAAAAGCATCGCGCTGAATGCCTTTGTTTTGCATTCTCTGGCCATCTTTGCAGCCATCTTTGCCGCCTCTGCAGCTTTTAGCTATTCGCGTAAGAGTCACTCTCGCCTGGCCGTCGATGGTTTGGGTCTGCCCACTCTGCATTGGCCGCTGCTGCGCAAGCTCAATCACGAAATGCGCGGACCGATCAATGGCGTACTGGGTATGACTGAATTACTCCAGGACACCAGTTTGTCAGCGCACCAGCAAGAATATGTGAACACGGTACAGGCCGCTGGTTTCTCGTTGTTACGACAGGCCGATCAATTGCAGAATCTGGTGCGTATTGGTCTGAATCGCTTGCCAGAAGGTGAAGACGAATTCGATTTGTATGATCTGCTAGAAGATGCCATTCAGCCATACTCACGTCTGGCTCACACCAAACAGCTTGAGCTGGTTATGGATGTCGACCCGGAACTGCCGACCCGGTATCGCGGCAACGCCCAGATCATTGCCCAGGTACTCAGCAATTTGCTCGATAATGCGCTGACTTATACGGACAATGGTGAAGTTCTTATTCAGGTCAAACCCTGGCACCATAATCGCATTCGTTTCAGCGTCACCGATACTGGCCCCGGACTGCCAAAAGACCTGAAAAATAAAGTTTTTGAGTTCCCTGCCGTACACTCCGAAGATCAACTGGCACCGCGCGACATGCACCTGGGTTTGCCAATTACACGCACACTTGTGAGCCTGCTTGGTGGTCAGATTACGTTCAGCAGCGAATTAAGAATGGGCACCACGTTCTGGATCGATTTACCAATGGCCGAAGTCACCGTCACGACCGGGATCGAAGACTATTCCACCCAGGACCTGGACCAAATGCGCCTGATGGTGGTCGACGACAACCTGACTTGTCGCAAGGTCATTGAACATCTGGGTATGAGTTGGGGTATGGATGTATTCAGTATGAGCAACGGCCAGTCGGCACTGGCCAATCTGCACAATGAATACCACAAAAGTACACCCATTGATGTGCTGGTGCTCGATCAGAACATGCCAGCTATGACGGGCATTGAACTGGCTGAACGCATTCGTGTCGATAACAGCCTGAACCAGGACATTATTATCATTATGCTGACCGGCGTTGATGTAGGTCATGTAGACCTGGATGACAGCCGGCTTAACATTCAATATTTATTGACCAAACCAGTGTCCGGCCGGGCTCTGAAACAAACCCTGATGCAGGCCATGCCCGACATCAAGACTAACCGGAATCGCACTCATGCCAAGAAATCACTCTTTTTCTGATCGGCTTGTCGCCCACCTGGACAACGCCCTGAAAACACTGTCTCCAGGGTCGGTAACGGCACGCCAGCCAACACCGGGTCAGGATCAGCAGACACCATCACTTAGCGCTGCCCAAACGCAACACATTGCTGGCCTGATGCGTATCAACCACACCGGCGAAGTCTGTGCCCAGGGTCTCTATCAGGGTCAGGCGCTCACCGCAAAACGGGTACAGGTTCGCAACAGCATGCAGCAGGCCGCCGATGAAGAACTCGACCACCTGGCCTGGTGCGAACATCGCCTGACAGAGCTCAACAGCCGAACCAGCTTTTTAAACCCGGTATTCTATGGCCTGTCCTACGCAATGGGTGCCGCAGCTGGACTGACGGGCGACAAGTGGTCACTGGGGTTTGTTGCTGCAACTGAAGATCAGGTCAGCGCTCACTTGCGTAATCATCTGCATCAGATTGACGGGCAGGACCCACGATCAACCGCAATTCTGGAACGCATGCTGGCCGACGAACAACGCCATGCAGAGCACGCCCTGAGTGCTGGCGGGCAAGACTTTCCTGCTCGGGCAAAACAGGTCATGACCGGAATTTCCAAAGTGATGACTCAAACGGTGTATCGAATCTGACGGTTTTGGTAGATCAGTTTTTGAACAGCACGAGGTACGTCTTGAATTTGAAATGGCCGGTGGCAGTGTGAATCAACGCACCTCAGGGGTCACTCTGAACACTTCTTCGGGGGTGGTTAGACCGGCGGCCACCTTACGTGCACCCGACAACCTCAGGCTGAGCATGCCCTGTTTAATGGCGTTCTTGCGAAATACCTGTGGGTCGCAGTCGTCCGTGATCAGACCCGCCAGTTCGCTGTTCATCATGAAGCTTTCATAAAGACCGGACCGACCGAGATAGCCCGTGTTACGACACTCCAAGCAACCCACCGGCTGATAGAACGTTGCCGGTTTCGGCGCTGACCAGGGCTTGACCAGTTGCTGCCAGAGTTCGTCGCTTGCCGGTGTCGTGGTCTTGCAATGCGGGCACAGGGTGCGCACCAGGCGCTGCGCCATCGCGCCCAGAACAGTTGCCTTGATCAGGTAACTGGGCACACCCAGATCGAGCAGCCGGGTAATAGCAGTCGGCGCATCATTGGTGTGTACAGTCGACAGCACCAGATGCCCGGTTAACGCTGCCTGCACAGCCATTTGAGCTGTTTCCAGATCACGAATCTCGCCAATCATAATGATGTCCGGATCCTGGCGCATCAGGGCGCGTATGCCATCGGCGAACGTCAAATCGATGTTTTGTTGAATCTGCATCTGGTTAAACGCTGGCTCCACCATCTCAATCGGATCTTCAATGGTACAAACGTTCACTTCAGGGGTCGCCAGGCTACGCAGCGTCGAGTAGAGCGTCGTGGTCTTGCCAGATCCGGTCGGGCCGGTTACCAGAATGATGCCGTTCGGGTTGCGGATCATCTGCTTCCAGTGACTGAGGTCCTCGTCCTGCAATCCCAGCGCTGAAAAATTCTTCAGCAGCACTTCAGGGTCAAAGATCCGCATCACCAGTTTTTCGCCGAATGCAGTTGGCAATGTCGACAAACGCAGCTCGACTTCCAGAGCATCGGGCGTTTTGGTTTTTACCCGTCCGTCCTGCGGCTTGCGTTTTTCAGCGACATTCATGCGGCCCAGAATCTTGATGCGGCTGACAACCGCCTGCCCCACCTGAATCGGCATCTGATACACCGCATGCAGGATGCCATCTATGCGAAACCGAATGTGGGTGTAATCCCGACGCGGTTCAACATGTATATCACTGGCGCGCTGATCGAACGCATATTGAAACAGCCAGTCGACGATATTAACAATGTGCTCGTCGTTGGCCTCAACATTCTGTAAATTGCCAAGCTCAACCAACTGTTCAAAGTTACCGATCCCAGCGGCTGACTTGCGCCCTACGGCTCCGGTTACAGACCGGTTAAGCGCGTAAAACTCAAGAGAAAAACGATCAATATCTTCCGGGCTGGCCACAACTTTTCGAATGCTACGCCGGGATACCTGCTCAATCGCATCCTCCCAACCTGTCAGCATCGGTTCGCAGGTAGCAATTTCCACTACCTCGTCTTCAATGACCAGGGGCAGGAGCCTATACCGCCGGGCAAACTCATAGGACATCACATCGGTGATGCGCGTTACGTCTACCTTGAGCGGGTCGATATTACGGTAGGGTAGCTGGACATGCTCGGCCAGCCACTGCGTCAGTGCATTAAGGGTGAGTTTCTTGTCCGGGCGAGCCTGATCTGACAGCTCGAGCGTCGCCAGGCGTTGCAATGGATGCTCTTTGCCAGTGCGCACTTTACGTCGTGCCCGGTCGACTTGTTCGGTATTCAATCGACCATCGGCTTGCAAGGCGAGAAGCACGCTGTCGATATCAAGTCGACCGGGCAACAAGACGGCTGTCGTCAAGGTTACACCTCCATTACAGCATCCCGCGATTCAAACAGCCGTCCAGCCAATTGTTTGATATCCCTCAGCAATACCGGCTGACTGCGGGTCCAACTATAGACGGAGGCCTGTTGTTCCAGCGGCAGTTCATTCAACCATTCATGCAACCGACTGACGACATCCATGGCTGACAACCGGGAAAGGTTGTCTTCCAGAGCCTGCAGCTCAGCCTGATAATGATCCAGGTCTTCACTGTACAGCGTATTAAAATACTGACATAGCATCAACAGGCGATGCACGGCGGGATATTGAGCCAGCGCATGGCTGGTGCTGCCGGCAAACTGGTCAGGATTAAACGCCTGCCAGGCAATTGACAACGACCGGTCCAGACCTTCACTCACCGCTTCTTCCGACGCCTGGCTATGTTCGCCAGACTGGTCCTCGCGCCAACTGCGTAAATGCAACCAGCGCGTCATCGACATCAGGGTATGACCGAAGTCCGGATTAGAAGCCAGGTCTTCAATGCCCTTCAGCGCCCTTATCGCCTTGGCCTGCTGCAAACTCACCGCAATATTTTCCGGTTCGCTGCGCGCGTCCTGGCTCAGTGCAAAACACGCCGGCCACCAGGATACCAGTGGCTTGATGGCGCCTTCCAACCAACCTACCCAGGCTTTGACCTGAATGGTGTGGCGCGCAGGCAGAATGTCACTGAACCACTCCAGTTCGGTGCGCATATTGCCCAGTGTCACCAGCATGGCCTGCAAATGCGTCCATTGCTGAGTCAACCAGAAAACATCCCATTGGCGCTGCAATCGCTCCAGTTCATAACCAAAGAGCGCGCAAAAGGCACTTTCCATGCTCTGCTGGGCAACGATGGCAGGTAGTGGAACGCTGATCGGCTCATCGCTCTTTAAAAGCCGGTATCCTCTTTCCGCTTTGGAGATATCGGACGGTACCAGTGGGATGGTACGGGTCAGTTCATGCGCCAGTGACAACAACGCAGACAACTCACCGGATTTCAGCTCGAGTTCCACTTCACTCAGCGATTGAAGCGCCGCACCCGTGGCAATCTTGCCTTCATCGAGGACCACCTCGATATCAGCATCCTGATGCCGAACCATCCAGCGATGACGATTAAAGTGGGTCGTGAAAAGTGGTTGCAACTGGTCTGCAGTGATACCTTCTTGCAGCACACCCACTGGCAATTGCGATAAGTCGAGTTGTCTATCAGGCCGCTCGGTTTCCCACTCATCACGCTGGTGCAACCCACCAATATTGGATCCCCGGGTTTTCATGGTTTGCACGCAGTGCGTTCCATCAAAACGCAACCGCAACGCAGTACCTACCCGTGTCAGTTGCTGGTCTGACGTATCGTAATACTGATTTTCAAGCGTTTGAGACCGGGATGACAATGAGGACAATACCGGATGTGACCTGAAATCTTCGACCGCTGAGGGACGAATACTGAGCTTCAATTCGATTTCCTGACCCATGAGACTACCCGTTTTGCTGATGCTTATAGTTATATGTCAGCCGGTCGATTCACACCAAAGTTACTGTTTCAACGTTGGCAAGTGTCGGCTGGCAGGCCTCATTCCGACGGAATTGATACCCTGCGATACTGAGTTTACCTTGCCAGGCCGGGGTGTACAGCCAAGTTTGGGCGATTTTCATTACATTTTACGGTCGGGGCATGAACCCGAGTGCTTTTTGTTCAGAACTGATCAATGTTTAAACAAAAACAACGCTAACTGCTCGGACCTGGGCCATTATTCATATTACGAGAGTAAAAGATTTCCTGCATTTCACGCCACAAGCGCTGGGTGATGTTTCCAAGTTCTTCCTTGGAATAGGCACTCACGCCACTGCCGAACAGATAATTGTCAATATTGAACTCTTTGAGCAACATTTTGGTGTGAAAAATATTTTCCTGATAAATGTTTACGTCGATCATCTCATAGGCAAGCTTGGTATCGTCGGCCAGATAGTTCTGAATCGAATTGATCTGATGGTCGATGTAGTGCTTGCGTCCGTCGACATCACGGGTAAAGCCGCGAACCCGATAATCAGTAGTAACAATATCACTGTCAAAGGAATGAATTAGGAAGTTAAGTGCCTTCAATGGAGAAATCACACCGCAGGTACTGACGTCGATATCAGCCCGGAACGTTGAGATGCCGTTGTCGGGATGGCTTTCCGGGTAGGTATGAACCGTAATATGGCTTTTATCAAGATGTCCAACCACGGAATTGGGCATCGGTCCGGGCGAGGCCTGTGAAAAGTCCTCGTTGCCCTCGACCGGGGATTCAGAAATAAGGATGGTTACACTTGCGCCATGGGGCTCATAATCCTGCCGGGCTACATTGAGAATATTGGCACCGATGATATCGGTCACCTGGGTCAGAATCTCTGTCAGACGGTCGGCATTGTACATCTCGTCGATGTAGGCGATGTACTCGTTTTGCTGTTGCTCAGTTTTTGCATAATTAATGTCGTAAATGTTGAAACTGAGCGATTTGGTCAGGTTGTTAAACCCGTGTAAACGTAAGTCGTCATTCATCGGCGTTCATTCCCCTTACAGGCTGGCAAGGAGTTTGATAGGTTCCGGATCAAACTCCACGGGTCACAGCGCAGTCGGGCTGCACTTGAGCGGGGCCATATTATGCGGATCACACTTCACAGTGCCCAGTCCTTTTTTACCACTTGCCAAATAAGCGTTTAGACTGCCCTTCCCCACGGTCGTTGCCTGACAGAGGCAGCGGTCGCCGAACCGGTACTGAGCTGAATCAGGCGACTTCAACCAATTCAAAATCGTGGCTTATCTCAACCCCGCCACGCTCAAGCATCAGTGACGCTGAACAGTATTTTTCGGCTGATAGAGCAATCGCCCGCTCAACCTGAGCCGATTTTAACTGACGCCCGGTGACCACAAAGTGAATGTGAATTCTGGTAAACACAGCAGGCACTGTATCCGCGCGCTCAGCGCTCAAAAAAGCGTCACATCCAACCACATCCTGTCGGCTTTTTTGCAGAATATTGACCACATCGTATGAGGTGCACCCGCCCAAGCCGCTCAGAATCAATTCCATGGGGCCAGGGCCCTTACTACCAGGGCCGTCCTTCGCGGCACCGTCCATAAAGCCACGATGCCCCGATTCCGACTCGTACGAAAAGGCTTTTTCGCCTGCCCACTCAACCGTTGCTTTCACTTTAATACTCCTCTGTTGTCGGGTACATGCTGTAATGAGTCAAAATAATCTCCGGTTAAACCGGGCGCAAAGCCTGGGGTGGCTCTGAACAATTCACGCGAAGCTCGACGGGAAATATTCAGCGCCACCCTAGCACAGTCGGCGAAAAAGCCGAATATGGGGGATTTGCAAAAGCAATCAAAATCCCATCAAGACGCCAATGGCCAGCAAAACGCGCATCAAAAATCATCACCACACGTCACAAAACAGGACGCATGTCATACAAATGGCCACGCCCCATAGCCAGACTCCATCGTATATCCCATAATACCCCGTCGCTGCTCATACTTACTATGCACAGAAATCTGTGCCCGAATTCTCAGAATTCGGTCTATACTCGACAATCAGAGACCCTTTACTGCAAAAGCATTCCGGGTAATGTTGGTTACTGCGTCAGTTGCACAAAGCGTTGACCGAACGAACACTATGGAGCTTGGGCTGATCAGACAGTGACCCCCGGGCGTAAAGCTACACTGGAAAGAAGAGATCATGGTTAATCAGTCTATCGAACATACGCATCTCGACTACTTCCTGTCGCAATGCCACCGTCGACGGTATCCGTCGAAAACCACTCTGATTTACGCTGGAGACAAGAGTGACTCCCTTTATTACATTATCAAGGGAACCGTCTCTGTGATCATCGAAGACGATGATGGCCGGGAAATGATCATGGCGTATTTGAATGCAGGTGATTTCTTCGGTGAACTGGGCTTATTCGACTCCATGGATTCGCGTTCTGCCTGGGTGAAAACCAAAACCGAATGTGAAGTCGCCGAAATTTCGTACACGAAATTCCGGGAAATAAATCAGGACGACGCCCGGATCCTGTATTTCATTGGTGAGCAAATGGCGACTCGCCTGCGCGCTACGACGCGCAAAGTGGGAGACCTGGCGTTTCTTGACGTGACCGGACGTGTCGCTCGAACCCTGCTCGACCTGTGCAAACAACCCGATGCAATGACTCACCCGGAAGGCATGCAGATCAAGATCACCCGACAGGAAATCGGTCGTATCGTTGGTTGCTCACGGGAAATGGTCGGTCGAGTTCTGAAAAATCTGGAAGAGCAAGGTTTGGTCAGCGTAAAAGGCAAGACCATGGTAGTCTTCGGCTCGCGCGAATTCTTTCAGCAGCCCGCCTGACTTCGGAACCCGACGCCTTGCGTCTGGCATTCCAATCTTCGTCGTTTTTACGGCGACATGTCCGTGAGCGCCACTATTATCTGTCTGCTTGATACAGATCAGTCTCCTCGATTCCTGAGTCCGTATGCTGGCAATCTGATTCCAGAGTAGCCCAGCGAGCCAGCATAATGTCAGCCATCATCGACGCTATCCAGTGGGACGAGCACCTGATCGACAAATACAATGTTCAGGGGCCGCGTTATACATCCTATCCAACAGCTGTCCAGTTTCACGACATAGACCTGGCTGCCGTCAATGAACATTATCACCGGCAAATGAGCCTTCAGTCCCCGCTGTCACTCTATGTTCATATCCCGTTTTGCCGTCACCTGTGTTACTACTGTGGTTGTAACAAGATTGCTGCAAGGAGCACGGCACGAGGCGATGACTATCTTGCCCTGCTGGAACGGGAAATGGCATTAACTGCGCGCGATTTTGGCGGGCGTCCGATCAGTCAGTTACACCTGGGTGGCGGCACGCCTACCTTTTTGACCGAAGTTCAGATGATTCAGTTACTGGATTGGCTGGCCATCTATTTCAACTGGAACCCGGATCTGTGCCCCGGTGAGTACTCCATTGAACTGGACCCACGCGAGACCTCCTCTGATATGCTTATTTTGCTGCGCCAGCGTGGCTTTAACCGGCTCAGTGTCGGAGTTCAGGATTTCAATCATCAAACCCAGGTCGCCATTCACCGGGTGCAACCCAGGTCGGTTGTTGAACCGCTGATAAAACAGGCGCGAGCGCTTAACTTTGAATCGATCAGCTTCGATCTGATCTACGGTCTGCCTTACCAGAGTGTCAGCAGTTTCGATCGCACTCTGGACGATGTTCTGGACCTGGCTCCGGATCGCATCAGTCTGTACAACTACGCTCATTTACCGGAACGTTTTCCGGCACAGCGTCGCATCACTAGCGACAGCCTTCCAGGCCCGGATGAAAAGCTGCGCATCATGCGCCACACGATCTTCAGACTGCAGGCAGCCGGTTATGTCTACATTGGCATGGACCATTTCGCACGCCATGATGACAGCCTGGTTACTGCGCTGAACCACGGAAGCCTGCAACGTAACTTTCAGGGCTACTCGACCCAGGCCGAAACCGACATGCTGGCACTTGGTGTCTCCGGAATCAGCCAGATTCAACACGCCTTTTTACAGAATCACACCCGGCTTGACGATTATCAGACTGCGTTGAAGCATGACCGTCTCGCGGTTTGCAGGGGCTATTTTCTAACCGATGATGATCGTATGCGACGCGACATTATCAATACGCTGGCCTGTCAGGGCATGGTTGATCTGAGCACAATTGCCGTCAATTACCAGCGTGATGCCAGGCATGATTTCGTCAGTGAATGGGCCCAACTGGCCGAATTGGAGCAAGATGGCCTGGTGCAACTGAACAACACTACCATCCGGGTTACCGCTATGGGCCGTTTGCTGTTGCGACCGATTCTTATGGTGTTTGATGCGTATCTGAATGCATCAAACAAGAAACGCTTTTCCCGGGTCATGTGATCCTGGACAGAACTGCAACTGACGGTAGAGCCTAACCGGCCTTATCCGGTATCATGGCGGTAACTTAGGAGACCCGCCTTGACCGATTTCGTCACGATTTTTCGCAACAGTGCCCCCTACATTCACGCCTACCGCGGAAAAACCGCAGTCGTCTGGGTGCGTGGTACGGTACTCAGCCCATCGTCCGTGCATGCACTGGTCAGTGACCTGGCTTTACTTAACAGTCTGGGAATGAAGCTGATCCTGATGTTTGATGTGGAAGACGAAGTCAGCGAGCTGCGCCTGGATGAACACGCACTGATTGACAGCAATGCCATGGATGCCATCCTCAATCGCATCGGTCACTGGCGCAGCCGCCTGGAAGCACAGTTTACCCAGGGGCTCGCCAACTCTCCGATGCATGGTGCCAGAGTGCGAGTCATAGGCGGCAACTTCGTCACGGCGCGCCCAACGGGCGTTGTCGATGGCATAGACCTGCAAGCACAGGGTAGAGTCAGGCGAATTGATCATCTGGCTATTCGCGAACATCTCGACAAAGGCAATATCGTACTGATGCCCCCGCTGGGTTATTCAGTCACCGGCGAAGTTTTTTACCTTGCTCCGGATCACCTTATGGTTGAAGCAGCACGTCGCCTCGATGCTGACAAAATTGTCATTGTCGGTGACAACCCGCATCCGGCCACTGACAATCAGAAAGAAATGGATGTCGTCGAACTACGTCAGTGTCTGGCTGACAAGTCTAGCCAGGATGCCGGTGTGCGTGAATTAATGACTGCACTGGCTGCCAGTGAGGCAGGCATACCGCGCTGCCACGTCATCGATGGTCATCAGGACGGCGCCTTGCTGGCCGAACTGTTTACCCGCGATGGCGTCGGCACCCTGATTGCCCGGGATCGCTATGATAACTTCAGAGCGGCCCGGCCCGATGACATCAACGGCATTCTGGCTCTTCTGCAACCGCTCGAAGAAAGCGGCATTCTGGTGCGCAGAGACCGTGAGAAACTGGAAAATGAAATTAGTCATTTCCACGTGAACGAGCGCGATGGCATGATTGTCGGATGTGCCGCCCTGTATCTTATTCCGGAAACTGAGCCACTGGTTGCTGAGCTTGCATGTGTCGCGGTGCATCCGGACTACCGTCAGTCCGGTCGCGGTGACGCCCTGCTTAGGGCACTGGAGAAACGAGCGAAGGAATATAGGGTCGAGAGGCTGTTTGTTCTCACCACACAGACCGCACACTGGTTTGCGGAGCGCGGCTTTATGGCAACACCCGTAGCCAAACTGCCACCTGAACGGCAAAGTCTGTATAACTTTCAGCGCAATTCAAAAGTCTATTTCAAATCACTCTGAACCGGCGCCGTCGTGCCGGTATCCAAAAACGGAGACCGACTACTGTGAACTTCATGTCCGACATCGCCCGGCGCTGGCTGCAGGGAACCCAGGTTTGTATCGGACTGGACCCTTTTGTCGATCGCCTGCCGACGCATTTCCAGCTCCAGCCAGACGGCATTTTGGCTTTTAACCGCGCCATTATTGACGCTACGGCTGATATCGCCTGTTGTTTTAAACCACAATTCGCTCATTTTGCAGCAGAGCAGGCAGAGGACCAGCTAAAAGCCAGTATTGCCTACATCAAGAGCCATTATCCGGATATTCCAGTCATTCTTGATTCCAAGCGCGGAGATATCGGTTCAACCGCTGCCATGTATGCACGCGAAGCCTTTGAACACTATGGTGCCGATGCGCTCACTGTGAACCCTTATATGGGCTCTGATACAGTATTGCCATTCGCCAAGTACCGTGACAAAGGCGTTATTCTTTTGTGCCGCACGTCAAATCCTTCTGCGGCAGAATTTCAGAACCTGCTTATAGACGGCGAACCGCTGTACATTCATGTTGCCCGGCGTGCTCAGCAACACTGGAACGCCAACGGCAACATCGCCCTGGTGGTCGGAGCTACCGCAGCAGATGAAATGGCCCGTATTCGGGATGTAGCTCCTGATCTGCCCTTTCTGGTCCCCGGTATCGGTGCCCAGGGAGGAGATCTGGCCGCTACCGTCCGCCATGGTCAAACCGCTTCGGGCAAGGGACTTATGATCAATGCGTCACGAAGCATCCTCTATGCCAGTAACGGCAGTAATTTTGCCGAAGCCGCCCGCGCCGAAGCCATCCGACTGCGTGACCAGATTCAGGCAATGAGTTCATAACCAGTCACCCCAGAGTCCCGATGTATCAACAAACGGCGATATCGACCGCACTGATCCGGCACCGCTGGCAAGGGACTCAAGAGCCGCCAATATCCGGTCCAGATCAGCCGTCGATATCATTGGATGAAAACTCAAGCGCACCCAACCGGGCTTAACCGTCAGCTCACCCCGATCCAGCTGGCCAGTGATCGCCTGGCTGGTTTCCCGGTCTATACCCAGTAAATAGTGGCCATAGGTACCGGCGCAGGCACAGCCACCACGGGCTTCGATTCCGAAGTCGTTGCTCAGTTGTTGCACCGCTTGCTGGTAATGCATCCCCTCAATTACCACAGAAAACACACTTAATCGTTCTGCCTGCGAGCGTGCAAGACAGCGAATCCCGGCAATGCTGTCGAGTCCCCTCAGGAAATAGCGATTCAGACTCTGTTCGCGCCGGTAAATGGCCACCACGCCAATCTGGTCTTTCAGTTGAATCGCCATAGCCGCCTTCAAGCCCTGCAGGATACCCGGAGTGCCACCCGATTCACGTGCCACTATGTCCTGATAGAAACGATGCTCGCCCCAGGGGTTGGTCCACAAAACAGTTCCGCCGCCTGGCTGATCCGGCACCTGGTTATGATACAGGGACTGATTGAATACCAGCACGCCGCTGGCGCCTGGCCCGCCAAGAAACTTGTGAGGTGAAAAAAAGACAGCGTCCAGCGGCTCATCGTTCTGGGGATGCATATCGATATCGACATAGGGGGCTGCACAGGCAAAATCGACAAAGCAGTGCCCCCCGACCTGATGAACCAGCCTGGCTATAGCGCGGTAGGGTGCCGCCACGCCGGTCACATTACTGGCCGCGGTCACCGAGGCTATGATCGGCTGACCAGAGGGTACTTCGCTCAATGACGAAGCCAGCCAGTCAAGATCAACCTCGCCACTTTCCGTTGGCGGAATAATGCGTACCTCGGCCAGGGTTTCCAGCCATAGCGTGTGGTTACTGTGGTGCTCCATGTGCGTTACATACACCAGCGGCCGCCAGCGTATGTTGGCCAAAACGGCCTTGCGGTGTGTTTCATGCACCCACAGTCCCAGCAGTCGCACCAGCTTGGCCAAAGCACCCGTCATGCCTTCACCCGTCATCAGCACCACGTCCTCTGAGTCCGCCCCGACATGCTTACCAACAATGCTACGAGCCTGCTCCAGGGCCTGGGTCATAAAAGCACCCGTCTGGCTGTCTTCGGTGTGGGTGTTTGCCATCATCGGGCCAGCAATGTCGACCAGTCGCCACTCAATCGGACGGTATAAACGACCACTGGCGGTCCAGTCTGCATACAGACGGTCACCCGCCGGTTGCAGGGTATCCGCGCGCAACTGCGCCCAGTCAACCGGTTTAATCGCTCTATGTGCACCTTTTGCTGTCATGCAGTACTCCGGAATCGCTACAGAGCCATATTTTGACTGCTTAGTGGGCATTTTGAGTTCATTCTTCATGGCTTTTCGACTACATTTAGCAAATATTTGCTAAAAAATCGTAATAATGGGGTATTCCATGCCTGATACAGTTGATCGAGCTATACTCAATTTGCTGCAACATGATGCCACCTTGTCGGTTCAGGCTATTGCCGAAAAGGTCAACCTAACTACCAGCCCCTGCTGGCGGAGAATTCAGGCGCTGGAAGATCAGGGTTATATCCGCCGCCGAGTAGCGCTGCTCAATCGCGAGCCGCTGGCGCTGGGTGTGGATGTATTTGTATTCATTCGCACCAACCAGCATGACGACGCCTGGCTTACAGACTTTACCGAAGCAGTACTGGCCATGCCGGAAGTCATGGAGGCCTATCGGATGAGCGGGGATGTCGACTACCTGTTGCGTGTCGTCGTCGGTGACATTGCCACCTATGACCGCTTTTACAAGCGACTGGTCAGCCGGGTGACTCTGGCTGATGTCAGCAGCAGCTTTGCCATGGAGCAATTGAAATATACCACGGAGCTGCCGCTGTAAGCCTTGATACTGAGGGGCTGTCGAGCTTGTTAATCTGATCATCAACATGCTGGCGCCAGCGGTGCCATCTTGCGTTTAGTCACACTGGCTTCCAAACTCAGCGTTTTTATCGTATCCATTCAGCTTAAGTTTATGCACCATAATTATAATGTTGGAACGCATACCACTGAGGATCAGGGTTGCTGTTCATTTATGTGGAGAGGTTTCGACTATGCGCTGGCTATCGCGATTCGCAAAGATGCTGTTGATCACTGGTCTGGTTGTGACTGCAGTCAACGCCCAGGCCAAAGACGATTTCGTCTGGTTATCCTATGGCGGCCAACAAGGGTACTTTAACGCACCCTATGTGGGCGTTGGTTTTATGGCCGATACCTGGGGCGCCGAACTGGGACTGGTTCTGCGTTCAGACTACAATGGCTCCGTGTATCACTATGAACCCCCGATCAGCGATACGACGTCAGTATCCAACAACACCCTGGTCGGGTTCCCGCTGCACCTGTCGATCCTGAAAGGCTATGCGCCCAATGATCGCATCGCATTTTACACCTCATTGGGCATTCTGGTTTCTACCCGATGTGACATTCGCGAGTCAAATTTCACAAGCAAAGCCTATTGTGCCAATGAACGCACTGACTTCGAACTGGTACCCGGCGTTAATGCGCTGTTCACACTGGGCGAATTCACTCTGGGTATGGGCTATCAGCTTGGTATCGGCCCGCTGGTTTCACTAGGAACAGACTTTTGAACGCGTCCTGAAACAGGCCTAAAAAAGGCCATTGGCACCATTAGCCACAAACTGAATGGCCAGCGCAGCGAGAATCACACCTAATAGCCGTTGAATGATGTCATCCCCGGTCTTACCGACGATTTTACGAATCTGACTGGCCAGCAAACCCGCCGCAAGCGTAACCAGCAAAACAGAAATAACGGCGGCGATCACCCACCCCTGATTCGCCGGTGAGCCGGCATCAGCCATCAATAGAACTGTCACCGTCAGCGTGCCGGGACCGGCCATTAACGGAATAGCCAGCGGGTACACCGCAATATCCCCGACACTGCGCTCGGTCGGTTTGTCCGGTAAGGGTGCGGAAGTAATCATACGAAAGGCGGTGTTGAACAACAGAATACCGCCTGCCACCCGCAAGGCATCCATACTGATGCCCAGCGTGGTCAACAAGCTCTCGCCGACCCAGGCAAAGACCAGTATGACGGCCGCAGCGATACCCGTCGCTTTCAGAATTATCCGCAGCCGCTGACGAAAGGTACGGCCCAGCGTCAACGAATAAAACAGCAGGGCAGCACCAATGGGATCGATAACAACAAAGTAACTGGTAAAGGCATTCAGAAATAAGGTCGTGTTCATGCCCAGTCCAGTATTACCTTGCCCGATTGCCCACTGCGCATAATCTCGAACCCTTCCTGCAAATCAGACACCGGCAAACGGTGAGTAATCATCGCAGAAAGGTCCAGGCCGGATTGAATCAAACCGGCCATCTTATACCAGGTTTCAAACATTTCGCGGCCGTATACGCCTTTGAGCTCGAGGCCTTTAAAGATTACCTGGCTCCAGTCAATGGCCATCTCTTCGGAAGGAATACCCAACATGGCAACCTTGCCACCATGATTCATAGCGCCCAGCATAGAGCGAAATGCACTGGGCACACCGGACATTTCCAGACCCACATCGAAACCTTCGGTCATACCCAGACCGTGCATCACATCACCCAGGTCTTCTTTTGCTACTTTGACCGTACGGGTCGCACCCATGCGGGTCGCCAGTTCCAGTCGGTAATCATTAATATCGGTAATAACAACGTGCCGTGCACCCACATGCCGGGCCACCGCAGCGGCCATCATACCAATCGGTCCGGCGCCGGTAATCAGGACATCCTCGGCGACCAGATTGAAACTGAGGGCCGTATGCACAGCGTTGCCGAAAGGATCAAAAATAGCGGCCAGATCATCACTGATATCATCTGGCAACTTGAACGCATTGAACGCGGGAATCACCAGATATTCGGCAAAGGCACCAGCACGATTAACACCGACGCCGACCGAGTTGCGACATAAATGGCGACGCCCTGCCCGGCAGTTGCGGCAAAAACCACAGGTAATATGACCCTCACCACTGACCCGATCACCGATGGCAAAGCCAGTAACCTCTTGACCCATACCCACCACTTCGCCGACGTATTCATGGCCGGTCACCAGACCTAACGGCACTGTTTTCTGTGACCAGTGATCCCAATTGTAAATATGTACATCGGTCCCGCAGATCGCTGTTTTGCGAATTTTGATCAGCAGGTCATTGTGGCCCACCTCTGGCTCATCGACCTCGGTCATCCATATGCCCGGTTCCGGCTTTAATTTGGCAAGGGCTTTCATTCTGAACTCTCCTTAAATAAGTCCCAGCTCTCGTCCGACATCTTTGAACGCAGCGATGGCTGTATCCAGTTGCTCCCGGGTATGTCCGGCACTCATCTGGGTACGAATTCGGGCCTGGCCCCGGGGCACAACAGGGTAACTGAAACTCACGACATAAACACCGCGCTGCAACAAAGCATCCGCCATGGTACTGGCAATGGATGCATCGCCGACCATCACTGGAATAATAGGATGATCCTTGCCAGCCAGCGTAAACCCGGCAGCTTCCATCTGCTCGCGGAAGTAATGGGTGTTGTCCCACAACTGCCGGCGCAGGCTCCCGCCCTGTTCGATCATAGTCAGCACCTGCAGACTGGCTGCCGCAATGCTGGGTGACAGTGAATTGGAGAAAAGGTAAGGACGCGAGCGTTGGCGCAGCCAGTCAATCACGGGTTTTGCAGCGGCGGTGTAACCACCACTGGCTCCACCGAGCGCTTTACCCAGAGTGCCGGTCATAATGTCGACGCGATCCATTACCCCCAGCATTTCCGGCGTCCCTCTTCCGTGCTCGCCCATAAAACCGACAGCATGGCTGTCATCCACCATTACCAGTGCGTCATACTTCTCGGCCAGGTCACATATCCCATTCAGTTTGGCCACTACACCATCCATTGAGAACACCCCATCAGTTACAATCAATCGATGACGGGCACTTTGACTTTGCTGTAAACAATGCTCCAGCTCTGCCAGGTCATTGTTGCTGTACCTATACCGATGTGCCTTGCACAGCCGCACGCCATCGATGATCGAAGCATGATTCAGAGCATCAGAAATAATCGCGTCCTGATCGGTCAACAGCGTTTCAAACAAACCGGTATTGGCATCAAAACAACTGGAATAGAGAATCGTGTCTTCCATGCCAAGAAATTCACTAAGTCGCTGCTCAAGCTGTTTGTGAACCGTCTGAGTGCCGCAAATAAACCGTACCGAGGCAACACCAAACCCAAAATCGTCCAAACCTTGTTTGGCTGCTGCAATAAGCTCACCGGAGTTGGCCAGGCCTAGATAATTGTTAGCACACAGATTCAATACAGAACCGCTATCGGTCATGACCTGTGCCGCCTGTGGCGACTGAATAACCCGCTCAGCTTTGAACAGACCTTGCGTTTTAAGCGCTGCCAACTGATCAGGCAGTTGTTTAATTAACGATCGGGACATAGTGCATGACTCCAATGAGTGCCAGTAGCGCAGTTGAAACGTGCATTTTAGCAGGCTATTGAAATTCGTAGAATTTCGGCACCCTGCTACCGGTATATGGATATACCGGCAAAATCGGTGACGCCTAAGTCACTGATTTTGTAAGAAAAGCAAAAATCGCACTGTTTGCTTTTCGTGTTTTGGAAAAGGCAGGAGGCCTTTTTCAACAACCTGTTAGAGCTATCGGCCGACCAGGTTCACCGGGAAAATAAGCAGGGTGCTACAGTCATTTTTGAAACAGACGACAGTGACCATCGCATCACCTGTTTAAACACCGTTATGCAGCCCGTCAGCCGATTATTTGATTATTCGTAACATCGCAGCAAACCGGCTGATTGGAATGGCCAGGCTCCTACGGGCGCCAAGGTTCTCAAACCTAGCAACGAAAGGCGACCTGTCGACCATGAATAGAACGCACCGTTCCAACTCTTTACTGTAAGCCTTCTGCTACAGTGCCGACCCTGATACCCAAGGGGAGATGGCTTCAGATCAAAGCACACTTTGAGGGTTACGGTTCACTGGAATCGGCAAGAACAGGGGGTTATATTTCACTGAATATCTTTCTATCATAGTTCGAAAGAGTTGCATTATTTGAATTTCATCACAAAAATGGATTCAATAGCGCTACGCTCTAAACCTATAGCTGATTGCTGTCTAAAACAGTCTGTCCAGTGGCAGGTTGCGTATTGTGTAGTTAAACCATTGCCAAAATACCAACCGGGCATATAAAAGTATCTGTAGCACTTGTCCGGCTGGTCAACTAGCGTTGAGGCAGTAAGTGACGTAATGCTGCTACAACGGTCAAACCATTCAACCCGTCAGGGTACTCACGCACAGGAATCTGTGACTGGCCGTCAAACCGGTCATGGTAGAACAACGAGGGAACTTATGGATAAAAAGCTGGAAGAGCTTGAGCAGGCTATTGTAGAAGCCGAAGAAGCCAAGCGACAGTTCGTCAGAGATAACCCTAACGGGACTGGCAATAAAGAAGACCGAATGCGGTTGTACAACGATGTTGAAAGAGCACGTAGAGCGTTGCGAGATTACAAACGCATGAACCCGCACTTGCTCTAATGAGCTGGCGCTTGCTATGTTTTGTAACAGCTCAGCTTGATCCTGACGCCACCCCTGCCTAAAACGGTAAAAGCGCAGACAATCGCACCTTAAGCAGCCATCAATGGTGGTGACTAAACAGTCACCTCTGGTTCTGTCCGGACATCTCGATCGCAGTGACTCGCAGCATATGTCAACGCTCCTATACGGGTGGTAGACGGGCCGACATGAGCGCTGCGGTGAAGCCCAGGACGCTCAATGCCATGATAACAGCCAGTGGTGACCAGACATCACCCGCAATACCCACCAGGCCACCCAGCAGCATAACGCCGCCAATGACGGTGTTGCTGACCGCAACGTAACGCGCTCGGGTTTCAACGGTAGCCATATTAACAAGATAGGCCTTGCGACCAAGACGCACGCCACCGTGACACACCATGATTACGCCATAGGCCATGCCGGTCACCATCAGATTTGCGGTTTCATCCAGCACGTGTTGACTGGCTGCCAACAGCAAACCTGAGGCGCCAGCGCCCGATGCTGCCAGAGCCATAACCCACTGACTGGAGCGGTCGCTAAAATATCCCCAAACCGGAGAAGACAGCGTAGTTGCCAGGCCGCTGATGATAATCAGCATTCCCAGACTAACCAGTCCGCCCTGTGCCTGTTCAAATAACACCACATAAAAAGGGGGCATTAAGGCGACACTTAGCAAAGCAGCCCGAGTCAGTACAAAATAGCGAAAGGTCGCATCAGTTCGCAAAATATCCAGTTGCTGCCAGGCAACGGTCCAGCCATTGCCACCGCCTTCAGTCGAACCGGGCACTTCGACAATGGCCGCGAAGGCTGAAATCGATAACCACCAAAATACCGCTGCCAGCAACAGTAAACCTATCAACAACCCCAATTGTTCACTCAACCGGGGCTGCACCACCATCGCGATACCCAGCCCGAACATGGCCAGTCCGGCAATACTGCCACTGTAACCCATGACCGTTCCGCGGCGGTTTTTGGACACTGTTTTTCCCAGAACATCTTTAGCGGATACCGAACACAACCCCCGGGCCAGGCTATACAAAGACAAGGCCAGCAATATCCAAAGACCCGCAACCAGGCCCTGGGAAAGGTACGCGGCCGCGGCTATTCCCAACAAAGCCAGTGATGACAGAGCAGCACCCAGCATCCAGACTGGTTTACGAAGAGCGCGGGATCGAACTTTCGCAGCGACCCACAGTTGAGGGATGAGTACGCCGGCTTCGCGTATTGGCACCAGAAAACCGACCAATACCACTGGCGCACCCAGCGAACTCATCAACCAGGGCAAGATAAGACGAGCACTGCTTAGTTCATCCGCAATTTTACTCAGCGCATTGGCAACCAGATAGCCAATAAAATTTCGAGGCTGATGCCGGCAGGCAGCCTCCGGTATATCCTTGCATACTCGCGCGTCTTCCTCGCCGGTTACACGTTCATAAGCCCGTCCCAGCGTATCGGATAAAGAACCCGATCCGCCGGGGATTGATTCCGCCTGCTTCGACAAATGACTCTCCAGATACAGAGGTAGACACGACAACGATGAGCAAGTCACTATTTCGGTTGGGATCTGCAGACCCCAGTCCAGACCGCTAACCTTAAAACCCTGGAGCGCTATATCCGGAGTGTAAACACAGCGCCACCCGGGATCAAACATCTGCTTGAACAGGCTTCAGGCGCAGATACCAGGACGCAAACAGTTAATTTATTGGCACCTTGGGCATTGGCGTCAAATAGGATGCCATGGTTTAATACCCCGGAACGACAGATGTCATCTATGCCATATCATCGTTTTCAACAAATAAAATACAAGAAGAACCACGAAACAACTGCCAAAACTGATACCAAAACTGATAATAGTTAACACGCTCAACCTTGTTAACCCTATATCGACAATAAAGGATCACTCATGAAAAGCCTAGCTTTCGCAGTCAGGCTATGCTGCCTGCTGAACCGAT